>Ga0209319_1000450_pt1 | contig 53745 bp, 40 predicted proteins | sample RifGroE2_FD_184000 | JGI IMG/M metagenome (GOLD analysis project Ga0209319, IMG submission 184000) | Groundwater microbial communities from Rifle, Colorado - Groundwater E2 (SPAdes) (version 2) | ecosystem: Environmental > Aquatic > Deep subsurface > Groundwater | place: Rifle, Colorado, United...
TCAAAGCATATTGAACTGGCAACAGGAGACTCAATCAGGAAGTTTATTACCGAATGCAAAAGCATAACAGATGCACGAATGCAAAACAAAATCACTCACAAAGAAATAAAAATCCGTACGCAGTATAACCAGAAAATCACTGAATATTTACAGGCTCTGAAACTGTCGCACTAAAATGGACAAGTCAGGAGTGAAGTTTTAATTTGAGAAAATGATATTTAGCATAATCCGGATGAATGCTGGTTCCGGATTATGCTTTACCTTTGGTATTATTTTTGAAAAAGCGCAATCCGCAAAAACGAAAAACATGAAAAACAGACTTCTGCTTATTGCCGGCACCATGGCCGCACTTGTATTGACGAATATCAGCACCGTTCAGGCACAAACTGAGGAAAAGAAAAGTCACACCAAGGTTATAACCACCGAAAATTTTGATGAGACCATAAAAAAAGGGGTCGTTCTTGTTGACTTCTGGGCTGTATGGTGTCGTCCCTGTGTTATGCAAGGTCCTATCATCGATCAGCTGGCTGATTCACTCCATGGCAAAGTGGTAATCGGTAAGGTTGACACCGATAAAAACAAAGCCCTGTCAACCCGTTTTGCCATTCAGTATATCCCAACAACCATCATTTTTGTAGATGGAGTAGCTGTTGACAAGGCCTCGGGATTACAAAGCAAAGAAGTATTGCTGAACCGGCTGGCTCCATACATGAAATAAATTCCGCATTGATTGTAAAAAAGTATAATTTTGTGTCACGTCATTGCCTGTTCATACATGAAAAAAGTATTTAAAAGTCTATTTAATCTTCCTGCTCTGATTGGTATGTTTCTGGGTGCAACCGGCGGATACATGTACTACTATTTCGTAGGCTGCAACAGCGGTTCATGCCCCATCACCTCTAATCCATGGGGGTCTTTGGCATGGGGATTGATTACTGGCTGGCTCGTAGGCAGTATGTTCTACAAAGACAAGGACAAAAACTCTAAAAACATTCAGTCATGAAAACCAGGAATCTCATTTCATCCGCCACACTTATTATACTATTCTTTTCTTTCCTCGCGGCCAATGCTCAATACAGATCGATGCCCAACACCGCCTGGAAACGTGGTGAAAAGCTCACTTACATTATTTATTTCGACTCTTTTTTGACCGGAAAGATCAAAGCGGCCTACGGAACATTCGAAGTAATGCCCGAAACAGAAACAGTTGGAGGTCGCACCTGTAATCACATTGTTGCTTCCGGAGCCACCTTTAAAAAATACAACTGGGCTATTTTTGTAAACGACCGCTTCGACTCTTATGTTGATGAACAGGGCCAATTCCCGCTTTTGTTTTTACGCCGCGCTCACGAAGGCAACTTTACGGCTGATCAGGATATCATTTTTAATCATGGTAAAAACCTGGCACAGTTCAAAAACAATAAAAAGGATGTTTCTGTCAATTACTATATTCCAACTTATGCGCAGGATATGATTTCTGCTGGTTATTATGCACGTAATCTCGATCTGTCGAGCTTTACTACCGGACAAAATATCACGATCCCTTATGTTTTTGAAGACAGTCTTTTTTCAACTACACTGGTATATGACGGCATTGCCAACCTGAAAATGGGTTTAGGCACATTCAGCTGTATTAAGCTGAAACCCAAAGTGCTTGTTGGAACAGTGTTCGGCGAAGCTTATCCGCTCACCATCTATGTTACCAACGACAAAAACAGAATCCCGATTTATGCAAAAAGCTCAATTCTAATCGGCACGGTGAAGTTTGAACTGATTTCCTACTCCGGACTAAAAAATCCGCTCGACTCTAAAAAGAAATAATTCTGAAAGCCTCGCAAGAGGCTTTTTTTATTGCCTGCAAAAAGCTCTCGCATTTTCGGGTAGGAAAACATTTGACGTAAAGTGATTTGTTTTCAAATTAGACTTTAAGTTAAGCGAGGCCCAATAACATTTGTATAACTTTGTATATTTGCTTATTGTTAATTATCGAAAATCTCAAAAGTGTCAAAAATTCAGCTTTTTATATTTTTATTGATCCTGATGACAGGTTGCAGACCAGCTGCAGACAATGAGCCGGAATTACCAGACTATTATTTCCATCCGCATAAAGATAGCATGAATTTATTGCGATACGTTGACTATGTGCCAAGAAATATTGAGTTTGTGTTTGACCTGGATTCAGCATTGAAACTTAGTCAAATTAAAGACAAACCGATCTTGATAATATTTACCGGTGTAGGCTGCAAAAGCACTCGGGATATTGACTGGAAGGTTGTAAAAACAAGTGACTCAGAGAAACTAATCAGGGACAATTTTATAGTCGCATTTCTGTTTGTTGATATAAAAGGAAAACTTAAAGAACCGGTGCAAATCATGTATGAAGGCCGACCAAAAATTATTTCCACCATTGGCAGATATAATTGGTATTTGCAAATTGAAAGATATAAATCAAATGCACAACCATATTATTGCATAGTTGACCATAACATGGTTGACCTTGCTGATCCTAGAGGATATGATTTGGATTCAGCCGGATTTAAGGATTTTCTGATACAGGGACTGTTAGAATTTAGAAGCAATAGCCTGAAACTAAAATCTAGCCTGAAATAACAAAGTAAGCACCGGTTTTATAATGGAAAAAGATTTGACATGTAGGACAGGTCACGCGTCGTGAGACGCGCGCCCAAATTTTAATCACCGAAATTATTTTACATCAATCACCATCCGGCGGGTCACAGCTTCAACCCATCTCACCATGCGTGTAAACTGAGGCTGGTTAATGATTTCTGGAGTGTCCGACGGCAGGTGCAGTTGCTGATGTGCGTTGGTATTCACAAAATATAATCCCGGGATACCGGCTTCGTAAAACGGCTTGAGATCGGCGCCACCGCCTTCCCAGGTGCGTTGCGACATGGGCCATTTGTGCTGTTTTGCCACTTCTGCTGCCGTGTTCCAGAGGTCAGGGCAGCTTTTCCCGTTTCCAGCCATCAATGAATCGCCGCACCCAATGCAGTCCATATTGAACACGGCCACAATATTTTCTTTTGGCACTGGTAAATGATTTACAAAATACGACGAGCCATCGAGCCCTTTTTCTTCGCTGCCGAAAAGAACAAAAATCACTGACCGCTTCAACTTACTTCTGTCAGCCGAAAAAATCCGGGCAAGTTCAAGCACTGCCGCGCTGCCAGAGGCATTGTCGTTTGCCCCGGGATATAAAACTGAATTTCCGATGGAACCAACATGATCGAGATGTCCGCCCAGAATGATGTACTCGTCTTTCAGCACCGGATCGACACCGGGCAACATTCCTATAACGTTTGTGGTGTGTCCATTTGAATTATAATTCGCTTTTACATACACCGAAGCTTGCTTTTTTGCAGCAATACTGCATGGCTTTTTCAGTGAATCGATCGAGGCCTGTAGTTGTTTCAGTGAGTATCCGGAATTCGACATAAGGTACTCCGCTTTTTCAACCGAAATCTGAATCTGCGGTAAATCGGCATGCATCGGCCCAGCGCCATGCATCATGCTTCCGATGGGTTCCTGAGGGTGATTCTGATTTGGTTGCGAAACAAATATGACTGCAATCGCTCCATGTTTATATGCAGCATCGGCCGCACCCCGAATGGAATAATCCGGCATTGTGCTTTTGAAAAACGGAGGAATCGTTTTAAAAATCAAAACAATTTTTCCTTCAACGTCGATGCCTTTATAATCGGAGTATTCATCTGAATCGAGCCCGTAGCCACAGAATACAACCGGTGCAGTAACATCACCGCTTCCGGAATAACCGCGGACGGAAAAATCAACACCGGGAATCAGTTCCATTACATCGCGACCTGTTTCAATCAGCACCCGGGCAGAATCAATCAAATTGGTTTCAATTGGAATATTCTGACGCCACGAAATATTCCCAACCTGCTGCAAACCATGATCAACAAAATAATCTTCAGCATACTGAACTGCTTTCAAATATCCCCCGGTGCCAGGCAAACGGCCATTCAGCGCGGGAGAGGCAAAATAATTCACATGCTTCATCAGACTATCGGTACTGACCGACAATGTCTGAGCCTGCATCACAACAGGAAACAAAAAGATCCAGAAAATATTTTTCATTATTCAGGTATCACAACCGGGAAGTTGTATTTGAAATCGATAAAAGTGCGATCACCCAGAATATGATGCATGAAATCGAAATAAGCATCGGTGAAACGGAATTCATCGACATCGTAATACTCTTCCGGGAGTGGCTTGTTGCCTACATTTCCCATATCTATGCTTCCCGTGTTGAATTCTTCCAGTTCCGGATAGCTGACCATTTTGCTGATGACCGGCATTTTGCCATAATCCTCACGCAGCAATAGATCAACGACTTTATCAGCCAAAGTTGCTGTGAGTTTTCGGTCATACAAACGGCATTCGCCCGAGCGTGCATAATAACCGACTGTCTGCGCGCGTGCCTCGATACCGAGCTTGTTCGAAATTTCGCTGGCAATAACACCGCTCACGCCGCCCAGGCGCGGATGACCGTATTCGTCCACTTCGGTAGAAGCATAAACAACATCGGTTTTTCCGGTTTGATCGTCGTACCAGCGAAGGCCTTCTGAGACAGCAATGATAATCGATTTCTTCGGACTGCGCATGAAAGCTTCCTTGACAAATTCGAAAAAGAAATCCTTACGACTTTTATCAATCGGATATTCCGGAACCATAATAATATCTGCCTGACCATAAGCTGCACCACCAGTGAGCCAGCCAGCATCGCGCCCCATGATTTCGAGAACAAGAATGCGTGAATGTGATTCGGCCGTGGTTTTAATACGGCGCGTAAATTCCATTACGCCTTTCAGAGCGCTTGGATAGCCGGGACATAAAACGGCTTCAATTTTTTTATTTGCATATTCATGAATTGTGCGTGTACGCAAATCGTTGTCAATCGTTTTCGGAAAACCAATAACAGGAATGCCTTCGGTTTCGTACAGACGTTTGGCAGCGCCATTGGTATCGTCACCGCCAATGGTGACAAGCACATCGAGTTTGTAGCGTTCAATATTTTTCAGAATCTGAGGAACACGGCTTTCCGGATTTTTCTTTGAAGGAAAAGGATTGGTGCGGCTTGAGCGCAGCGCTGTACCTCCATAAATTCCATCATAGGGCTGATTGGTAAGATCAACTACATCTCCATCACCGAGCAAACCCCGCCACCCGTGACGAATTCCAAAAACCTTGTAACCCAGTAGCTGAGCCCGGTTCCGGATGCTTTCAATGCTAGAGTTGATAGCAGGAGTGTCGCCACCGCCCGAAAGAATGCCTAAGGTTTTCCCTTCAAATATTTTAAACTCTCTCATAGTTCCATGTTTTATCATGCGAAAATAAGAATTGTTTTTGATATTTATTGTCTATTTGTTTATTTGAGTCGAAACAATCGTTACAAGTTACAATCGTGATAGTCGTTTCACGTTACAGGTCGTTTCACTTGACGACACAGTCGCGACGCATAGAGGTTGAAAAAATCAGCGCGAGAGCGCAGCAAAGCCTTATGCCGCAAGCCTCATGCATCATACGTTTTACACGATTGACAAATCCATTTGTTTGCGACCGATATCGATTTTCTTTATCAGAACAGTGACTTTGTCACCAAGGCGATAGGTGGTTTTGGTGCGGTGTCCGATGACCATATAATTGTCTTCGTCGAGATAATAGAAATCGTCCTTCATATCCTCAAGTCGCACCAATCCTTCAGCGTGGCTGTATGAAATTTCAACGAAAATGCCCCATTTGCTTACGCCCGAAATCACGCCATCAAATGTTTTTCCAACCTGATCGGCCATGAATTCCATCTGCTTGAATTTGACCGATTCGCGTTCGGCATCCGCCGCTTTCTTTTCCATGTCGCTGCAATGGTCGCACATATCTTCGTAGTCTCCCTGATTCACCGACGGTTTGCTATCGGCATACCAGTCCAAAAGTCTATGCACCATCAGGTCGGGATAACGGCGAATGGGCGAAGTAAAATGCGTGTAGAAATCGAATGCCAATCCGTAGTGACCAATGTTGTTTGTGCTGTAAATGGCCTTGGCCATTGTGCGGACAGCAATGGTTTCAATCATCGTCTCTTCAGCTTTGCCAGCCACTTTGCTGAACAAATTGTTTAACGAAGCCGAAATGTTATTTTTGGAAGTGATGTTGATGCTGTATCCAAGTTTGCTCAAAAATTCGGAAAAATTCGACAGCTTTTCAGGACTGGGTTCATCGTGAATTCGATAAACAAATGTCTTCGGCGTTTTGTTTTTCTCAGTGACTTTTCCAATGTGAGCAGCCACTGTTTTATTGGCAAGCAACATGAAATCTTCAATCAGCATATTCGATTCCTTCTGCTCCTTAAGATAGACTTCGAGCGGCTTTCCGGCTTCATCAAGTTTGAATTTCACTTCCGTGCTCTTGAAATTAATGCTGCCTTTTTTATTGCGTTCCTGACGCATGATGTCAGCCAGCTTATGCAACAACAAAATTTCTTCGCTGAATTTTCCTTTGCCGGTTTCAATTATTTCCTGCACCTCTTCGTAATTGTAGCGAATATCAGAATTGATGATGGTGTGGCCAATCCAGTATTTCAGAACCTTTGCATCCTCGCTCATTTCAAACACCACCGAATGGCAGAGTTTGTCTTCGTTGGGGCGAAGTGAGCAAACATTGTTCGATAATTTTTCGGGCAACATCGGTATTACGCGATCAACCATGTAAATGGAAGTAGCGCGATCAAAGGCCTCTTTGTCAATCTCAGAGCCAGGTCTCACATAATGCGATACATCGGCAATATGCACACCCACTTCCCAATTCCCGCTTTTCAGTTTTTTCAGTGACAATGCATCGTCAAAATCTTTCGCGTCGGCCGGGTCACAAGTAAATGTAAATGTGTCACGGAAATCCTTGCGTTTTTTAATTTCCTCGGCACTGATTTCAATCGGAATGCGATCTGCTTCTTTTTCGACATGTTTTGGGAAACAGAGCGGAAACTCATAGTTGGCCAGAATACTCTGAATCTCTACTTCGTTGACTCCGGGCTGCCCCAGAACAGTAGTTACCGTTGCAAAAGGATTGCGCGACTGTTGCGGCCAGTCGGTCATGGCAACGATAACTTTTTCGCCATTCTTTGCTTTGTTCAGATTTTCGCGCGGCACGAGGAAATCAACATGAATTTTCCGGTCATCGGGAACAAAGAATGACATTTTCGGTCCAACCTGAATGGTACCCACATATTGCTGACGCTTTCTTTTCACCACACTGATTACTGTTCCTTCAGGTCTGCGATTGCGTCGGCGTGGGAAAAGGCGCACCAGAACCGTGTCTCCGGTGAGTGCCTGATTTAAATCGCCCTGCGCGATGGCAATATCATCTTTATCAGGCATCAGCAGAAAACCTTTTCCGTTGGCTGTGATATCGATGGTCCCTTCTATTTCGCTTGCATTTTCTTCTATTTCGATGGCTTCAGGATTGAGCACGTATTTGCCGCGGTTGCGCACCAGTAACAATTCCTGCGAAACGAGTTTATCGATCGCCACCTGCATTTTTTCACGTTCTGGTCCACGACTGATTCCTAGCCGGCTTGAGATCTGTTTGTAGTTGAATAACATGTACGGATTCTGGCGAAAAATGGCCAGAATATTCATCGCGAGGGTGTTGTCGTCCTGGTTTTTGTTCGGGTTTGTTGTTTTCTTTTTACTCATAATAATCATTTATTAATTTTTCTGTTGCAAAGGTACATCAATATCAAACATGCAAGGCATTTCAATGTTACCGCAATGTTATTGATATTATAATTTATAGCCATGTGACTACCATACAGGCTCCACCAATGGCTGACCTTTCTTCAGTTTTTCGATGCGGCAGCGCATGTGGTTTGGGATTTTCTTTCCTTCGAGAAAACGCATCGACATAAAAAACTCATTGCCTTCGTCATCGTGCAGCAAATATAGTTTATGTTTTTGTCCAATGTACTCGTCGCCGCGATATTCACCAACAAAGTTCAATTCCAGTTCGTATCCTAAAAGAAATACAGGATGCACAGGTTCAAGCGTGAGATCCGCATTCTGCCCAATGCGTACAACGTAGCAATCGAGCGGTTTCCCGATTTTGATCGGATATTTTTCATAGAACCTTACCGGCAATAAATGCAATCGGCCAAAGCTGTCTTCGAGCTGAAAGTATTTTTCGTTATCAATGAGAATTTTGTCAACGACGCTGAAGGAATAAATCTCATTTTCCTTAAACGGAGTTTGCTCCTGCAGCACAGGGTCAAGCAAGACCGGCAATGCTTTGCGCAAACCTATGACGAGCAATTCAACTTCGGATGGCGCATCGTTGGATCCATCCACATGATACTGTATCGGTATTTTGTTTTCGAAAACATCGGTTACAATCAACGATAAAATATTTTCGCTTTTCGAAACAACTGAATGAACCGGAAAAACATAGCTTTCGCCGCGCCTGTACAACGGATGATCGGGCTCTATAAAAACTTTTCCGCTGCAGTTGATTTTATCAACAGTTACCTGAATGCGCTGTCCAATTGCAAATTCATACTTTTCGTATTGCAATGAATCCATCAGAAACCGCTGTCCGTCTACTGTTTCAGCAACCCAATATTGTTCGGTTTCTGAAAGGTCAATGTGTTTTTTCAGTATTACCTGAAGTACGTCTCCGGGATTCATCCGTTGTTGCTATTTCTTGTTATTGTTTTTGATAATCTGCTCGAGTACCGGCTTATCAATATCGGAAAGTCTTTTGATATTCAGACAGCCTTTGCCGGCTTTGAATTTCCCGAGATTTGTCAACAAAGGATCACTTTCGTCAATGTAGCCCAGCAGATAAATGCTCAGATAATTTTTGCGGGGCGAAAAGCCCAGTGGGAACCATTCGCCGCTGCAGGTCTTCCCTTGGTAGGTATAGCGACCGAAACCGATCATACCGCCAGTCCAGAATTCAGGTTTTTCGCCGGTAATTTTCTGCATGGTTTTCAGCAAATAATTGCAGTCGTCGCGCTGTTCATCGGGCAGTGCATCGATAAATGCTTTGATGTCGACATTTTCGGGTTTGGTCTTGAGTTCGGCCATGATGATTTTTTTTCAAAGATAATAAAAATGGTTATTGGGTATTGGTTATTGGGTAATGGGTATTGGGTAATGGTTATTGGGTAATGGTTATTGGTTATTGGTAAGGCTGAGTTTTTAATTGTGCAGAAGGTCACGCGTCAACGTAAAACAGGTTGCCACGTTTTACGTGGTTGCAAGCGGGAGACGCGCGCCCAGGTTGAGGTCAAGGTCAAGGTTGAGGCCGAGGTTGAGATTGTGCTGTGCGCCGCGCCGCATGCCGCACGCCTCATACCCTATGCCTCATGCCCTATGCCTCATACCGTATGCGTTGTGCGCAAAGCATAAATTTTGTAGTTTTGTGCATCCAACGCAAAGTGATAAAAACAGCAGTAGTCATATTAAACTGGAACGGAAAGGGCTGGCTTGAGAAATTCATGCCCGGCGTTATTGCGTCGTTGCCTGCTTCGGCAGAGTTGATTGTGGCTGATAATGCGTCGACCGACGGAAGCCTTGAATTATTAAAAGAAAAATTCGGGCAAATCCGATTGATTGAATTTGAAGTGAATCACGGATTTGCAGGCGGATACAATGAAGCATTCAAGCTGATTGATGCAGAATATTTTGTTTTACTCAATTCAGATGTTGAGACAAAACCGGGTTGGGTTGAACCGCTGGAAGCCTTTATGGATGCGCATCCCGAATATGCTGCCTGTCAGCCAAAGCTGAAATGGTACGGACATGACAACCTGTTTGAATATGCCGGTGCCAGTGGCGGATATCTTGACAAAAACGCTTACCCGTTTTGCCGCGGCCGCATTTTTTCGACAGTAGAAGAAGACAAAGGACAGTACGACGATGTTACCGATGTGCTTTGGGCAACCGGTGCTTGTCTGTTCATCCGCAATAGCGACTACGAAGCCATTGGCGGGCTGGATGAAAAATTCTTTGCCCACATGGAAGAAATCGATCTTTGCTGGCGCCTTTGGAACACCGGCCGCAAAGTAGCTGTGGTTCCTCAAAGCGAGGCCTGGCACGTTGGCGGTGGTAGTCTGCCCCGCTCATCGGCAAGAAAGACTTATCTGAATTTTCGCAACAACCTGTTGCTGATTTATAAGAATTATCCGGCAAAAGGTATTGCCAAAGTGTTGCGCCGTCGCTTCTTCCTCGATGGGATTGCATTCGTTTTGTTTTTATTGCAGCGACATTTTGGTGATGCAGGTGCTGTATGCAAAGCCAGACGGCATTTCAGAAGAATGAAAAAAGAGTTTAAAAAATCTTCAATAGAAAGTTTTCCACCGGTGATGTATCAGGGAAATATTCTGATTGATTATTATTTAAAAAATAAAAAGAGTTATACCGCGTTAAAACAAAGCAATAAAGTTTGACTTTAAAAGTGAATGGGTGTTTTTACCAATTTTCCGGAGTTTGGTCAAATTTTTGAGAGTTGGCGATTTTTTCTGTAAAAACCAGTATTTGAAATTTTTCAAAATTCGTGCTTAATGATTAAATGTGTTGCTGTCATTTTCTTTTTTCTGATTGCTGAATTAATCAGCGCTCAGAGCCCGACAGTGCAGGATTGCATGGGAGCCATACCAGTTTGTCAGTATGTTTATACGCAAACAAACTCGTTTTCGGGCGAGGGCAACTATCCTGATGAAATCAACACTTCTGGGTGTCCCGCAAGCTGCCTTGAATCAGGGGAAAAAAATGATGTCTGGTATATTTTCACTGTTCAGACTTCCGGATTGCTGAAATTTAATATTACCCCAAATAACAGCCAGGATGATTATGACTGGGCTGTTTACAATCTGACCAATGCCAACTGCAACAACATTTATACAAATCCTTCGCTTCAAGTAAGTTGTAACTACGCAGCAGATCCCGGAACTACCGGTGCCAATGGCGGGTCTTCGCTCAATTGCGCAGATGCTCTTGATGTGAATGATAATGCTGCTATACCAGTAACAGCGGGTCAAACCTACGTATTGAACATTTCAAACTTTTCTTCGACACAATATGGATACACCCTCAATTTTTCTGCTTCCTCTGCATCCATTTTTGATAATATTCCGCCGGTATTTCAATCTGTTAATCAGCCGATCGCATGTGGCTCAACTCAGCTGACCTTCACATTCAGTGAGAATGTTTTGTGCTCAACCGCCAGTGTCAATGATTTTAATTTATTTGGGCCGGGTGGTCCATATTCCATTACTGGCATCACCGGAGCTGCATGTGCAGCGGGCGGATCGATGGAAAATACTTTTACTATTACCGTATCTCCTGCTATCATGGCCAGTGGCTCCTATCAGATTTGCCTGAATAACACAGCCGGATCTGTTACGGATAACTGCGGAAATCAGGCAGCACCGGCCTGTTTCAACTTCTCAATCCAAAATATTTCAACTAATATTTCTGTTGTTGATGCAGATTGTGGTCCCAACGGCAGTGCCACCGTATCTGCTACCGGTGGCTCAGGATCATATTCCTACACATGGAGCACCGTGCCCGTTCAATCAACCCAAACTGCAACAGGATTGGGCGCCGGCTCATACTTCGTCACAGTTTCGGACGGACAATGTTCAGCCATCGACACAGCATTGGTAATTGATATTGGCGGTCCCACACTGAATATGTCTGGAAATCCTGATTATTGCGGTCAGGGGCTTGGCACAGCCAGTGTGGTTGCCACGGGCGGTTCCGGTATTTACACGTATATCTGGGATACCAATCCGGCATCAACAAATACGTCCGTTTCAGGACTAACCACAGGTACATATTCTGTAACCGTTGATGATGGAGGTCTATGTCCTGGCGTGGCCTCATATATTGTTCAGGAGATTGCCGGACCTGAGTTAACGATTGTAAGCTCTACACCTGAATTATATGGAATGTTTGACGGAACAGCTACTGTGGCAGTTTCAGGTGGAACAGGAAGCATCACCGTTGTCTGGAATACAAATCCGCCTGTAACCGGAACAGCCATTACAGGTCTTGCACATGGGACCTACATAGTTGTTGCTACTGATTCAAAAGGGTGCACCGATACAATTGAAGTTGTAGTAGGACTTACAACAAATACGTATCTCACCGTTTCTACCACTCCAGATCATTGTAAACATGGAGACGGTACAGCAACTGTACATATTCACAATGCCATCGGAAATACAGCTGTGGAGTGGAATACGACCCCATTACAAACGACAGAAACAATAACCGGGTTGATATCTGGTGGATATCTGGTTACGATGACCGATTCTATCGGCACTTATACAAATATTGCATACGTATATAATGCACCGGGGACAGTTGCAGCGTTTTCGGCCAATCCAAATCCAGTTACCATCGGTAGCCCGATCCAATTCATCAACCAGTCGATAAACGCAGATTTGTTTTTCTGGGACTTTGGTGATGGAGACAATTCGTTGGAAGAGTTCCCAATACACACATATGGCTCCGTTGGAGAATTTACAGTATGGCTTGTCGCGCAGGATTCTTACGATTGCAAAGATACAACGGGTGCGATTGTGATCATAAATGATATTTTTACATTTTATATTCCAAGCGCGTTTTCACCCAATGGTGATGGAATAAATGACTTTTTTATGCCGTATGGTATTTCAGTCAACACCGATCTCTATGAAATGCGCATTTACAATAGATGGGGAAGCCTTGTCTTTTTTACCAGCGATTATAATGTTCCATGGGATGGGAATGTAAACGGTGTTGTCAAAAAAGAAAAAATTCAGGACACTTATACTTATGAAATAATAATTAAGGATGCAACCCAACTTATTCATAAGTATCGTGGCAGTGTAACATTGTTGTACTGATTCCATTAGAAAGCCCTAAGTAAATAATTGCATCAGCAAACAATTATATTCATCTTTTTTAATAATTTTGTTTGTGGCTAAAAACGAATGAAACCAGAATCAACAAAGGAAAGAATCAGCAGTCTTGATATTCTGCGCGGCTTTGCTTTGCTCGGAATTGTCGTTGTGAATTCGCTCGGATTCAATGCATCGTTTTTCAATTTTGGCGGATACTACGGATCCTTGCCTGACCCGGAGCAGCAGCTATTCTACAATGTGTTCATCAGTCTGACCGCCGACAAGTTCATTTTTCTGTTCAGCTTTCTTTTTGGCTACGGCATCTTTATGCAATATCGAAAATTCAAAGAGAACAATCAGCCATTCGGCCATTTTTTCTCGCGCCGGATGATGCTTCTCGCGATGTTTGGAATGGCGCACGTAGTATTGCTTTGGGCCGGAGACATTCTGCTGCCATATGCGATTGCAGGATTGATTGTTTTTCTGCTGCGCAAAGCCCCGACAGTTTTGCAACTGATGCTGGCCATTTTCTTTTATTTCTTTGTAGCATTCTGGATGGCTGCATCAACCTGTATTCCGCTGCCCGACTCCATGACATCGCTTTGTACAGAATGTCTCGGGCAAGCCAGAATTGTTTATTCCAGCGGAAATTATTTTGAAATTCTACAGCTACGATTGCATGAATATGCTGATTTCAGAAACATCAACATGTTTTATTACCTGCCGAAAATCATTGGTATCACATTGTTTGGATTTGTTGCGTCGAAATATTTTCTGCATAAAAAAGTGGCTGCACATAAATTATTGTGGGCGATTTCACTTGTTTTAATTGCAGTTGTTGCAATAATTATTTATCTGAAATATGAATCGGTTTTCAGCATCGAAGGCCCCTTTGCAATGGCTGCATTTATGGCCGGTTATGAGTTGATGAATTTATTTGTAGCATCAACTTATTTATTATTCATTCTTTTAATTGCGTCCTTCCCCGCCCCGGCACGGCTGCTGAAGCCATTTGCGCTCATGGGTCGCATGTCGCTCACCAACTATCTGATGCAGTCGCTCATACTTGGAATTATTTTCTATGGCTGGGGCTTTGGATTTTTCGGACAAACCAATGTGATGATGGTAGTTGGAATCGCGCTTGCAGTCTATGTTTTCCAGATTATCGTCAATATTGTCTGGTTCCGTTTTTACGATTCAGGACCGCTAGAAAAAGTTTGGAGAACGTGGTCGTATAGGAAACTCTTATGACATTTTTGATTTTCGAAATGAAAAACACTAATATACATTTTCCGTTTGTTTTATTGCTTCTGGTGCTGATTTCAGCCGGATGCGCCAAGGAAAAAAGATCAAACAAAGCCGCATTGAAAATGCAGGAATTTGTTATTGACATCTCTCAATATGCGCGTGGCATTGATCCTGATTTTATTGTCATTCCGCAAAACGGAATTGAGCTTGCATATATTGATGCAGAGCCCGATTTTTCATGCAACCTCGATAATTCCTACATAAACGCAATTGACGGCATTGGGATTGAGGAACTCTACTACAACGGGACTTTTCATTGGGATGATTACAGGCAACCACTGGCGGCGGAGCTTTACTATCACACAAAAATTCTTGTTTCGGAATATGTGAACAGCAGCACCATGACCAACGATGCATACGACATGAATTATAATGAAGGTTATATTTGTTTCGTACGTGAATCAGATAACTATGATTACACTCAAATTCCTTTATGGATCCCGGCTGAAAATGACAGCGACATTACAACACTGGCTGAGGCAAGGAATTTTTTATACCTCATAAACACTGAAAAATATTCATCAAAGCAGGCTTTCATTGACGCTGTTGCAGCCACCAACTATGACGTGATTTTAATGGATTTGTTTTTCGAAGATGATGCGTTTACATCTGCTGAAATCGGGCAATTGAAAACAAAGGCCAACGGCGGAAAGCGTCTGGTGATTGCATACATGAATATTGGAGCGGCGGAAAAATTCAGATACTACTGGAAAGACAGCTGGAATATTTGTCAGCCCGGATGGATTAAAAATAAATACAATGGCTATGATGATGAGTATTGGGTGAAATTCTGGAACAAAGACTGGCAGGAAATAATTTACGGCAACAATGATTCCTATACGAATAAAATTCTCGATGCCGGCTTTGATGGCGCGTATCTGGATAATGTGGAGGCGTATTATTTTTTGTATTATAAGGATTAAAATTTAATAAATACACAATGAACAAATTTCTGATTTCGACGATTGCCCTGCTGATCTTTATTACAGCACAAAGCCAGAATTCTACTGACTCAATTACTATTGTCAGAAGCAATAATATATCATTCATTCAGAACAATATAGTTCTGACTCCCAAAAGACTTGCCGGAGTACTGAAATCAAATACCACATCATACAAAGAGCTGAGAGCTGCCAAAAACAATTTGTTTTTTTCTGATTTGTTCAGTTATGCAGGAGGCTTCATGATTGGCGCTCCGCTTGGAACTGTCCTGGCAGGCGGGAAACCCGAATGGGCCCTGGCCGCGGCTGGTGTTGGATTGGTTGTTGTTTCCATTCCACTTCGCCTGGCTTACTCGCGACGCACAATAAATGCGGTGAATATTTACAACACAGATCTGAAAAAAAACGGGTGTTTGCAAAAGGAAGTCCATCTGGCTGCAACCTCTAATGGATTTGGATTAGTTATGAAGTTCTGATTTGTGGATGTGGATGGAGCTTTACGCTTGTCAATAATAGCTATTCATGAAGAGAACTTTACAGTGCTGCAATCCTGTTTCAATTGCTATCGGAAGGCGCTACTGTAGCGCTTTTAAAATACGTTGGGCGTAGTCTGTAAAATGTAATTGCAGGGTTGAGTCTCCAGACTCAACCCTGCAAATTTTTCATTAAAGACTACGCCCAACCTGGATTTACAGCGCTACAGAAGCAAAACTTATAAGAAGAAAACTTTGTTTCTTTCATTCAAAAGACTTTATCTCAAAACGCCAATAATATAATGTGATTCCATATCTGCATCTGAAAACATCAAATTTAAAAGATGGGTATTTCATTGTATTTCTGCATGTTATGTCAATATCAAAAATATTTTTCGCACAACACAATTTTTATTTGCTTTTTGATGTTTTTATATTGTACTTTTGCTATATATAAGTTTCTTTCATATTAAAAATTTGAAACATGATACCAAGTGATCTGCTGAAAGGCTCCCTGAAGTCCATCGTTCTGAAAATGCTCGCCGACGAGAAACGAATGTACGGGTATGAAATTACCCAAAGGGTGGAAGAATTGTCGGACGGAAAAATCAAACTCACCTTTGGCGCTCTGTATCCCATTTTGCACAAACTCGAAACCGATGGGCTGGTGAAAACTGAATCGGAAATTGTGAACAATCGCAACCGGATTTACTACAGTCTCACAAAAAAAGGCCAGTCGACCGCCAAAGAAAAGGTGAAGGAACTTGAAGACTTCATCAATACGCTGCGCACAATGATTAACCCTAAACCGGATCCTGCGCTATGCAAGGCCTGACCTTCAACCAGGTGAGCCAGATTGAGCGTCTTGTCAAATCCGAACAAATTGCGTTCTCGCATCTGGCCGATGATCTGATCGATCACATCTGCTGCATGATTGAAGCAGAATGCGCATCTGGACTGAGCTTTGACGATGCTTTCAGAAAAGCCAGACTGCAAATTGGCGATACCCGCAACATTAAAAAAGTTGAAGAAGACACGCTTATATTAATCGACAAAAAATACAGAAACATGAAAACAACAATGAAAGTTTTTGCACTCATCAGTTTGATAATGATTGCATTTGGTTCGGTGTTCAAAATCATGCACTGGCCCGGAGCCAGCGTCCTGTTTCTTCTTGGGTTCGGACTACTCGCCTTTGTATTCTATCCCTCGGCCATATCGGTCATGAGGCGCGAGTACAAAATAAAGTGGGGAGGGCTCATCTATCCGGTGGCGCTCATCGGAGGTATTGCCCTGATGATGGGAATTCTGTTCAAACTGCAGCATTATCCGGGGGCATCATATCTGTTGCTGACTGGATTTGTACTATTTATTTTTGTATTGATTCCATCGATTGTAATTTCAAAAACCAGCACAACTGAAAGCAAGTTTATCAGGCGGACAAACATTGTAGGAGCCGCTTCGATAGCTGTTATTCTGGTAGGTCTCTGCAGTAAATTTTTTCACTGGCCCGGTGCGGCAGTCGAACTTTTTGTCGGATCGATCGCGCTCAGCCTTGTCTGGCTGCCATTGTACACATACTATGCTTTCAGAGAAAGTGCATTTATCAAAGGCGGATTTATTTATCTGTGCATGGCCGTGATTCTATTCAACCTCTTCAACATGCTGCTGGCACTGAATATCTCACGTGTGGTGTATAAGGATTTCGTTCAGCCATCCATTACTTTAAACAGCGGAACTGATTCTTTCATAAAATACAATGCTTCGCTTATTAACGCTGCAGCAGCGGATTCCACGACCGACACCACACTTGTAAATAAAGTCAATAAAATCCATCAAAGCTCCAAAGAACTCATTGAATATATCAGTGGGGTAAAAACAAGTCTGGTCGCGCTGCTCGATGAAATCCCCGAAAGCGAAGCGCAGTCAATGTCAGATGATTATTATCTTCTGCAAAATAAATTCGATGTAGCAATTCCGACAAAATACCTTTATGGAGAAAACGGAAATGATGGAGTTGGTTACAATGTGCAAATGAAAACCGAAGCATACCGCAACCTTCTGCTGGCCGAGGCCGGCGATGATCAGGACGAAGTGGAATTCATCAAACAGCTGTTGCCCACCTCGCCGGTAAAAATGGTTCTAAGCGGCGACGATGTATCGTGGGTAATGTATCATTTCTACAATATTCCTGCAATTGGAGTACTCAACACTTTGTCGGGGCTTGAATACAAAGTGGCACTCGCCGAAAACAGCATGATCAGCCACCTGAAAGAAGTACAGAAGGAAACGAAACAATAATTCCAAAATAATAACTGACATGAAAAAGTTCATATATATATCAGGCGTTGTGCTGGTCAATCTGTTTGTCATCGGCACTATTTGTAAGCTTCTCCACTTTCCGGGCGCCAACATTTTTATTCTCACAGGGCTTGTGCTGTTTGTTGCAGCATTGCTGCCCTTGGCGCTCATCAATAATTACCGCAACAACGGAAAAGAAAAAGGCACGCTGTACATTGCTGCCTATCTAACTTCTGCACTGATTCTGGTTGCTGCTATGTTCAAAATCTTTCACTGGCCCGGTGCCAGTTATCTGATGATTGTTGCCACCCCACTTCCATTTGCGTTGTTTCTGCCTGTATTTCTGTATCACAATCGCAAAAATGAACCACGACAGAGTCTCAACTTTATTGGCGTCATGCTGTTGCTGGTGTATGTGGCGGTCTTCAGTAGTTTGATTGCGTTGAATGTGAGTAAGACTGTAATTGACGGAATAACCATAACTGCCCATGATTTTTCAACTTCAACAGAGGTTTTCGAAGCAAAAAATACGGCAACCTATCAATCAATTTCAAAAACCAGTCGTACTGAAACACCAGTAGCAATCAACGATCTGAAAAAGAAAACCGAAGACGTCTGTCAAAAGATTGAAGCTGTACAAAAAGAACTGATACAAAACATCGATGGGGAGGAATCTCCTGCATTCAGCTCTGAAAACAAGATCAACATCAATAAAGTACAGAACTTCACCGAAAGCAATACAACTACAGCCATCATGCGTGGATACGATAATCACGCAGGCAAAGCAACAGAGCTGAAAACAATGCTTGAAGAATACCGGTCATTTCTCATGGAGGTCGCAGTTGATGCAGATTTACAACAACTCATCGGTTCGCTGCTGTTGACAAATGATAAACCATCTGCCGTCAATCCCGGCGAAACCGATACCTGGGAAGATCAGTATTTTCCACGCAATGCTTATCTGATAACCATTCTCGGAAATCTTTCAGCATTGGAAAACAATGTACGCATTGCTGAATCATGTGTGCTAAAACAGTATTGAGTTTGCTCATCCGCTGACAAAATCATATTTGCCTGCACTAAGCAAAAAAAATTCCCGGACTGATGCACTGCTTGGATCCGGGATTTTTAATATTTGATTGAATAAAGTTCTTTGGTACAAAAATCAATACCAATCCTTGTTTTGAGTATCATAACCAACAATTTCATTTCCTGATTTTGTTAAGCCGAAATAAGAATAAATATGTCTAGCCACTTATTAAACGACAATTCAAGAAAAAACAATTCGGTGTACAATCATTTTAATATTCAATCAATTTTGCTTAATATTGTTGCACCAAATCACGCTCGTATGAAGATTAATTCAAAAATAAGATCGTTTATGCTTCTCAGCATTGTCCTGATTGGCATAATTCAATTTGCTGGCTGCACAAAAAACAACAACGAAAAGGAAATCAAATCGCTGATTGTGGCTAATGATGCGGTGATGAAAACAGATGCCATAATAGAGAATCAGGTAAAAGGACTTTTTAGTATGATCAGAGTCAGTCACATGATTACTCCTGGAAAAACAAAAGATATGATGGAAAAAAGCGAGGCGTCTTTTGAAAAGTATCAGTCGTTAATAGATTATGTGCAAAATCTAAAATATGAACTTATTAGTTTAGTAACAGGAATTTCGGCTGAACAGGTTCAAATCGCAGAAGAATATTCAATTAAAGAAGACTCGAGTTTTCTATCAAAATTCACACGATTGGATAATTATGAAATCCCGACCAAGTTTCTGTTCGAAACACACAAAAACAATGGTGGGCTTCCAATAACAACTGAGCTTAAACACCGGATTGTTGCATATAAAAATGATATGAAAGCATTGTTGGGTTTCAATAACTCGAGACGTGTCAATCTAGGTCTTAATGTTGAAAAAATGGTTTCATTAACCGATAACAAAGATTTTCAAACATGGGAAGACGCAAATTTCAGGAACACAAGTCTTGCGGCAGATGTTTTATTACTCAATACACTAATTACTGAAATCAGATCTGCTGAGATTCAAGTTTTGGCATATTTGTATCGTACTGTAAGTGGTCCTGATCCTGAATATAATTCAATATTTGCAAAAGCGATTGCTGTAAGTAATCATGTACGTGTTGGCGACGTGTATGAAGCGGAAATTTTTGTTGCGGCCTATGACTCACAATATAGTCCACGAATAATAATAGGCGCAGGTGTCGATACTTCGACAATGACGGTGCTTGGTAATCCGATAGTAATTAAAGGGAAAGCTGGCAAAGGTATTTATAAAGTGCGTGCTGACAAACCCGGCGAGCATAAATTCGGCGGCGTTGTTGAATACACCACAAGGTATGGTACTACTGCAAGATATCCATTCAGTTCCTCTTATTTTGTTGAGCCAAAATAAAATGCATAGGTAAACAAGTAATCTTCACGGAATTTGGCCAGAAGAGATCCCGGAGCAAGTCCGGGAACTCAGTGGTAAATAGATTTCATGTCTTTGTGAACTCGCGGCAAAACACCCATTGGGCGCGCGTCTCCGGCTTGCAGCGTTTCACGTTGACGCGTAACCTTGTGTGGGTTGTTGTGTCTTTGTGCCCTCGTGGCAATTCCGATAGTATCGAAACTCTCTGCGTCTCTGCGACCTCTGCGAGCAGCTCTCGTGCACACTCTGCGCACCCCACTGAATCAGGCTTCATCGCAGATGAAGATTGATTCTATTCGCGTTCATAAGACCTGCTGAGGGAAGCAAAATCCATTCGCGCAAATTAGTATAATTCGCGGAAGAAAAATGGAGATGCTGCGAGGGTTTTCCAGGAGATCCCGGCACAGTAAGCAAAGCTGTGTCTCAATCAGCGACCGGGAACTCAGTGGTATCAATTTTTTGTGCCTTCACGTAAAACGTGACAAGTAGTGTCTTCGCGGCAAAATTTCTCTCGACTCCGCGTGCAATTCTCTGCGTCTTTGCGCTCTCTGCGAGCAACTCTACCAACTCAGCGCGACGATTTTTGCGAGCAGCACCTCAGCGTGCTTCACGTTCGATTCGTGCGTCCAGCCGGCAATGTGCGGGCTCAGCACTACTTTATCGCTTTGCGTCAGCCAGGTGAATTCAGGTGGCAGCTCCTGTTTGAAGAAATTTTCGAAACTGAAATCTTCCCATTCGAGCACATCGAGCGCGACACCTAACACCAATCCCGCTTCGAGTGCGGTAATCAATGCTGATGTTTTGCACACCATTCCGCGCGAAGTATTGATGAACCAGATCGGTTTACGAAAAGAATCAAAGAAATTTTCATTCGCCAGATATGTCGTTTCTTCGGTCAGGGGCACATGCAGACTCACGACATCGCATTCCTCAAACAAAGTCTGCATGGGTTGTTCTTCTACAATCGCGCTTCCATAGCCGGTTTTATACTTGTCGTAAGCGATCACACGGCAGCCGAAACCGCTTATTTTCTGCGCGAAAGCGCTTCCCATATTTCCATAGCCGATGATGCCAACAGTTTTTCCGGTCAGCTCAAAGCCACGGTTGGCCTCACGTTTCCAGATGCTTTTGCGAACTTCATTGTCGGCGCGCCGCAGGTTGTTCATCAGCATTAGCAACATTCCGAGTGCCTGTTCGCCGACGGCATCCCGATTGCCTTCGGGACTGCTGAGGCATGCGATGCCTTTGCTTTCTGCAAAAGCAACGTCGATGTTTTCCATTCCGGCACCGGCACGCGCAATGAAACGTAGGTTTGATGCGCATTCCAGAACATCACGAGTTAAAGTGAATTTACTACGTACAACGAGTCCGGTCACATCCGGCAACATCGCCTTCAGATCGTCAAGCGTTCCTGAAAAGAGTTTCACCTCAAAGCCAGCATCCTCCAGTTTTTGCGGAAGCAGTGGATGCGTGGTGTCGAGAAATAATATCAGGCCGCGGGAATTCATGATGCAAAGATAAGAATTAGTGGCCAGTTGTGAGCTGAGCAAATGTGGAAATGTGCGGTTTCGCCGATGCGACGCGGAGTTTATCCCGCTGGAAGCGGGGCGCATATGCAAATATGAGTAATATTGAAACTGGCTGCTAACTACTGGCAATTGATATGGCGTATTTGCGATTATTAAAAGAAGCATCGCCGATCTCTCTGCGTCGATGAAATCGACCTGAGTGCATCGGCCTGGACAGTAGTTTCCAACAACGCAGAGAGGTTGCTTCAATTAGCACTGCCGATCTCTCTGCGTCGATGAAATCGACCTGAGTGCATCGGCTGGCATGGTAGCTTCCCACAACGCAGAGAGGTCGCTCCGCGACGCACTCAGGTTGTGGAAAGGCAGCTCCGCGACGCACTCAGGATGCGGGAAGATTTAGATTAAATCAGTTGGTGAATAATTATCTATCGAAAATTTAAAATTATCAGAGCTCTCAAAAAACTGCTTCATGAAAGCAATGTTAGTAATACCATCATTTTTCCCACTTATTAGCGATTTACATGAAGACCATTTGTACTTCTCAGCGTACTTGCAAATTGAATGTTTCACGGGATTGAAATTTATATATAGAAACAGAGTTGTCAAATAATCGTCATTTTCCACAAGGACTCTTTCGTATTTCTTCTCAATTACAGAACCCGTTCTCTTGTAAACTCCATTGCAATGCAGAGTATAAGTGCTGAATAAATGTTTAAATTGCATTCCTGGCTTAGGTCTAACGACATTGTTCTTACCTAAAAAAGTATGTGAGTATAAATTCCATTTATCAGCCAAATTTCTGGAATTAGCATTTGCAGGATTCAAATACCCAATTTCATCATCATCCTTTATCCGTACTAAAAAATGAAAATGATTTTTCATTAAGCACCACGAAAGCGTATCAGCAATTCCGGAAATAAAAATCTTGTATAGTTTCATAAAATACAAGTAATCAGATGAGGTCTGAAACATCACGTCCTTATTGTTCCCACGGTTATATATATGGTAATACCTGCCGTTTTCAAGTAAAATGCTCATATTCTAAACAAATTGATTTTAGTAAATATAGAAAAAAATGACATGGTTGATATAAATTTTCTTTCTATTTAGAGTGTTTTTAATCAGGATTCAAGCCGATCTCTCTGCGTCGATGAAATCGACCTGAGTGCATCGGCCTGGACAGTAGTTTCCAACAACGCAGAGAGGTCGCTTCAAGAAGCACTGCCGATCTCTCTGCGTCGATGAAATCGACCTGAGTGCATCGGCTGGCATGGTAGCTTCCCACAACGCAGAGAGGTCGCTCCGCGACGCACTCAGGTTGTGGAAAGGCAGCTCCGCGACACACTCAGGTTGTGGGGAGAGAAAATTCGAAAATTTCAATTACTTTTGTAGGAATAATTTCAAAGTGATATGGCAACAATCTGGCAAAAGCTGTTTGGCAACAAGGCTGACAAGGATATGAAAGAAGTGGCTCCCTATGTTGATAAAGTACATGTGGAGTATGAAAAAATCAAAAAACTAAGCAACGACGAACTCAGGGCAAAAACCCTTGAATTCCGTGAGCTGCTGCTGGCTTCAGTGAAAGAGCAGGAAGATCAGATCAAGGCATTGAAAGATCAGATCGAAACAAGCTATGAAATGCCGATTGATGAGAAGCAAAAATTATACGGCGACATTGATAAACTTGAAAAGCAGGTTTACGAAATAACGCAGGAGAAGCTCACTGAGATAATGCCTGCTGCATTTGCTGTTGTAAAAGACACTGCCCGACGTTTTAAGGAAAATGAAGAAATTGAAGTTACCGCCACTGAATTTGACAAAGAGCTGGCTGCCAAGCGCAACAGCATTGTTATCAGAGGCGACAAGGCCTATTGGAAAAACACATGGACAGCCGGAGGCACCACGATTGCATGGGACATGGTTCACTACAATGTTCAGCTTATCGGCGGTTATGTACTGCATTCAGGAAAAATCTCTGAAATGGCTACAGGAGAAGGTAAAACGCTGGTCGCCACGCTGCCTATGTACCTGAACGCGCTTCCGGGAAAAGGTGTTCACGTTGTAACCGTCAATGATTATCTCGCCAAACGTGACTCTGAATGGATGGGCGTTTTGTTTGAATTTCACGGTCTGGTGGTAGATTGCATCGATCGCCACGAACCCAACAGTGCCGCTCGCAAAAAGGCCTATCTGGCCGATATTACCTACGGTACCAATAATGAATTTGGTTTCGATTATTTGCGCGACAATATGGCCCGTGGCATTGATGAAATCGTTCAGCGCGGTCACAACTACGCCATCGTCGATGAAGTTGACTCCGTTTTGATTGACGATGCCCGTACACCGCTCATTATTTCAGGTCCTACCAGCAAAGGCGACCATCAGGAATTCGATGACTTGAAGCCCTTTGTTGTTCTGATTGCCAACGCTCAAAAAAATATTTTCAACGGATTTCTGGCCGAAGCAAAACAATTACTTTCCAAAGAAAATCCCACATCGGAAGAAGAAAAGCTCGGCGGGGTTGCACTTTTGAAATGTTTCAGAGGTCTGCCTAAAAACAAGGCCCTGATTAAGTTTCTGAGTGAGCCCGGCATGAAGACTCTGCTTCACAAAACAGAAAATCTCTACATGGCCGAGAACATGAAGAACATGCATCTGATTGATGATGAATTGTTCTTTGTGATTGAAGAAAGACAAAACTCGATTGAACTTACCGATAAAGGTATTGATCTTCTGACTGAAAAAACAGGCGATGCGAAATTTTTCATCCTGCCAGACATTGGATCAGAGCTGGCAGATCTTGAAAAATCAGGATTGTCCGACACTGAACGCATTGAGAAAAAACAGCTGCTGCGACAGGATTATGCTATAAAATCAGATCGCATTCACACCATGAATCAGTTGCTGAAAGCGTACACCCTGTTTGAGATTGATGTTGAATACGTAATCATCGACAATAAAATTAAGATTGTTGATGAGCAAACCGGTCGTATCATGGAAGGACGGCGTTACAGCGACGGTCTTCACCAGGCCATCGAAGCCAAGGAAAATGTAAAAGTTGAAGCGGCTACGCAAACATACGCTACCATCACTTTGCAGAATTATTTCCGCATGTATAAGAAGCTCGCTGGTATGACTGGTACTGCCGAGACTGAAGCAGGTGAGTTGTGGAATATCTATAAATTGGATGTGGTTGTAATTCCTACAAACCGGCCCATTGTCCGGAAAGATCATCAGGACCTCGTTTACAAAACCAAACGGGAAAAATTCAACGCCGTCATTGATGATATAATTCTTCTGAAAGAACAGGGACGCCCGGTATTGGTTGGTACCACATCGGTTGAAACATCAGAGTTGCTCAGTCGCATGCTGACGATGAAAAAAATAAAGCACAGCGTACTTAATGCAAAACTGCACGCAAAAGAAGCCGATATTGTTGCTGCAGCCGGGCAGGCAGGCAGTGTTACGATTGCCACCAACATGGCCGGTCGTGGTACGGATATCAAGCTTGGAGCTGGTGTAAAAGAAGCCGGTGGTCTGGCCATTATCGGTACCGAACGCCATGAATCACGACGAGTTGACCGCCAGCTGCGTGGACGTTCCGGACGTCAGGGAGACCCGGGTTCAACTCAATTCTATGTTTCGCTCGAAGATGATTTGATGCGCCTTTTCGGTTCCGACCGCATCGCCGGCATTATGGATCGTCTTGGCTTGAAAGAAGGCGAAATGATTCAGCACAGCATGATCACAAAAGCCATCGAACGCGCTCAGAAAAAAGTGGAAGAAAATAACTTTGGAATCCGTAAGCGGCTTCTGGAGTACGATGACGTTATGAACTCACAGCGTGAAGTTATTTATAACCGGCGTCACAATGCGCTTTATGGTGATAAATTATCGATTGACTTATCAAATATGTTCAGCGATATTGCCGAAACCATCGTTGCTGATGGTCAGGATTCACGCGACTTTGACCTGTACTCATTTGAAGTAATGAAAACTTTTGCCGTTGAACCAGGTATTGATGAAAAGGAATTCTTTTCAGAAAATACTGCAAAAATGGCAGACAAACTTTTTGAACAGGCCTATTCGGAATACGAGCAAAAATGCGAAATTACAGCACAGCGGACATTCCCCATTATTAAAGAAATTTTTGAAAACACCAACCGCAAATACGATGATGTAGCCATTCCATTCACTGATGGAAAGAAATCTTTCACCGCATTAGCCAACATTAAAAAATCATTCGAAAGTCAGGGCAAGGAAGTCATGCGCGGTGTTGAGCGAAGTCTTGCTCTTGCCATTATTGACGACGCATGGAAAGAACATCTGCGCGAGATGGATGATTTGAAGACGAGTGTGCAGAATGCTGTTTATGAGCAAAAGGATCCTTTGTTGATTTACAAATTCGAGTCATTTGAATTATTCAAACAGATGCTGACAAAAGTGAGTAAAGATTTACTTGGCTTTCTCACACATGGTCGCATTCCGCTGGCTGAAGACAGGAAACTCACGGAAGCTGAACAAACGCGTCGGAGTAATAATACCAATCTGAAAACAAGCCGTGAATCGGATATTCCAGGAACTCAGCATCCGAAATATCATGACCCAAGCACCAATCAATCAATAAAAGAGCCCGTACGCGTTGAGAAGAAAGTTGGTCGCAACGATCCATGTCCGTGCGGTAGCGGAAAAAAATTCAAAGCTTGCCATGGCAAGGACAGTGCTGACTAAAACTGCATTTTAAAATTCCAGATGCCTTACCCCGCTGTCATACTGAGCCCCCTGTGAAATGCGATATAAAGTACGTCGAAGAATTAGCAGCGGACTTCCACATAATTTGATTAATTGAATCAATGGTCAAACGCAGCAAACATAGAATCAATCGCTGGTACATAGTACTTGTTGGATTTCTGCTGTTGATTTTCGCATTGTTTTTTACAAATCCGGGGAAGTTCTTTGTTTCGTGGTTGCGCTACCAGAGCGGAATTCAGAAGAGTCCTCCGGAAAAAGTCACTCGCCTTGGTGTTCCACTCCCGGATGGCTACAGTGTGTACGGCATCGATGTATCGCGCTACCAGAACAATATTGAATGGCTGAGAGTTGCTGATTTCAAATCAGAAGATTTCACCGTCGAATTCGTTTTTATAAAAGCAACTGAAGGCAAAACACTGCGAGATCCAGCCTTCCCGGTCAACTGGGATGGCGCAAAAGAAGCAGGAATTCCACGCGGGGCCTATCACTATTTCAAACCAGGAATTGATGCCGAAGCTCAAGCCAATCATTTTTGCAGAACTGTTACAATGGAAAAAGGGGATCTTCCGCCAGTGCTCGATATTGAGGAAACTGCACGTGGCGTTAGTCGCAATGCCTTGGTAAAATCGCTTTGGACCTGGCTTCAGATTGTGGAGCAGCATTATGGAGTAAAACCAATTGTATATACAGGTGTTGTTTTTTATGAAACTTATTTAAGTGGAACTTCAATTGAAAAATATCCCCTTTGGGTAGCACATTATTACAAAAAACGTCCAGCTACATTTGCACAATGGAAATTCTGGCAATTCAGCGATAAAGCCAGCATCGACGGCATCTCCGGACCAGTGGACGTGAATGCGTTTTCAGGCGACCTTGATCAACTGCAGGAAATGTTGAAATAGTTCAGCGCAATCTGAATTCACTTCAATTACAAATACAATCATTTTGCGAAGCATGATAAACATCATGGCTGTATCATTACACAGTATTTCTAATTCCGGTAACTTTGCATTCAGAAAATTTTAAGCATTAAAACACATTGTTATGAAATACCTGATTGTTGGCGGTGTAGCCGGCGGAGCAACAACTGCAGCACGATTGAGAAGACTGGATGAAAAAAGTGATATCATTGTTTTTGAACGCGGAGAGTATATTTCTTATGCAAATTGCGGTCTCCCATACTATATAGGTGGTACAATTCAGGATCGTGAAAATCTGTTTGTCCAGACTCCACAAACATTCGGACAACGATTCAACCTCGAAGTCCGTAATTTTTCAGAAGTAACCGGCATCGACAAAGATAAAAAAGAAGTCACGGTACGAAAAGTACTCACAGGTGAAACCTACACCGAAAGCTATGATAAACTGGTGTTGTCGCCCGGCGCAGAACCCGTAAAGCCGCCCATTCCGGGCATTCAGCAGGAAGGAATTTTCACGCTGCGTAATGTACCCGATACCGACAAAATCAAACAATATATTGATGAGAAAAAACCGCGTCATGCTGTTGTTGTAGGCGCCGGATTTATTGGTCTTGAGATGGCCGAAAACCTGCATAAAGCGGGGCTGCGCGTTACCATTGTCGAAATGGCCGAACAAGTAATGTCCCCACTCGATTATTCTATGGCCGCGATGGTTCATCAGCATCTGAAAACAAAAAATGTTGAGTTCTATCTGAAGTCTTCAGTTGCTTCGTTTGCACAAAAAAATAATCGCATCGAAGTGAAAATGAATTCCTCAAAAACCATCGAAACCGATATGGTTATATTATCCATTGGCGTAAAGCCCGACAGTCAGCTGGCCAAAGCTGCAGGCCTTGCAATAGGCAAATCGGGTGGCATCGTGGTGAATGAATTTTTGCAAACAACGAACGAACATATTTACGCGGTTGGCGACGCCATTGAATTCCCCAATCCGATTACCGGAACAAATATGATTACATATCTAGCCGGCCCCGCCAACAAACAAGGACGCATTGCCGCTGATAATCTCGTTTTCGGAAATAAAAAAACATACAAGGGTTCAGTAAATACAGCCATTGCAAAAGTATTCGATGTTACGGTAGCAGCAACAGGTGTTTCCGGAAAACAGCTCGGCAAGCTGAATGTGCCGCATATTGATTCAACAACGCATTCATCCTCACATGCGGGCTATTATCCGGGAGCACAGCCGATGACCATAAAAATTTCGTTTGCACCTGACAATGGGCGTTTACTGGGCGCACAAATTGTCGGCTACGAAGGAGTAGATAAACGGATCGACTTGCTCTCTACGGCCATTCAACATGGCGCTACTGTGTACGATCTGGCTGAAATTGAACACGCCTATGCCCCGCCCTTTTCATCGGCCAAGGATCCGGTGAACATTGCAGGCATGGTTGCGGAAAATATTCTCAATGGTGTTTCAAAACCAATCTCATGGCGCGAAGTACATAAGGAATCGCGCAGTGAAATGTTTTTGCTCGATATCCGCACCCGCGATGAATTTCAGTTGGGAACCATCGATGGCGCCGTAAATATTCCACTCGATGAATTGCGCGATCATCTGAATGAAATTCCGAAAGACAAAAAAATTATTGCTTTCTGCGGCGTTGGTTTGCGCGCACATGTTGCATGCCGGATACTGACCCAGAGCGGATTTGATAAAGTGTATAATCTTTCCGGCGGACTGAAAACGTACGAAACAGCCAGTCAGAAACAAAGCAACGAAGACATTTTCGCCAATGATTATATCGGCATCGATGATCATATTTATCAGGGCAGCAAACAAAAACCAGTGGCAACAAGAGTTATCGCTGAGAAAATAAAAATCGTTGACGCCTGTGGATTGCAGTGTCCTGGCCCGATTCTGAAACTTAAAAAATCAATGGATGACATTGCCGAAGGCGAAGCCATCCGGATTACCGCTTCCGATGCGGGTTTCTATAAAGATGTTGCGGCCTGGGCCAAGGTGACCGGAAACGAAGTGGTTGAGCTTACACAAAACGGAGCTGAAATAACTGCACTTATTACAAAAGGAAAAGCAGCTGAACCGACCATTCAGTCTCATCAGACAGGCACCAGTGCCACACTGGTTGTTTTCAGCGACGATCTCGATAAAGCGCTTGCGACCTTTGTAATTGCTAACGGTGCCGCGGCTATGGGTAAGAAAGTAACGCTGTTCTTCACTTTCTGGGGATTGAATGTTATAAAACGATTGAACAAACCGCAGGTGAAAAAAGATTTCTTCGGAAAAATGTTTGGAATGCTCATGCCAAAATCAAGTCGAAGACTGGGTTTGTCAAAATTCAACATGGCCGGAATCGGGCGCTCAATGATGCGCAAACGCATGGCCAGCAAACAGGTCGATGCACTTGAAAAAATGATTCTGACGGCTCAGGAAATGGGTGTTGAATTCGTCGCCTGCCAGATGTCGATGGATGTGATGGGCGTTTCCGCGTCCGAGTTGATGGATGGCGTACAGATTGGCGGCGTGGCTACCTATCTCGAAAAAACGGAAGGCAATCTGAATCTGTTTGTGTAAAAACTTGCGCTGAGATCACTGCAGCTGAATTCTGAAAACATGGGATTCATCTTCGTAACTGATTACGACAAGATATGATCCACGCTCCAACGATGCAACATCAACAATTGCTTCCTGTGAATTATAATTCTGGCTTAAAACAATCTGTCCTGCCGAGTTGATCAGCTGTAGCTGGAAGTCGCCACCAGCGCGGTTTTCTATAATCACGTAGTCGCTGGCTGGATTCGGATATACGCTAAATGAATTTTCATTTTCCAAATCAGCAATAGCATTTGGTCCCGGCAATTCAAGATTCAACGCGAATTCCGAAGTGTTGCCGCTGCTGTCGGTAGCTGTTGCTGTCACATAGTTCCACGCAAGCACGATTGTTATTTCAAAGCTGAAAGTGCCACCGGCTGCGGGAGAAACAAATCCGAGAAATTCGTTGGCTTGTCCATGACCGCTTGCATCGCCGCTGCTGCCGAAAAATTCAACGCTACAATATTGCGCCAGCGGATGATCAAGATGTCCGTATACGGTGGTTTTATCAAGACCAGCATCAAATGAGGCTGAATCAAGTTCCGGAAAGTTCATCAGCTTATTGGCGCCGGCATCGCTGTCGCCGGCATCGTTATCAGTCACACCCTGTGGATACAGATCGATGCCCAGCTGCGCGTTTCCGTAAATCAGATTTTCAGAAAAGGTGTTTCCGTAATCGGCGGCGGTCAACACAGTAATACCATTGCCTCCATTAAATGCAATTACATTTCCCGAATCTGGTTTACCAATCACGTTGTACTGTCCTCCTTCCGCAATGCGGATTCCATCGCCACCATTGCCCAGTGGTTGTGTCCCGGTAATATCGGTTCCAATAAAATTTCGTGTGATAATATGTTCATTGGTTCCTGTAATATGTATGGCAATACCGCTCTGAATATTTCCAGATATCACGTTTTTGTCAAGTATATGCCGTGTTGCAATGCCATCGATCACAACTCCGTTTCCATTCGGAACGGCCGATGTACCTGAAAAGTTAGTTCCAATCAGGTTTCCATAACACCAGTTTTCTGTCGTACCATTGTTGTATAAAAACAATCCATATCCAGTATTACCTGAAAGCAGGTTCCCTTCTCCGTTTCCGAGTCCTCCGACGGTATTGAAATGCGAACCGTCATCGAACAGAATTCCGTAGGTATTTGCAACAGCAGCAGTACCAGCTGCATTGGTACCTATGTAATTTCCCTGAATAATATTATGCTGCGTATCATAACCAATAAGCGGAAGTCCATACGCGACGTTGCCCGATATTACATTGCGCTCTGCCGGCGTGTTTCCGCCAATCTGATTGTATTGAGTGAAAGCTTCAAGACTGAGTCCATCGAAGTTTCGCAATGCAAAAGTTCCGGTGCGATCGATTCCAATATAATTATTGATCACCGTATTGTGGCTTGAACTCAGCAGCCGAAGCCCGATGTGTTCATTGCCGCTGATGATGTTGCGGTCTTCTGCATTGAGTCCGCCGATGGTTGCATATCCGGCGTTGTTTAAAAATTCAACACCAATGTAGCAACCTGCAGTGTCAGAGGCGTCTTCGTTGGTGCCGATGTAATTTCCTGCAATCACCCACCCTGTCGAGGGACTGCCGGAAATCTGAATTCCATACGTAAACTGCCGAATATTGAATCCGCGGATCGTAATGTTCGCTGCATTCATGGCGAAAAAACAGAAGTCAGTACTCCCTCCTCCATCCAGCACAATTTCGGGTCCTTCAGGATTGTTGTTTCCAACATTCGTGGTCTGGGTTGATCCGTCAATCGTAATGTTGGAGCCGATGATGTAGGGCAATCTGGCAGCATTGGTGATGTGTATGATCCAGACACCCTGAGCCGCATTGTAATTCGGATCGCTTACAGGAATATTGAACACAATGCTGTGCGGCGCACCCGGAGCGGTGTTTGCAGTTGTTATTGCCGCCTGTAAACTTCCAGCACCCGACGTGTTGGTGTTGGTAACGGTGTACACCGTGGCTTGCGCTGTTAGTGCGAAAACGCACAGAAAAAAGATTGGAAATATTCTCATTGTATTTCATTTCTTTTGGCTGTCACTCTGAGCGGAGTCGAAGAGTCAACAGCCATTTGCATCAATATCAACCGCTAATCATCCTTCGACTCCGCTCAGGATGACAAGGTGATTTTTCACTTCACAATATCAAATTTCGAAACCAGCAGTCTTCCATCCTCTGTCAACACACGCACAACATACACACCGCTCTGCAACTCAATTCCGAATGACAATTGAAATGTATTTTCATTGAGTCCGGTTTGCTCAAAAACTTTGCGGCCGTCGAATGCGAAAATGGAGACACCTTCGATTACAGCTCCTGGAGCGGAAATTACAATGTTATCACGACATGGATTCGGAAAAACAAGAATCTTATTCGCAATTTCTTCTTCAACAGAAGCGATGACCGAAAAGTTTTCACAAAATTCCGAAGTGCTTCCACTCACACTGGTAGCTGTTGCTGTCATCAACATTCCATCCGTAATGCCAGGACCATAGAACATCCAGTTACCCGTTGCATCGCACCAGGTGCGGCCCAGGAACGTCTGGCCCTCACCGTGATTTATTGTTGAATCAGGTAATGCAATGAATAATTCGATGATTGCATTTTCCGGCGATCCGGTATCCAGTGTGCCATACACCCAAACCATTCCATTCGATGCATTGTATGCTGCGTGCGAAATCACTGGAAAATTCATAAGCTCATTTGGCCCGGCATCCACATCCCCGGCATCATTCGCATTGGGCCCTTCTGGAAAAACATCAATTCCCATCAACGAATTTTCGTAAATGCTGTTTTCTGAAAGGGTGTTATACAAAGTGGTATTGTCTTTTATTGCAAAACCGCATGAATCGTGGTATGCAATAACATTACCCAGCCCTTCGCCACCGATCTGATTGTACGAAGATCCGTTCCAGAGCACAACTCCAACGGTTCCGTTTCCTATGGCCGTTGTACTGTCGGCGCCCGGGCCAATGTAATTGCGTGTGACAATATTGCTGTCGGCATTTTCGAATAGAAGAATTCCGTAATGAGCATTGCCCGAAATCACATTCGCATCAATCGTATTCTGCGAACATTCCGAAATAACGCTGATGCCGTACAAATTAGGTCTGGCCTGCATTCCGGTAATGTCAGTTCCGATATAATTACCGATGATAGTATTGAAACTTGTACCCTGATCGGCAATTTCAATTCCGCCGAAACGATTTCCCGAAAAGATATTGCGTTCAGCTGGCGTTGTGCCGCCAATGATATTATACTTTGTTCCTCCGCCAATCAACAAGCCTGCATCGTTAGGCACCGTGTCGGTTCCGGCAGCATTAAGGCCCAGAATATTTCCGGTCATCGTGTTATAATAGGTTCCGGTTGTCACAATAAAAATTCCGTAACTGTAATTTCCGCTGAGTACATTGTTTTCAATCGGATTGTGGTTAGAGCCGCCATCCACGCAGATTCCGGTGGCATTGGGCAACGCGTTGTTTCCGGTGGCATCCACACCGATGTAATTTCCGACGACCGGATTGTAGCTGCAATTGCCGTAATACACCATGCCATATACACGGTTGCCCGACACTACATTGCGCTCTGCAGACGTGTAACCGCCCAACCGGTTGTGTTTTGCCACTGTGTTGAATTCAACGCCATTGCTCTGCAACAAAGTGTCACCGCCGATTTTGAAAGCATCGAGTCCGGTGGAATCGGGTCCGAAATAATTATTGATTAAAACATTACTGTCGGCAGCCTCAATGTACACACCCATTTCGAGATTGCCGGAAATGATATTTCGTTCAGTTGCCAATGTCCCTCCGATGGTATTTCTATTGGCATTACTGAGAATATTAATACCTGAATAATTATGCAGTGCAGTCATACCGGTGATATCGGGGCCGATGAAATTTCCTTTCACAACATTGTTGCGCGTACCGGTTCCGTTCATGACAATGGCGGCGCCCCTATTACCGGAAATAATATTTCTGTGTTTGTAAGTTGAGCCGCCAATGGTCGTATTGCTTGCATACGAGAGAATAATACCGTTTTCATTCGGAATACTGTCGGTGCCATGCACATCAGTTCCGATGCGGTTCCCGAAGATCTGATTGCCTGTGCTCGGTAAGCCGTCGATGACAATACCTGCAGTGGAATTTCCTGAAATAAGATTGAATTCACCACTTATCAAACTTCCGATGGTATTCGAAAAAGCGTTCTGAAGGCCGATTCCGTAGCTATTTGGTATCGCAGTAATTCCGCTGCTGTCGGTGCCAATGCGATTATTTTTAATGATGTTATTACTTGATTCCGTAATGGCAATGCCCGCCATGGTATTTCCGGAAATGACATTGTTGCTGATGGTATTTCCCGATGCACCGTTGGCAATTGCAACGCCATACATATTGGTCAGCGCAGCAGGAGCCGTAGCCGAATGATTGGTCCCAAGATAATTCTGAGTGACAATATTGCCTGTTGCCGTAGAATTATAAATCATGATGCCATATGAAAACCCCTGAATGACGAATCCTTTTACGGCGTTGCCCGGCGATACCAGCAAGATAGGATAATCAAAGGTTCCGCTGCCTTTACGCAGCACAATTTCATACCCGTAAATATTTGTATTACCCTGATTTGTTTGTTGCGAAGTCGCATCAATATTGATGTAGCCGGTGCTTATCATCGGGAGTGTCGAAATCAGCGTTATGGTAAACGTTCCGCTTCCTGCATCGTATCCCGGATCGGTGTTCGGAATGTCGAAATAAATATTGTCGGCACCTACGGCAGCATTGGCCGAAGTGATTGCTTCGCGCAATGAGCCGACGCCACTATCGTTTGTATTGATAACGGTGTAATTAGCTGTCAGAGCGCGAAACGACAATGCTATAAAAAATGAAACAAGTAACATTCGGGGCATAATACTTTCAATTTGGGATGCAAGGTAAAAAATATTTATTTGATGTGCATTTGTAAATCAATAAATACGAACTGCATTTATAAACAAAAAAAGCTGCCTTAATAAGACAGCCCCTATTTTTTCCGAGAATAGAATCACTGCGTTCTGATCACCGTCGCATGGCCAATGACATAAACCGGGAGTTTTTTGACAGAGATTAAATGCTGGTCGGTTGTTTTTCTGAATAATTGATGATGCGCTGTAAATGATGCTGGATCGCAAGATATGGGCTTTTTGGTCGATGCATAAAGATTTGTTTCCATCATGGCCCAACCTTTTCGCGTATAATACTCAGCCACAAAGTCGCCGGAATTACAAAACAATCGTAATTCACCAATATTGGCGCCATCGCCTCCATCATAGTTTTCAGTCCTTATAAACAGTGGAAAATACAGTGTGTCTTTTTGATTCTCGAATTTCGAAATCCATCCCCATTGAGTGTCTGACAAACCGAAATCAATAAATGAATTTTCGCCAAAAGCAAACCCTGTGTAAAACTTATTGGTTGGGGTCAACTGTACTGACTCCTTTGTTGGAGCTGAACGCAATTCCTGAAACACTTCGTCCTGCTCGCATGCTGTAATAAAAAATGAAAAAAATGCCAATATCAGCATTAATTTGAGTCTTGATTTTGTTTTCATGGCATCCAATTTTAAACACATAATATACAATTCTGGATGTTTATTTACAAGCAAAACAAATTAAATAACATATGAATTGTTTATGAGTGAGACGGCGCTCCGCATCAGGCTTTGGCCTCGACGAAGCAGGTTAAATTTTCCTGGAAAATCAGTTGAAAAATACTGCGGAAATTTGCCTCATTCGTGGACAAAAAAAGAAAACTCCCGGATCCTCTGTCTGGGAGCTTTCCGCTTCATGCTGTTTCATCTACAGCCGCCTTCAACAATCTCATCGTTGAACCGGCAGCATTGAGCAGGTGACTGCATGAGCAAATATCTATCAATATCATCAATCAAAAGCACTTCGAAAATCATACTCATTCGATTGCGAGGGTGATGTACTTAAATTTACGATAGATTAAGTGCCTCATGCAAATTAAATATGCATAAATTATTTCAGAAAAATACTAACACCTGAGTTTAACAGATTTTCAAGCCATTAAAAGAAGAAAACTCCCGGAAATTACCGGGAGTTCTTTTCAATGAATACTAAACCATCAGAAAGCAATTATTGCCGCACCGCTTGCTTTGAACAAACCACGGCATGAGCAATAACATAAACAGGAGGTCCGCCATTAAGTTCGATAAAGTATGCGTCTGATTTTGGGTCAGGATCTGAATTGGAATGTCCGAATAGCCCCGGAGAAATGGTTGTTGGAAAAGCCGAAGAAGCATATACATGAGTTTCGCTGAGAGAATACCCGCCGAAAGTTTCGAATTCAACTTTCAAACCACTGCCATTGTAACTGTATGTCACAGTCCCAACATGAAGGCCGTTGTTGATGTTGTTTTGTCCTGCACCTGCATACAATGGAGTTTCGAAAGTTCCACCTGTACTCAGCGTATATATCCATCCCCATCGGCTGCTTGTTAGGCCGGCATCAATAAAAGTGAGTGGGCCGTAACCGAAAGCAGTTTCGCAGGGACCAGCAGAATAGTAGTCGTCTTCACACATGAATTGCACTAAGAAATACATAGCCCAGCTGCCTTGCTCGTTCATCTGGCTGCCGTTTCCCCATGCAGTTTCTGTTTGTACCGCACCGCCGCTTCCGGTTTTATACAACGAAGCATGGGCTGCCAAATAAAGTACAGACGAGCACATATTATCATAGCCGCCAAAAGCGCTCAGGGGAATAGTGAATGTGTACGAAGTTGATCCATTCAGACCGCTGGCTTTATAAGGAAATTGACCAATTTTTGGATTTCCGGAATTGGTTTGGGGCATCAGGCTCAGGTCTGGTCCTACCCAGAGATGTACTTCGCTGAGGAACCAGTCGTTCATCGTGTTGTACGAAACATATAGATTGGTGTTGTCAAATGATACTGACACTTTTCCGGCTATCATGTTTTGACCTGCAATCAGGTCGACGCTGCTGATTGCGCCTTCTGTAACCTGAATTGTATTAATCTGGGATTTTGTGTTTTGCGGGATCATTTCAGCAGCATCCTTTTCACAGGAACTGAAAATGAATCCAGTTGCAAAAATCAACAATAGAATCGGGAATTTTATTTTTGTTTTCATGGCATTTTGATTAGTGGGATAAAAGTACCGCCATGACTCCCTTGATTGCAAACCAACATGATATAAATCACATCACTTTTCAAACAAAAGGAGTAAGTTAACAGATGAATTAATTTACCTGAATGATTTGGGAATGTTGCCACAAGGACACGAAGACACGAGAAAATATTGATTTCCTGGCGCCTTTGTTACAGTTTTTCAGAAAGCGACAATGCACCTAATTACCACATTTATCCGTGCTCCAGCACTTCTCAAAGCGCGTAATAACAATGCCGATTTCCCAGGCGTTTTTGTATTTGCTTTCGAAATCCAGAAATTTCATTGGCATATCATAGCTGATTGTTCCGTCAAGGGTAAAGGTCTTCTTGCCGCGACCATAAAAACGCAAACCTGCCGACCATGTGAGATGATTGCTGGATCGATAATGCAAGCCCAGACGGGCGCGGTCCCAATAGGCATAGTGCACAATTGGGAAAAAAATCGCATAGGTTCCGATTGCGAAATCACTGGTGCCATTGTACCGGTACAAACCATTCACTACGAAATTGACCTGCTCGATTTTTTTGATCAGAAAGCCTGCGTGGGCCTGAATTTCACGTCCTGGCAACACCGCAGTGTCAGCCCAGTCACTCAGAATATTATAAGCGGCAATGCCAATCTGGTTTTTGAAAATCTGGTCTTCCTGCCAGCAATATATTGAACCGCTACCCCACAATAGACCAGCATTTATGTCAAATTTTTTCTCCGCTTCGCTTCGCATATACCCTGGCTGAATGCCGAAGCCAAATGTGCTTTTTTTGAATGCATGCCGATAGGAAAATGAAAAGTAATCGGCAATGTATTCCGCACCGGCGCTGTCGCTGCGTCGGCGGTCATCCATAACGCCAAATCCAAAAGTGTTACCTGTCGCCTCGTCCATTACAAGTCCGTAGCCGCCGCTTTTTTTAATTATTTCCTTGCGAAAGTCGGCCGACAGTGTATTCCACTGCAGTGTGCCTCCTTCGTTGAATGTCTGGCTCCGGTGATTTTCCATCAATCGCCATTTTCCGGTCATAACGCCTGTCAATGCCGGATTCAGTCGCAACTCCGGCGACCAGAATATTCCATGCGGTTGCTGGCCAAAGCTGCGAAAGCTCATTGCCGTAATAAACAGAAGTAAAATAATTGCAGATTTATTCTTCATCTTCAGAAATTCCAAAAGTGTTTGCATAACAAATAACGCCATTGTAGGGACAATATTGGCAGGCTTTGGTGGAAGGTGTTGCAGAAAATGTCTGCCCGGGATCATAGATCTGTTCAACTAATTCTGTAATGGCTTCGCCAAAACCAGTCAGCTGCTCCTTAGTCAATACAAGTGATTCCTTTGATTTATTTTTCAACAGATCTGGTTTGTAACCGGTATTATTCAGCACAGGATAAACGCCACCGGTAATCGCAGTCACGTTTTCCTGAGAGGCGTATAGCCAGGAATAAAACATTACCTGCAACATATTCCGGTTTTCAGGGTCTGTGATTTGTGCAGGAATATCAGCGTCGGGAGAAATATCGAAAACAAACTCTGTCCTTTTGTGCGTTGTTTTAAAATCCATCACGCGCATAACGCCATTACAAAATTCAACACGGTCGGCAATGCCTTTCAGTGCAACTTTTCGTCCATCATGCAACGAAATCACAGGTTTTAGTTCAGCTTCAACCGCTTTGACATAATAATCTGCCGGGACCGAATCCTTCATCCTCTGCAGCCAATGAACAAGCGATTCCAATAAAATTTCTTTCACCAGATAATTATAACCGCTGGATAAATGAGCAATCTTTTCGTGTTCAAATGCTGCCTCCAGATGCGTTTCCGCAGCAGCTGCCATCGTTTCAAAATCTTGCTTCACCAGCACTTTGCCAAGAAAAGGGATGGTCAGCTTTTCAATGGCATCGTGAAACACGCTTCCCATGGTGTTTATGGCAATATCGCCGCTTTCATCCTCCCATTTTTCAATTTTATAAATACCTTCCAGTAAAAAGCGATATGGACATGCGATGAAATTATAGAATTTCGTGAACGACAATCCTGTATTGGCAATACTTTCGAGCATCACATTGATTTTCTCGCGATCAACCATTTCGAAGGGGCTGACTGCGCTTTTATCATATTTGATTCCCAAAACTCTGCGATTAGCTGTAATTGTCGAAAATGCCGGAAGCAACTCATGTTCGATTTGTGCCAGAAAACGACTAGGCTCCTTGCCATAAACCGGATCGCTTTCGGTATTGTAAATAAGCGTTATCTCACTCGCACGCTGCATCAGTCGCCAGAAATGATAAGCATACACCGCGTCGCGCTCATATTGCAGCGGCAGCTTGAGTTCACGTCTTACGTCATTCGGAAGAAATGAATCGCCTTGTCCACCGGCAGGCAGAAATCCTTCGTTAGCACCCAGAATAATCACGTTTTTAAAATCAAGCGATCTTGTTTCAAGCATTCCGAGAATCTGAATTCCTTTTAAAGGTTCACCTTTGAGGGGAATCTTGGCTATCTGCAGATGACGACGAATAAAATAAACAACGGAACCGATGGTGATATCTGAGACATCGCCGTAGCTTGTCAAAGTATTGTGCAAGGCCTTTAATGCCGAATGAACCAGCCATGCAGCCTCATGCTCCAGATCGACCTCGCGGCACTTTTCAAATAACTCGCCGGTAAGTTTTATCAGCCTTGTAAGCACCTCTTCCCATCCAGCACATGGAGAAACCAGACCAGGGATAATCGCATCAAAGCGTTTCAGAAAAAGCGTGTCTTCCTTGTCACTCTCGCACCAGCGGAAGTACCGAAGTCTGCCTGAGCTGATGTCGTCAACAACCTGAATAAAATCACTCCGCTGTTTGTCATCCGGCAACAGCCTCAGCAAAGGGTTTGAAACAAGTGCAAGCAAAGACTCATAGCGATAGGTCCGCGTGGCGCCACTATCATTCAATGTGCCGGCTAACAGCTCAAGCTGAGCATTGACAATTTGTCCAAGCAACGTATTCCGCAGCGGATATCCGCCAGAAATATTGACACGATCGGCCCAATCTTCGGGAAGACTGCTCAGCAGAGGCATCATAAGTCCTTCATCGGCCAGGACCAGCACTGTGTCGGTGAGTTGATCCTTATAAGTGGTTTCAAGCAGAGTGAGTGCTGTCTGTACTTGTGTGTAACCAAGCGGGGCGCCAATAATGTCAATATTCTTTTTAGAGCTTTCAAAGAAACGCGGAATTTCGCCAAACGATTTCGGCCATGCATTTCTGTTAAATCGCATGAAGTGCCCGGCTTCGTGATTGGCATTATCGAGATACCAGCTGTCGGCATCCCAGATCAGCTGCGCTTGTTCGCTAACGATCAGTTTGTTTATGTGGGCTTCGAGCGATGGAGTCACTGCATTTAAGCCGGCAAAAACAATTGTAGAAAATTCGGGGAAAGCTTCTTTCTGAGATAAAACACGTGAAGCCATTCCCTGATAGCACATGCCCATTTCCCGGCATTTTTCAGAAAAAAGATGGTACATCGGATTGAGCAATTGATAGAAACTCAGGTACTTTTTCTGAAGTTCTGTTTCGGCTTCACCCGGCATCCAATTTTCAATTTCACGCACCCGCATCAGATAGGTAAACACTTCGACGGGATCGAGCAGATAGTCATCGACATCGTTGAAATCAGCCAGCAGTGTTTTGCCTGTGGGCAGGAATTCATCAATCGGGAACGCGCCCGGGCCGGCATGTTTCTTATAAACCGTATATAGCAGAGTCAGCATGGTGGTTTCATCCATTTTGCGCATGCCGCTCTGATAATAGATGTACTCTTCGATGCTGAAAATCTGCGGGAGCAGTATGGTTTTACCGGCAGCCAATGCCAGTGCTTTTTTCAGGAACAGGCCACCGCGTCTTCCGGGCACAACCACAGCTACAGAGCGAAGATCAGTTCCGCAGGTCTCAACAATTTTTTTCGCAGTTTCTTGAATAAAATTCATTATGCAAATTCATTATAATAAGTATGTACGAATTGTTCGGCTTTTTGCAACAATTCAGGTTTGCCCACATCAAGCCAGTCATGAGGAGTGTCGTACTTTTGGATTTTTACTTCAGCTGCCAGTGAAAGACAAGCCGGTACAAAGCCAAAAACGCCACTTTCCTTCAACATTAGAGGAAACGTAGAAGCAACCATTGAAATTCCTGAGAAAGCAAAACGATTCACTTGTCCGGAAAAATCATTCACCTTGATATGTTCTCCGGTGGTTTCATTCACCCAACCGCACAAAAGGCCGGCATCTGAAAACTCGAGTTTTCTTGCAGTGTTGCGGTCTTTTGCGGCAAGCATGGCCGGAACTGCGGCTTTCAAAAAGGTATTCTCAAACTGTTTAAAATCCAGATTGCTCAGAATATCCACATTGTGAATCAGAATGGGTTCATCGCCTTGCAACAACGACGCAGCTTTCTTAAGGCCTCCCCCGGTATCGAGCAATAGGTCCGATTCATCTGAGACTATTAAATTCAGTCCTTTAAACGGATGGCTGTTTAAAAAGCCAACGACCTGCTCTGACAAATGATGAACGTTGATCACAACGTCACGGATTCCGCTTGCGGTCATTTTCAGCAGCAGCCATTCCAGCAGCGGTTTCCCACCGACTTCTACCATTGCTTTTGGGACAGTGTCGGTGATTGGCCGCAGACGCGTTCCTTTCCCAGCGGCAAAAATCATGGCCTTCATGGCAGACTGTTTTTAATGAACAAATGGTTTTCAGGAGACTGATTTTCGGAAAACAATACTAAAAAGTAAGCTCCTTCAGGCAAATGGGATATATTCAAACCAGCGTCCTCTTTACCGGATAATGTATTTGAGCAGATCAATTGTCCTGATGTTGCATAAATACTGTAAGAGCTAAATCTTTCCCTGTCAAAGAATATTTTGTCAACAGCAGGGTTTGGCCAGACTGTCACTTCCAAATTCAAATGCTGGTCTGTGATTTCTGCATGAGCACATACGGTGTCCAGCATTGACAAATACACATCGTAGGCAGGTTTCGGGTTGCCGAGCGAATCGAGCAATCCGCGCGATTTTATGCTTTCATAGAATTCCGAGGCATATGTCAGATATAAGTTCTGATAGTCGTAAATAGCCGTTGAGTCGAAATCACCCAGGTAATAATAACCGACCGCCTCTATCAGTGGCTCATTCATAGTATGTAAGAAGGTGTTTCTGACAAATTCAGACTGCACATCACTTCGCGTCGGCATCAGCGCTGTTGGAAGACCACAATCCGAAATCACAACGGGTTTACTCCCGCATTCTGCAACCAATGTAGCGATAGTCGAACCTGCGGCATTCACTTCAGCCGTATCGGCGTAATAATTAATCAAGGGCCACCATGAAACGGACATGATATCTCCGATTGTCAAAGTTCGATTCCAAAAAAGCGTATCCGTGTTCTGAGAACATTGCATACTTACACCGACACCGAATTTGATTGTGGGATAATTCAAATCAATATAATCCGATACGTTGCCAGCCAAAACAAAAAACGAGTCGCGTTCTGCCGGTCGGCTTTTAAAATAAACATCTGATTCACTTCCCAAAACGAAATAGTCCAATACCGGATGCATAGTGTCGAGTAACGCCACGATAAAACGAAACATAGCCTTCGTTGTATTGGTGTCAGTCAGCGGATTTCCACACCAGACCGGGGGCATTGGATTTGCGACAGTCACCGGGTTCTTCAGCTGAAAGAGATATTTTTCAATGCCTCCGTTGGATTTTGCCCAGCTGACTTCATCGCGAAAAGGGATCAGCTGATTGCTGTCCATCATAACCTGGAGCTGCCGCCATGTGCGACCATCGCTCTGAAAGCCCTGCCCATGCGTTGCCATCTCAAAATACCAGTTCTGGCGGTCAGTCTGACTCCAGCTAACAGGCCAGACAGGATTCAGTCCGTATTTCGAAGCAGGACATTGAGCCTGGGCTTCAACAGAAGCAAAAATCAAGGCGAGTACAATAATTAAAACACTGATTGTCTGAGATTTCACGAGAAAGCATTTTAGTGTTTAAAGATAGTAATAAGTTTCAATACGTTAAAGCTGATTATTTCAGAAGATTCATTTCCTGAAAGTGTTGAAACACAGACAAACACAAATTGTAAAAGGTCAAAAAGAGTTTGGAAAGAGAACCGGAGATACCTTTATCAAAATATTTTTCTGACTTCAGGTTTGCGAATCAAAAAAAGTTTATATCTTTGCACTCCCGTTTCAAAAAGTATTGATTAACAACTGAAATCACTTACGATGTACGCAATTGTGGATATAGCCGGACAACAGTTCAAAGTAAACAAAGCCGGAAAAGTGTATGTTCATCGCCTGCAGGCCGAAGAAGGCAGTCAGATTGAACTGAAAAATGTATTATTGATAGACGACGAGAAAAACGTTCAGGTTGGGAAACCCAATGTTGACGGCGCTCATGTTCTGGCCCAGGTGGTTGAACATATGAAAAGCGACAAGGTTCTTGTTTTTCACAAAAAACGTCGTAAGAGCTATCAGAAAATGAACGGCCATCGTCAGTACATGACTCAGCTGAACATTTTGTCAATAGTTAAAGACGGTGTTAGTCTCACCGGAGAAGAAGCTCCTATGGTTGAGAAAAGAATTGTCTTGCCTCCTGCTAAAATTAGAAGAGTGGTCGCAGCTTCTGAGCCAAAAGCCGAAAAAGAAGTTGCTGTAAAAAAAGCCGCTCCCAAAAAAGCTGCCGCAAAAAAACCGGCTGCTGAGAAAAAACCAGCTGCTAAAAAGCCAGCTGCCAAGAAAACCAAGAAGGACGAATAATTCCCAATCAGTTAACTCTTAAAATATTAAGATATGGCTCACAAAAAAGGTGTCGGTAGTTCAGAAAACGGTCGCGAATCCCACAGTAAGCGACTCGGCGTAAAAATCTACGGCGGACAGATTGCCAAAGCAGGCAACATCCTCGTTCGTCAGCGCGGTACCAAACATAATCCCGGTGAAAATGTCGGAATGGGTAAAGACCATACGCTTTTTGCACTGAAAGATGGTGTTGTTGAATTCCGCAAAACCAGAGACGAAAAATCTTTCGTCACTGTGAAAGAACAGCAGAATTAAAATCTCTGGATAAAGTTACTGTAAACCATTTCCGGCTGCGGAGGTGGTTTTTTTATTTTGTGACATTTTTTGTTTATTTTTACAACCGGAAGATTGTTGATGAAAAACAGAATACTTATATCTCTGATAATTTCTCTGCTGTTTGGTAAATTACTGAAAGCTCAGGGTGATATTGACAGCTCCTTTCTTGAAAAGTTCCGTAGAATATCCATTGATTCAATGTATCGTGAAACATATTGGTTCCTTCAATCAGACTTTGATGGTATCAATCTGAAAGAAGCAAAAGTCGTTTTTGATTCTTTACCGATACAGAATGATAATTTGATTGTCTGGCAAAAACGGACCATGAATATTGTGGAACTCCGCACGATGCCGTATGGGTTCAGCGACCACGGTATAGATTTTTATAATGTTTATAATAATGCAGAGAACTGGAAACACGAGGATATAAATCAGTTTGATGAGTTACCCTACTTCCCGGCTGACACCCAAATTACTCCGCTTTATGAGGCAATCTGCAATCAGGTAATGGCAGGGAAGTTAAAAGCATTCAATAAAAGCGGAAAAAAACCTTATTCAATAGAAGAATTCCGGAATGGGGAGTTTTATAGAAAAAGGGTTCAAATTGATACCGCAAATATTGGATGGCAAGCCATTCGATTTGAAGACATTATTCCAATTCAGAAGCTTCCGGTGTACAGATATATTGTAATTGAAGACTGGGTCTGCTATTCAGACATGCGCTTTGAATCAAAAGCAATTGCAATTGCTCCTCTAAAGCGAGAGTACGAGGACTTTAATCCCCAGTTCCATTGTTTTTATGACCAATTATTATTATTCTGGATTTTCTTCAAATGAAAAACATATTCTTCCTCATATTAATATTGCTTTTTCGCCCTGCAAGCGGACAATCGTTGATTTTTGCACGTGATATCAGGATTCCAATCACTCAGCTCGATTCAAATGTGCTTTGGGGAAAAACCGTTTACCGCTTTCTTGCCCTGAGTGACGATACTTCATTATATGGCGGGATTTCCGTTACAATGAAAGGAACAAAGGAACAACTGGTTGAAAACATCATCAAGTCTGTCAAGTCTGGACGCGATACGGCCTACTATTCCAACAAACGACTCGCTCCAACCATGATGGATAGCCTCAGAGTGCGTGTCGGGCGAATATATGAAATGAACACCTATTTTCGGGAATTTGAATACGCTGATGTTCAAAGTCTGATTATCATTGAAAACTGGTATTATCTGAAAAAAGAGCAGATTATCCGAAAAGAATTTGTTGCAATTTGCCTTAGGCTTGGTGAAGTTCATCCAGCTGATCCCATAAATGACTATAATCCCCTTGATTTCTGGGAACAGGGCGTATTCTGGATTTATTGATGTGTTCTAATCAAACTGGGCGCACGTCTCCCGACGCGTGACCACTTGCATTTCCCTTCCCGCAATAACACTAATGCATGCAATTGATTTTCGCCTAAAGGGACACAAATTCTGAATATAGAAGAAGGAACAAGGATATATGAATATAGAAGTATGTTTTAAATTGAGTTTACTTCAAACTTCCTTGTTCCATGTTCAGAGTTCGAAGCCCGGTATTCCCTTCAAACTTCCTTGTTCCATGTTCAGAGTTCATTACCCTTTCATACTCAGATACCGCTCAGCCTCGATGGCGGCCATGCAGCCCGAACCGGCAGCAGTAATGGCCTGACGGTAATGCAGATCCTGAACATCGCCGGCGGCAAAAATACCCGGAATATTGGTCTGAGCTGTGCCCGGAATGGTTTTGATATATCCATTGTCGTGCAGTTCAACCTGACCTTTGAAAATATCGGTGTTGGGAGTGTGCCCGATGGCAATAAAGACACCGTCCACCGGAATGGTTTTTTCCTCACCAGATTTCGTGTCAGTAACAACAACGCCGGTAACTGCTTTTGCAAAACCTTTGGTCTCACCAATAATTTCTTTCGGAATAGCATTCCAGACCATTTCTATGTTGGGCGTATTAAGCACTTTTTGCTGCATGGCTTTCGAAGCGCGCAGCTCGTCGCGGCGATGAATCAGAAATACTTTCGAAGCCAGATTCGATAAATAGGCCGCTTCTTCGGTGGCGGTGTCCCCTCCTCCGATTACAGCAACGGTTTTACCTTTGTAAAAGAATCCGTCGCAGGTGGCACAGGCCGATACGCCATAGCCGTTGTAATCCTGTTCGCTTTGTAAACCAAGCCAGCGGGCCGAAGCACCGGTAGCAATAATCACGGTTTCGGCCAGGATTTCTTTGCCACTGTCGTCGATTAACAAAAAGGGCGATTTCGAAAAATCGACTTTATCTATAAATCCAAAACGGATTTCAGTTCCAAAACGTTCGGCTTGTTTTTTCAGATCTTCCATTAATACAGGACCAGTCACGCCTTCCGGGTAACCCGGAAAATTCTCGACTTCGGTAGTAATGGTCAGCTGTCCGCCTGGCTGCATTCCTTCGTATAACAATGGTTTCATATCAGCACGGGCTGTATAGATTGCAGCAGTGTAACCGGCAGGACCTGAGCCGATAATCACACATTTTCTTTGTTCTCTTTCGTTTGCCATATATTTTGATTATTGAATGATCACTGTATCGAGCACACTGCCATAACCGCCGAAAACTCCAAGGGCTCCTTCGACTGTATGTCTGATTGTAACAGGGTTTGTGAATGGATTTCCACCGGCCATAACATCCTCTTCGAGGGTTCGCCAGAAATCGTAATGCGCTTTATTAATTGATGAAAGCTTGACAACAACGGTGTCTCCACTTTTATAGCTGCCAAATTCATCATCTTCAAATATTTCTTCGTCCTCGTAGTTCAATTCGCCGCGCATGATCTCATATTCAAACGTTAGCCCGTTGAAATAGATATCATCATAAATGCTTTCCATCACCGGGACGAAATTGTAATCGCGGCCCAGTCTTTTCGAAAAAATGCGGTAATAGTTTTTCTCACTGCCGTTATCAGTCACCATAGCGTGAATATAGCCCAGCGAATCTCCGGTGCCGGCTTCTGCCTCCCACCACAGGGTATCGAAAGCAACCAGTGATGGAATAGATGCTTCTCCCGTAATTACTTCACCCTCGGCCTCAATATACAAGGAATAGTTTCCGTTTTCAACCCCCAGTATTTTTGAACCTTTATAGTAAAAGATTGGCCAGGCCCCGTTTTGATATGCGGCTACATCAAGAAATGGCTGTAGCGTGTCGCTCTGAAAACCATCGGAAACAATTACCAATGCATCGGTGATGAACAATGAATCCATGAGGAAATTTGTGTCGATGGGCGCAAAATAGCTGCTGTTGCGGGTTACGATAACTACCGGATATTCTCCGTTTTCGATCCAACCTTCTACAACCAGCTTTGCGTCGGGCTGAGGCAGATCAATGTCAAGTTCTTTCTCGCAGGAAGCAAAAAGTGAAATGGCTATTATAATGAACAAAAACTTTTTCATGACTTAGAATTTAAAATTCCATGTAACAGATGGAAGGATTGAAAAGATGGAAACCTGCTTGGCTGTTATGGCCGCGCTTCCGGCAAGAATATCGCCCTCCACATCAAAAAAGATGAAGTAAGGATTCTTGCGATTGTAAAGATTATAAATGGAGAAATTCCAGCTTTCTTCAATTTTTCTTGTTTTCTTTTTGCTTTTTGGATACCAGGTCAAACTCACGTCGGCACGATGATAAGCCGGCATGCGAAAACCGTTTCTGGGGCCATATTCGCTAACAACATTTCCACCGATTATATAGCGCGAAACCGGCATAGTGGCGCAGTTTCCGGTTGCATACACCCAAACGGCGGACAAAGTCAGCTTCTCATTAAGCGAATGCGTAACGACCACTGAAATATCGTGGCGACGATCGTATTTGGCAGAAAACACATCGCCATTATTAATGTCATCGAATTGCCGGGAACTGCGTGCAAGCGTATATCCGACCCAGCCGGTCGTGCTTCCGAACTTTTTGTTTACAAAAAACTCAATTCCGTATGCAGTGCCCGTACCGAAGACAAAGTTGTTATCGGTGTTGTTGTTTACATTGTCTTCAATCAAAGCGCCCTCCGCATATTCAATCTGATTTTTCATCTCCTTGTAATATACTTCCACGCTGGTTTCAATCAAATTGTCGTCGAAATTCCGGTAGTACCCCAGCGAATATTGAGTTCCAAACTGCGGCTTCACAAGCTCAGTGCTTGGAAACCAAACATCGGTCGGCATGCTCACGGTTGTTGGCGATGCAAGATGAATGTACTGGTAGTTTTGGGTAAACGAAGCTTTCAGCGAACTTTTTGGATTCAATATAAAGCGGGCGCTGGCGCGGGGTTCAAGATGCCAGTATGGTTTCACCATTTCACCATTGCCGTATTTTATCGTATCCACAATCTGATCGGTAATGGAGTCTTTTATAAATCTGTCAAAGGGTCCTACATGCGCAAAAAAGCTTCCACGTAAACCAATATTGAACTTGAACTTTTTACCAATGCTGAATTCATCGTTTAAATAAAGTGCAGCTTCGTGAGAATACAATTTCACCGCATCCCCAACAATCAGATCCACATCGCCGGAGCGGGCAGAAGCATTGTTTGGAGTGAATACATGAAAAATGTAATCGGCTCCGAATTTTATAACATGGCTTGAAGCCGGAAGATAGGTGAAATCTAGTCGTGCGTTATAATCATTAATGCCTGACAACAAGCTGATGTCATACATGTCCATCGTCGTACCGAATTCAAAGCGGTAATCGCTGAAAATAAACGAGGCGTTTGAAAACAGCTTCTGGCTGAAAAGGTGATTCCATCTGGCCGTTACCGTGCCGTTGCCCCAATACATTTTCATTTTCAGATCATCATCTTTAATATCCATATTGAAAAGATCTCTGCCGAAATAGGCGCTTGCAAAAATGCGGTCTTTGTCGCTGATTTTATAATTGATTTTTGCGTTGAGATCGTAGAAATAATAGCCGGTGTGTTTGAAATCGCTCGTTTTTTTGATGAAAGGTTTCATAACGAGGTCGGCATAGGTCCTGCGACCACTTATAATGAAAGACGAAGTGTCTTTTTTGATGGGTCCTTGCACTGTTAGTCGCGAAGATATAAGACCAATGCCTCCATCGACATGGTACTTTTTCAAGTTGCCGTCTTTCATGCTTACATCAAGCACCGAGGCCAGACGGCCACCATAATTGGATGGCATACCCGATTTCGTAAGTTCAACATGCTGCAATGCATCGGCATTGAATACACTGAAAAATCCAAAAAGATGACTGGCATTGTACACAACGGCCTCGTCGAGTAACACCAGATTTTGATCCGGTCCACCACCGCGCACATAAAAAGCGCTGTTGCCTTCTCCGCCCGACTGAACGCCGGGAGTAAGTGTAATGGTTTTCAATATGTCAACTTCACCGAATAAAACCGGAATGGATTTGATTTTTTCGACAGGCATGTTAAATGTCCCCATATCCGTATTCTGCAAATTTTCATCAGGGCGGTCGCCGGTAATGACCACTTCTTTTGTTGTTATTACATGTGAGGAAAGTTCAATATCCAGAACAATATTTTTGTTCAGCGCAATATTTTTTCTAAAATCCTTATAACCGATAAAAGAGCCAACGAGTGTGTAATTGCCAGCATCCGCTGTTATGGAATAAAAACCATAAGTATTTGTAGTGCCACCTTTCATCAGTTCTTTCAGATAAACACTGGCTCCGATCAGTGATTCCCCGCTGGCCGAATCTTTCACGTGACCACTGATCGTAAACTTCTGTGCAAATCCGGTCAAAGATGCCAGAATCAGCAAAAAAACAAGAATATATTTCATAGTAATTTGTTGCGTGCGCTTGTCATTAATTATGCCAGCCAAAATAACTGACAAATAGACATGGAACAAACCTGAAAAGTTACATTTTGTCGAAAATAAAGTTTTTTTTGTTTATTTATGACAGTTGTGATTTTCGAAAAATTGCAGCGAAAAGATTAAAATAATTCCAGAAACATATTTTTTGTATCTTTGCACTCCTAAATCGGGGCGTAGCGCAGTTGGATAGCGTACTTGGCTGGGGGCCAAGTGGTCGTCCGTTCGAGTCGGACCGCTCCGACAGACAGGTTGTCAGCAATGGCAACCTGTTTTTGCTTAAACCAAAAAGCATGTTTACTACATACATTTTGTATTCTGAAAAAGCCAGGCAATATTACGTCGGACAAAGCGGCAATTTTGAAAACAGATTACGGGAACATCTGCGCTCAAAATGCAAATCAACCTGTTTTGCTGATGACTGGACCTGCGTTTTTAAAACTGATGTTGCAACAAGAACTGAAGCTGTGGCAGTGGAAAGAAAAATTAAAAAACGCGGCGTTATCAGATTTTTAGAAGACCTGAAAGATAGCGCAGTTGGATAGTTCCGCCTCTGGCGGAATAAACTCCCTTGGCTGGGGCCAATCTGTGGAATTCGAGTCGGGGAGTTTAGTCCGCTGAAAGCGGACCTCCGACAGACAGGTTGTCAGCAATGGCAACCTGTTTTTGCTTAAACCAAAAAGCATGTTTACTACATACATTTTGTATTCTGAAAAAGTCGGGCAATATTACGTCGGGCAAAGCGGCAATTTTGAAAACAGATTACGGGAACATCTGCGCTCAAAATGCAAATCAACCTGTTTTGCTGATGACTGGACCTGCGTTTTTAAAACTGATGTTGCAACAAGAACTGAAGCTGTGGCAATGGAAAGAAAAATAAAAAAACGCGGCGTTATCAGATTTTTAGAAGACCTGAAAGATAGCGCAGTTGGATAGTTCCGCCTCTGGCGGAATAAACTCCCTTGGCTGGGGCCAATCTGTGGAATTCGAGTCGGGGAGTTTAGTCCGCTGAAAGCGGACCTCCGACAGACAGGTTGTCAGCAATGGCAACCTGTTTTTGTTATAAGAAATATCCGATTGTCGCTCTTGAGATAATCAAATTAACCCACTTTTACACAACCTGAGTGCCTCGCGGAGCGAGCTCTCTGCGTTGTGTAAATGCTCTGAAGCCAACGCACTCAGGTCGCATTCTGCGACGCAGAGAGGTTGGCTTGAAACGTCAAAAAAGCAGTTTCTTAAAAAGACAATCTTTCGAATCGTATAATTCACTTCGTCAACAATAAATACAGTTACGTCTGAACGCATTATTGATACTGAATTTCATAAATTATTTCTTCCTACTTTTGGTATTATTTTCCCCGTCATGCCATATCCAAAAATTCAAAATCCAGAACTACAGGCAACCTTTAATGGTTTCATGCAAGCCTCAATCAGAGAGCATTTCGCAATGAAGGCTCTTTCTGACTACGAAGGTGAGACCTGGACCTATGGACAGATAGCAACTGAAATTGCTATGCTGCAAGAGGGCTTCAAAGCCATGGGCATTAAGCAAGGTGACAAAATTGCACTGATCGGAAAAAATTCCGCCAACTGGTGCAAAATATATCTGGCATCTGTTACCTACGGCGCAGTCATTGTGCCGATACTGCCTGATTTCAGGCCGGCCGACATGCATGCAATTGTCAATCACAGCGACTCCGTGCTACTTTTTGCCGAAGAATCAATTTACAATACGCTTGATCTGAAAGAAATACCGGCAATTCCGGTCGCCTTGCGGGTTCGCGACTTTTCCATTCTTGGAGCAACCGACCAGAACGAAGCCGGGCGCTTTGAGCAAGCAATCAGTCAATTCAAAACCACTCATCCTGAAGGTATCAAGCCCGAAGATGTTATTTATCGCGATCAAACGCCGGACGAACTTATTGTAATCAGCTACACTTCAGGAACCACAGGCTTTTCAAAAGGAGTCATGCTGCCACAGCGCAGTTTGCGCGACAACATCATTTTCGCGCGCACCTATATGTTTATGAATCCCGGCGAGCGGATACTTTCATTCCTGCCGCTGGCACACGCCTTTGGCTGTGCCTTTGAATTTCTTTTTCCTTTTACACTCGGTTGTCACATCACTTTCCTCACCAAAACGCCGGCGCCATCAACCATCACCGAAGCATTCGGGAAAGTGAAGCCCAATCTCATTTTATCCGTTCCACTCGTCATTGAAAAAATATACAACGGAAAACTCCGGCCCGTCATTTCAAAACCACTAATGAAGATTTTGCTGAATATCCCCGGAATCCGCCGCGTATTGCTGAATATAATTAAAGCAAAGCTTACAGCCACGCTGGGTGGCGAATTCCGCGAAGTGGTTATTGGTGGCGCTGCTTTCAATCCCGATGCGGAGAAATTCTTCCGCAAAATGCGGTTTCCTTTCACTGTTGGCTATGGCATGACCGAATGCGGCCCGCTGATGTCGTATCGTGGATGGAAAACAACAGTCCTGCAAGGTTGTGGAAAAATCGTGGATGAACTCACATTGAAAATCGATTCTCCGGATCCGGAAAACATCAGCGGTGAAATTATGGTGAAAGGAAGTCATGTCATGCTCGGATATTACAAAAATCCCGAAGCAACCAAAGCCATCATAGACGATGACGGCTGGCTGCATTCAGGCGACATTGGAACCGTCGATAGCAACGGAAATATTTTTATCCGTGGCCGCATGAAAAGCATGATCCTGAGCGCTTCGGGACAAAACATCTATCCCGAAGAAATCGAAGCAGTGCTTGCCAAATATAGGCTCTTTCTTGAAGTGCTGGTCGTTGAACGAAAAAACAAACCTGTCGCACTCATTTTTCCCGATGCCGATTACATGAAAAAACACGGCATCAGCCAGAATCATCTGCCCGCAAAAATAAAGGAAACGATCAAAGACGCCAATCACCACCTCGCGGCCTATATGAAGGTAGCCGATTTTGAAATTATGACTGCGGAATTCGAAAAAACACCAAAGAAAAGTATTAAGAGGTTTAAGTATCAGTGATTGGGTATTGGTTAATGGTTATCGGGAAATGGTTAATGGAGAGCTAAGTTTGTGTGACTAATCCTGAAGGATAAAAAAGCAGTCCGGTTGTTTTAGATTTTATTGAGGACTTTTGAAAAAGTTTTCCTGACTTGTCCATTTTAGTGCGACAGTTTCAGAGCCTGTAAATATTCAGTGATTTTCTGGTTATACTGCGTACGGATTTTTATTTCTTTGTGAGTGATTTTGTTTTGCATTCGTGCATCTGTTATGCTTTTGCATTCGGTAATAAACTTCCTGATTGAGTCTCCTGTTGCCAGTTCAATATGCTTTGA
>Ga0209319_1000454_pt1 | contig 53161 bp, 47 predicted proteins | sample RifGroE2_FD_184000 | JGI IMG/M metagenome (GOLD analysis project Ga0209319, IMG submission 184000) | Groundwater microbial communities from Rifle, Colorado - Groundwater E2 (SPAdes) (version 2) | ecosystem: Environmental > Aquatic > Deep subsurface > Groundwater | place: Rifle, Colorado, United...
TTGGTGGTATCTCAGGAACTGGCAATTCATTGTCAGTAACTCTTGAAACAGTTGATACAAACTTCAACTACTACCACACAACAACTACTGGTGCTGTTACTGCAGAAGTAAATCCTTTGATCTCTGGCTTGACCAGTGTTAGAGGTGGTACATTGAAACAATAATTAACTTTAATTAGTTAAAATTGTTTTAAAGGTTAGCAATAACCAAAACTCAACCCCCGTCCTTAATTGGGCGGGGGTTTTGTTTTTTAAAAACATTTTTAGGCTCTAAGTGCCTGCAGCTGCAGGCACTTAGAGCCTCCCAGGGAATATGTCACATGCGTATTGATTTAAAGATTTTTAAGTGATAATATGGGAATATCTAAAAATTAAACATAAAAATGACTTTAACTCCTGAGCAATTTAATAAAATAGCATTAAAAAAAGACTTGGAAAAATACGCGACAAAAGACGATTTAGTAGAAATGAAAACTGAAATTCTTACCGTGCTTGATGGAATTGCAAAAAAACTTGATAACATGAGTCAAGAAGCAACATCAAATATCGTTGCTCACGACAGAATGAATGAAAAGATCGATGAGCATGATGTCAAAATAAATAAATTAGAGTTGGCAGTCAGTTGATTTTCACTCACATAAACCAGAATTCAAACCTCCTTTAACTGGGAGGTATTTTTGTTTTTAAAGATATTCAGGCTCTAAGTGCCTGCAGCTGAAGGCACTTAGAGTTTTGTGAAATAAACTTCTTAAATAAAGTTGAAGAATACTGTGGATAACTAAAAATATTAATATTTTTTAACAATTGCAAAGGTTAGCGCAGCTATTATTTAAATAGATTAAAATTAATTTTCTTCGATTTTTCCTGGACAATTTATCAAAATAAAATTCTTTTGTAATTTTTTTTAAAATTATTGTATCAATATTGTAAAAGTTGTATAATATAAGCATAAGAAACTCAGAGAACTTAAGGAGGAACAAGTCTCAGAAAAAAATTTATATTATTTTTAGCAATAATTAATTTATAATATTTTTTAAAACTGAATAAATTATAAAAAATAACCGCTTCAAACGACAGGTCGGCGTTTTGCGCGGTAGATTATTTTATAGTTTATTAAATTAACTAATTTACTCTATTATGAAAATGAAAAAACTTTTTCAAAACAAATTTTTAAAAAAGACTCTGTTGAGCTTTGCGATGATCGCATTGATGGCCGGCGGAGTTTTTGTATATCAGGCCGTTGCTACTACAACCGGCGTAACCATCGACAGCCCGATAGCTGCCACACCTACCTATAAGCAAGCAGGAGCGGATGTTGCCGTACAATTCGATGTGACAACAGATGCGGCTGGCGATGGCACCTTGATGGTGGAAATCTACCAAGGTTCAACGGTAATCGGTACAACCGGTACTTACGCTTATACCTTTTTAGATGGTGCAAATAACGACATCGTTGCCAACGTAACTTTGGGCATGGGTTCTGCCGAAGGTAATTATACGGTTAAGGTAACCGCAAAACAGCCGGCCGGTGGCGCGCAACAAATAGATACGGAGGTCGACGCAGTAGTGGTTGACAATTCTTTACCGACTCTTAACAGTGTTGTGCTGGCAGACAGTGCTTTGAAGGCAGGAGAAACATCATTAGTTACTTTTACTTTTTCTGAAGCAGTTACCGGCTTTGACGAGAATGATGTTACTGTGGGGAGTGGTACGATTGGAGCAGTTACGGTTACAGGCAACCCATTAGTTTATACAGGAACTTTAACACCATCAGCCGCAACTACTGATGCGGAAAATGTGGTTTCAGTTGGTTTGATTTGGTCAGATTTGGCCGCAAATGCGCCTATTTCTACTCCAACCTCAGCAAATTATGCAGTTGATACTGTCAGGCCGACGGTAGCAGTTACTTTAGATGACAGTTCATTGGTAGTTGGTCAAACAGCTGCTGTTACCTTTACTTTTTCTGAAGTTCCAAGTGAATTTGATAGTACTGATGTAACCGTTGGAGATGGGTCAATCGGGGCAGTATCTGCCACTGGCAACCCCTTGGTATTTACAGCAACTTTAACGCCAACAGCAGATTTTCAAGATAATGTAAATTTAGTAACTGTTGGCATAGCTTGGACTGATCCAAGCGGAAATATGCCATCAGGACCTACTAATTCAGCTAATTATACAATTGATACTTTGAGGCCGACAGTTGGCGCAGTGTTCACTGACACAGCTTTGAAAATCGGTGACACTTCAGTAGTGACTTTCACTTTCAATGAAGTAGTAACCGGATTCACAAATAATGACTTGACTATCGTTAACGGTGCTTTAACCGATGTTGAATCTGCAGATGGCGGTACCACTTGGACCGGTACATTCACACCGACAGCTGATATTGAAAGTGCTACAAACGCCATTATCGTCGACAAGTCTGGTGTTACAGATGCAGCTGGAAATATCGGCACAGGAGCTACCAGTTCAAATAACTATGCGATTGATACATTAAGACCTACTGTTGTGAGTGTCGTTCTTACCGATACTGCGCTAAAAGCTTTAGAAACCTCAACCACGACAATCACTTTCAGCGAAGCAGTTACTGATTTTGACAATACCGATATTACAACCATAGAAAATGGTACATTATCTCCAGTTGCCTCAGCTGATGGGGGAATCACTTGGACCAGTACCTTCACTCCGAGTGAAGATATTGCAGATACTACAAATATAATCACTGTTACCAAAACAGGAATCAATGACGCTGCTGGAAATGCAGGAGAAGGGACTACCAGTTCAGCAAATTATGCGGTTGACACTGTCAGACCAACGGTTGCGGCAGTGCTAACTGATACTGCATTAACCTTCGGAGAGACTACAGTTGTAACCTTTACTTTTTCTGAAGTCCCTTCAGGTTTCGATGAAACTGATGTAACGGTTGCTAACGGAGCAATCGGTGCCGTTTCAGCAACTGGAGACCCATTAGTTTTTACTGCCACCCTTACTCCGGCAACTGATACAGAAGATACAAGCAATGTTCTGACTGTAGGGTTTGCTTGGGTTGACCCTTCTGGTAATATGCCAACTGGTGCGACAAATTCAGCTAATTATACAATCGATACTTTGAAGCCTTCAGTTGTCATTACTGATAATGAAGCAGGCACCGCGAATATTGCCGGTGGTGATATTACGTATACTTTTACCTTTTCTGAAGCTGTAACCGGTTTTACTGTAGGTGAAGTAACGGTCGCCGGCGGAACAAAAGCCGCTGATTTTGCAACCGGAGTTGATGGTGATACTGTTTACACCCTAGTAGTAACTCCAGCTGCTTCCTCTGTTGTAGATATTACAGTAGACGTTGCTGCAGATGTAGCCCAAGATGCTAGCTTGAATAACAATACTGCAGCTACGCAATCTGTTCAGGCAGTTGATACATTAGCACCAACAGTTGTTATCACTGATGACGAAGCTGGAACAGCAAATATTCCTGGTGGAACTGTTACTTATACATTTACCTTTTCTGAAGCTGTAACCGGATTCGCGGTTGGCGATGTAACAGTGGCAAACGGCACAAAAGCCGCAGATTTTGCAACTGGAGTAGGTGGCGATACTGTTTACACTCTCGCAGTCACTCCTGATGCGGACTCAACAACCAGTATTACGGTTGATGTAGCTGGAAGTGTTGCGATTGATGCAAATTCAAACGATAACACAGCGGCAGTCCAATCTGTGCAGGCAGTCGATACTTTGGCGCCGACTGTTACCAATGTCACTGCTAGTACAGATAATGGAACCTATAATACAGGCGATACTGTGAATGTTACAGTTACTTTTTCTCAAGCCGTTACTGTCGTAGGCACCCCACAAATATTACTTGAAACCGGCGCTACTGATCGTCAGGTTGATTATGCTTCCGGTTCAGGAGGCGCTACTTTGACCTTCACTTATACAGTAGCATCAGGAGATGTTTCATCAGATTTGGATTATAATTCAAATGCCGCATTAACTCTTAACAGCGGCACTATCAATGATGCGAATGGCAATCCTGCTGTCCTTACCTTGGCAGAACCGGCAGCTGCTGGCTCTCTGGGAGATAACAAGGCTTTAGTGATCGACGGTGCTGCTCCTGTTGTTAACGCAGGTTCAGATGCTGGTGCAGTTACCGCACAATTTACTCAAAATGCAACAGTGACAGATGCCGGTACTGGAGTGGCCACATATGCTTGGACAAAATTAAGTGGTCCTTATGCAGTTACTTTCGGAACTGCTTCAGCTGAAGATTCTACAGTTGCTGCCGCTGGTCCAGGATATTATGTAATCAGATTAACTGTCACTGATAATGCTGGCAATGTAACGACTGATGATGCTGCTTTCACTTGGGGCACCACAGGAGTTCCTATTTTGGCTTACAGTCCGAACAATAGCGCAACAAACGTTGCCATTACAAATGGCACTGCCACAATAACCTTTAATACCAATATTACATTGCTAGATGCAACTAAAGTGACCTTGGTAGATGATTTGACTAGCGTATCTAAAAAAGGCACAGTTGCCGTTTCGGGCGGAGATGGAACATCAGCAATTTTAAATATTCCATACACTGGTTTAGCTAATAGTAAAACTTACAGGATCAATATTTTGGCAGGAGCTGTCAGGGATGCAAGCGGTAATGTTAACTCAGACGGCATTTCTTACTTCACTACCGTAGCCGGCGGCACCGGCACCTTCGGAATCATCAGCACAACGATGACAAAATTAACCGGTACTGCTGATAATACTTATGGCAATGGTTGGGAGTGGGTAATCAGAATGACCTTACCTACAGACCAAAACAGTTTTGCTCTTAAGTTTAATGATTGGGTATCTGGCGCTAATACCTTAGCTACTGCTAATAACATGCAGTATTATTCAGAGCAGATCGCAGCTGGTACAGGCAGTTCTGGCAGTCCGATCACCATTACAGCGGCCAATACCTACCCAAGTAATGTAACAGTTTCAACAGATGCTGATGCCACAACCGCCGGTATCCAAACCGACATCCATGTCAAAGTAAAAATTCCGGCATCAACCGCAAGCGGCTCATACTCCACCAGCTACAGAGTGAATTACGAATAATTAAAGCTAATTAAGATTTAAGGCGGACCGGCTAAATGCCGGTCCGGCTGAAGATTTTTTTCACAACATTATGAATATAAAAAATCAAATAGTAATTAGCCTCTTCTTTTCATTTCTAATGGTTTTTGTTGGCGTAACTTCTGTTTCGGCAACGGAAAGCGCTTGGCAAAATTTGAATCCAACTTTTGAAAACGGCTTGACCGGTACAGCAAATAATTGTTCGCCGTTAACCGTTTCAAATGGCACAGTTGCTGCATTTCCTACCTGTACCATAACCTGTAATTCCGGATATTCATTAAGCGGCAGCACTTGTGTTGTAATTGCCTCAAACAGTGGCGGAGGCGGTGGTGGAGGAACTACTTATTGTACAACCGTTACTTATAGTGAATGGGGAGTGTGTTCCAATAATCTCCAGACTAGAACTGTTTTAACCAAAAGTCCAAGCAATTGTACTATGACTTCAGATCAACAGATTGCAGTCCAAAAAGCTTGCCAACCTGCGATTCCTGCCACTCCAGCAACTCCTGCTACTTCCACTACACCTAGCACGCCAGCCGTACCAGCCACTCCTGCTACTCCGGCTGTTCCTGCGGCATCTCAATTTATTTTTACAAAAAAATTGGAATATGGCATGAAAAATGATGATGTTTTGCAATTACAGTTAAGAATGGAAGCGGAAAAATTGTTAACCGCAACGCCGAACGGTTATTTTGGAAATGGCACACTGCAAGCAGTCAAAGATTTTCAAAAGAAGAATAATCTTAATGTAACCGGAGTTGTTGATGCAGCGACAATGGAAAAATTGAATACGACAATTCCTCCCAATGCAGGTATGGCATCTATCGCAGTAATAAACGATGCGCTTTATCTAAAGCTTAAAGGGAGGATAATATTGAAGGTTGAAGCGAAAGGCGAGGCATATTACATCAATCCAAGCGATAAAAGAATGTATTCATTAGGTCGTCCAGACGATGCTTTCAAAGTTATGAGAGAAAAAGGCATCGGGATAACTAATGCTAATTTGAATAAGATTCAAATTGGGTTAAGTGATTTATCGGGTGCTGATACTGACGGAGATGGTCTTTCTGACCTGCTTGAAACAGCCATAGGCACTGATTTGAATAAAGCAGATACTGATGGCGATGGTTTCGGCGACAAAGAAGAGTTGATTAACGGATTTAATCCAAAAGGCACTGGAAATATTTCAACCCAAATAATTCCAAGCTATGCCGGTAAGATATTCTTGCAAGTAGAGGGCAAGGGTGAAGCTTGGTATGTTAATCCGGTTGATAACAAGCGTTATTTCCTTGGCCGTCCTGCCGATGCATTTAATGTAATGCGCAAACTAGGCTTAGGAATCGCCAATAAAGATTTTGACAGAATGAAATAAGGTTATAAAACAAAAACAATTCACAAAATCCCTCTCGATGAGGGATTTTGTTTTGTAATCTTTTTCTTATGTTCAAAGCGTGATATATTTAATAGAGGTTAATAATTATTTTATTATGTATGATGAATAAAAGAAAAATTTTTACGTCATTATTTATACTCAGTTTTCTTTTTTTAGTAAATCCATCAGCGCTGGCGATTGATCTAGACACTGAATATCCGGATTTGGCTGCCACAGATATTACGGTGGTGCCTGCTAGTCCGGCTTTAAATCAAAAAACAATCGTCACGATATCGGTTAAAAATAATGGTAATCGGTCATTGATTTCTTCCAATGGTTTGGCATTCAAAAAAACTTTCGACAACTTCATCTTGACAGATAGTTCTTTTCCAACGCCTAATCTTACTTATAAAGTCTCGCCGGGCGCTACAATGAAATTCGTATTGGAAGGATATTTTACCCAGATCGGAGAGGCAAGTCTAAGCTTTATGATTGATAGCAATAATGATGTATTTGAATTGACAGTTGATAGTAGTGGCAAGGCGATATCAGCTGAAGCAAATAATACAGTAATCAAAAAAATAACCGTTGTCGACAATGAAAATACGGACATTGCTGTCGACTCCATCGCCTTTAACAATTTAAAGCCCTTGACCAGTAAAGATGTAGAAATCAGGGTGGGGTTTAAAAATATTGGTAAAGTTAGCCTGAATAGTGAAGAAGCTTTTGATAATAACGTGATGATAAATTCCCCTAACTTCGTTTTAAATAACACGGTTCACGATGCATATCCTAGTTCAACCAAACCGCTGAATCCTGGAGAGAAAATCTACTATACTTTTAAAGGCTTTTTTGCCCTGAAAGGTGAACAAAGTTTTTACGTCCGGGCAGACCATCGAAACGTCCTTAAAGAAATCGATAAAAACAACAATGCCTCAACTACCAAGATCATGGTATATGAAAATGCTGATGCGGCCAATGACTTTGATATTTTAAATCCTTTTTTGGGAATAGTCAGCTCAACCTCGGCAATAGTCAAGTGGGAAACGACCTTGCCCACCACAGGAAAAATTTCCTATCGTATATTTAATGAACCCAGATATATCGACGTGGTTGATAACGAGAAAAAAGCTAGCCATAGCGTAATCATTAAAGATTTGATGCCTTATGTTAATTATAATTTTAAATTTATTGCCAGCAATGATACTGTCAACAAAGGATATGAATTTCAAAATATCGCGACAATTTCCGATGATGATTTAAAAATCACGAAAATACCGACGGTAATTCGCTCAAGTAACAACGCGATAATAACCTGGGAAACGAATTTAATGACTATCGGCAAAGTGTATTACAAAAATAAAAATATAAGTAATGCCAATTTTTTGGTTGCCGGTGATAACGCGAGTACTTTTGAAAGGACTGTCAGCTTGGTAAATCTTGACCCCGGCGAATATGAATTTTATGTTGTGGCAACCAGTACACCAGGAATTGCTGTTCAGTCTGCAAAAGGAAGTTTTAGAATAGGGGATGCCCCGTTAATTCCTCCAACCCATCCAGCCGAATCAACAACCTCCACTCCTGCCGCCAAGCCGGTTGTTACGTCTGTCATTCCTCCGATATCAGTAAAAAACGAAGCTCTATATTCAAGATTGAAAGGCAAAATAATTTTAAAGACTGAATCCAAGGGAGAGGCCTATTACATTAACCCGAGTGATAAAAAAATGTATTTTCTTGGTCGGCCAGATGATGCTTTTAAGGTAATGAGAGAAAGGGGAATAGGCATAAGCAACACAAACCTTAAAAAGGTTCAGATAGGCATAAATGACATGTCTGGAGCTGATTCTGATGGTGATGGCCTTCCCGATAGTCTTGAGGCGGCTATAGGCACAAATTTGGCCAATAATGACACGGACGGGGATGGTTATGGCGATAAAGAGGAGTTGGTAGGCGGCTACAACCCCTTGGATTTAGGGAAACTAGTATTTGATAATGATTTTGCCAAAAAAAATTCAGGTAAGATATTTCTTCAGATAGAAGGGAAAGGCGAAGCTTGGTATATCAACCCGGCAGATAACAAACGTTACTTCCTCGGCCGCCCAGTCGATGCCTTCAACGTAATGCGCAAGCTTGGGTTGGGAGTGGGAAATAAGGATTTTGAGAAGTTGTAGATTTTCTCTAAAGAAAAGTAAATATTGACGATTTTTCTTAAGTCGTGGTATTATTTATTTATAAAAATACTTACAAAAGATATGACATTGACTCCTGAAGAATTTAATAAAATACCTTCAAAAGAAGATTTGAATCGTCTTGAGGAAAAAGTTGAAAAAATTGAGGAAAAAATTAATACCGTCATGGATGTTTTGGACGGAATTTCAAATAAACTTGATGTTATTTCACAAGAAGCTACTTCAAATATCGCCGCTCATGACAGAATGAGTGAAGAACTTGATAATCACGATCTCAGAATAAAAAATTTGGAATTGAAGACAATCTAATTTTTAAAATATAAAATGAAAAAGGAGGAGGAAAATAATCTTGATCACTTTGAGGTTGTTTTTTTGTATCCAAAATTAATTTAAGCTCTAAATAAAAATTATGGAAGTAAATCAAAATAGGCCCGCCCAAGGCGGTCTAAAAAAAGCATTTAAAATCTTCGGAGCAGTATTAGTAGTTTTAGCCCTGATGTTTGTCGTAGTCTTTGCTTACAATTATTGGCGTATTTCAACCGGCCGATTGATCAAATGGGAGGGACAATATTACACCAAAGACCAAATTAAACAAAAATACGGCGAACAAGTCTACGACGTACCAGCAAAAAACACTCCAGAAGAAGTATACACAAAGTTCCGAGAAGCACTATTGAAAAATGACATCGAGGGGGCATTGGGGGTGATTAGAGAGGAGAAGAGGGATGGATACCGAGAAGCGTTTAAAGATGAAGTCAAATTTGATAAATGGGTAAAGACGTTGCCGAAAAAAATTACAAAAGATAACGAAATGGGAAATTTTGCATATTATGACATTGATTATGGCACGGAAAACAAGAATTCTGTTGATTTTGTAAAAAATAAAGAAGGGTATTGGCAGATAGATGGAATATAATTAAAAAAATCCCCTCTTGAGAGGGGTGCCCGAAGGGCGGGGTGTGGAGGAAAGACAGCTAGGTAATTGTTAAAGATATTAACGGATATCTGGAAACAGATTTAACTATTCAAACCTCCTGTGTCATTCCTGCGCAGGCAGGAATCCAGAAAGGGGAATAATAGTTAGGACGCTTTATTTTATAGTATGAATAATTCATATTTTGTATACATAATGGCAAGCGAGAAAAATGGAACATTATACATTGGTTTTTCCTCTGATTTAAAAAATAGAGTAAATAAGCATAAAGAAGGAGCTTATGATGGTTTTACAAAAAAATATAATGTAAAGAATTTGGTATATTATGAAACTTATGGTGAGGTGGGAATTGCAATTTGCAAGGAAAAACAACTTAAAAAATGGAAAAGAGAATGGAAAATAAATTTGATTGAGAAAGATAACCCAGGGTGGCGGGACTTATATAACGATTTGTGATGTGGTATTTCTGGATTCCTGCCTGTGCAGGAATGACACGGAGGAATGTTGAAAAGAGTATGGAAAATAAATTTGATTGAAAAAGATAACCCAGGGTGGCGATATTTGTACAATGATTTGTGATGGGTGGTATTTCTGGATTCCTGCCTGCGCAGGAATGACACAGGGAGAATGAGTGAACCACAGAGGATAGAATTAATTGCACTTAATTTTTAAATATAATTTTATGGTTTTAAGGAGGGCGATAAAATTATCGTTAGCAAGCATTGTCTTGCTGTTTTTTGCTGTCCAGGTTTTCTCTTATGATAATCTGGTGATACACCCGGCATTGTCTTTGGGTGCAATTGAAATATATAATCAACAGGCTTCGCGAAAGTTAACTGAGGAACAAAAAAATTGGATTGTTCAAGGTTCCATTGATGAAGATGCTGATCCAAGGTATTTGAATCATTTTTTTGATCCGACCACAGGCAAGGGACTCGATGGTCGTATTTCCGCAAAAGATTGGTCACAAAATCAAGATGGCTTGATTGGGATGACCGGTGATTATTCTGAAGCAGCGATTCTAGATAATTACAAAATCGGGAATTATCATAGAGCTTATCAAGGCATTGGCCACATGCTTCATTTGATTCAAGATATGTCCGTACCTGCCCATGCTCGTAATGATTCACACCCTGACGGTGATCCATTTGAAAATTGGTCAAAGATTAACGGTAGAGTTAATTTAAATAAAGCAAAATTTATCAATTTGGAAAGTGTTAGTAATGCTTTTGATGATCTTGCAAGATACTCAAATAATAATTTTTTAAGCAAAGATACAGTAGTCATTGATTATGGGAAACATGAACTAAAAACGGAAGTAGTAGATGGTAAAAATGTATATTACACAATGAACGAAATCGATAAGACAACATACAGATTGGCCTTTGTTAAATATCCAGATTCATTAAAACCGATCATGCAGATAAGTAATGACCTAAAACTCAACCTCGACTATTGGAACATGCTCCATCCAAAGGCTGTTGGGTATAGTGCTGGGGTGATTGATTATTTTGAAAGAAAATTTGCGGAGATTGATGAGAATAGGACGGTAGAGGAGGTAAGTTTTTGGCAGAAAACAAAAAATTATTTTACATCTACCAAAAACGAGCTGGAATACCGGACAGGGGAGACGATAGCCTATTTAAGGGGTAATTTGCATTATTCAGTCGATAGTATTGCTGGATATGCCCGTGATTTCGGCCAAAATTTGGGATTTTTCGGTGAGGCGACTAATGAAACGATTACAAAGGTCGCAGAGAAAACAAGCGAGACAGCGATAAAACAAACAGATATATTAATAAATCAAGCGAAAAATGCCGGTGTGCTTGGACAAAAGATTTATTCGGACGGTAAAAAAGTCATCCAAAGTAATGTGGTAATAAAGCCAAAGAAAGCTCAAGCTTCGGATGCTGGCAATACAACGAATGAACAAAATTCATTAATACTAGTTCCGGATGCAGAAATAATTCGAGATGATTTAATTTTGCCTCCAACAAACAGCTCAAGTAGCCTGCCATACGAAAAAACTTCAAGTGGATTTAAATATTTTAGCATAGGAAGCGGCCCGATTTTTCAGCTTCCTCCACCAGTGCTTTCACCAACTTCTACCCCAACCACCACTCCCATAGTTAACACCACCAGTACTCCAGAAGAAATAATTACATCAATTATAAAATATCCAGATAGTATCTCCAGCTCTAGCGAGGCTGAATTTATTTTTTCCGCTTCAAAATCTGGCGTCGGATTTAGTTTAAATTTTGATGATTCAGGCTGGCAATCAGTTCATAAAGAAGTTACGATTACAGCTGCCGACGGAGAACATACCCTGAAAGTCAAGGCTATTGATCCTGCTGCCAGTTCAACAATTGCTGTGTGGAATTGGAGGATCGATACCCAAAAACCGCAACTGGACATTATTGATAAACCGTCAAGATATTCCAGCTCCACCAGTGCAAGTTTCCAATTTCAAACTGATGAATTGGTGATTTACAGTTGTTCATTAAACCAAGAACCTTTATTGTTTTGCGGCCCCAACACAATGATTGAAGACTTGATTGAAGATAGCTATTTATTTGAAGTAAAAGCGGAAGATCGATCTGGCAATTTTGCCACCAGTAGTTTTGAATGGTTGGTAGATCTAACTAAGCCGAACGTTATTTTGGCAAATCTGGAATCATCTTATATTCAAACTGGTTTTGGCTTGAATTGGTTGGGCGAGGATGAACAAAGCGGAGTTGATGTTTATAGCTTACAAAAACAAATCGATTTGGGCGAATGGGAAGATTGGTTTTCCGAGACCAATGCTACCAGCACAATTTTTGATCTGCCGATCGAACCTGGCCAGAGCATCGCGTTTCGTGCTAAGGCCAGTGACAAAGCTTTTAATCTAAGCGATTGGAGTCATGAAGTTAAGACAAAAATATTAAAATTTCCTGCAGACCATGCAGTAATCAGCGAATTATACATTGATGAAATCAATCAAGGAAGTGAGTGGATTGAATTATATAACCCGACGGATACAGAGATTTCTTTGACAGGCTGGACAATCGATACTAAAGCAAATAATAAAGATATTTCTTTGCCTGAAGGTGCAAATATTCCACCCCACGGTTTTTATCTGATAGGGGATAAGGCGGACAATAAATGGAATCCAGATTCAGAAAGCTGGTCCACTCCGAATTATAATGAAACGATGAGTCTGACAAATACTGACGGTTGGGTGAAATTAAAAGATATTACAGGCAAGGTGGTAGACGGAGCTGGCTGGGGAAACTCTAATTACTTTGAAGATAAAGCGATTAATACGTCTGGCTTTCTTGAAGGTTATAGTTTTGAAAGAAAAGCCTATTCCAGCTCAACTCTTGAATTGATGAGTTCTGGCGGTGAACATCAATTTTCCGGCAACGGTTATGACAGCGACAATAATGAAAAAGACTTCATTACCAGATCATTTCCGACCCCTGAAAATTCATCCGCAAGAATAGAGAAAACGGATACGGAAAATTTTTCATCAGACGACGTGGCTGTTTGGCACTTGGATGAAAGTGAGGGTAAAGTTGCTAAAGATAGCACAGAAAATGGTGGCGATATGGGCTGGGAGTACAACCCATATGCCGGTGGCAGAAATCTGCCGGAAAAATCTTCCGGTAAATTTGATCTGGCCACAAAATTCAGGCAGAATCCAGAACACTATTTAAAAAATTTTTCTCCAGAAATAGAATTGACTGATGGCGTAACAGTCGGAACATGGATAAAAACGAGTTTGGTAAATGATTCATCTTCAAGGGTTTGGTGGCTGGGTGATACCAGGAATTATGCAGATATCCCACAGAATTATTTAAAACTTTCAATAAAGAATGGCAAAGCCTGCCTGAGCATCAAGCAAAAATTTGCCGAAGAAAATTTATGTTCAGTTGAGAGCGTTAATGACAATTCTTGGCATCAAATAGTTGTTCGAGTGGATAATAGAGAGAAAAGGATGAATGTTTTTATTGATGGCGAAAAACAATCAGATGTGAGATTGGCAAATAAACTGCCCAAACTAGCTTTCTTCAGCGTCGGCTATAACGAAGGCGGAAGTCCTGCAGGCATAAGTTTTGATGGAGAAATTGACGAACTATTTATCAATAAAAGCGTAATAAGTGACAACGACATAATAAATATTTATCAAAGCAACAAGCCTTATGGCGGAGAAATCATCATTCCTGAATTAGAAGCAGCGGAAATAGTCGCGCATTATAAATTTGATGAGACAAGAGGAAATACAGCAATGGATTCTTCAGAAAATAATTATAATTTAAATTGGCAATTTAATGAGTGGAGTCTGGGCGCTTTTCATCCTCGTTGGAGTGAGGGTAAATATGATGGTTCGATCAGTTTTATTAAAGTGGAGGATTTATTTGATAAAACTTTTAATCCGCCAGTGGCGTTCAATCAAGCGATTACCTTTGGCGGATGGGTAAAGACAGTTGCTACTAGCAGTGGAAAGTCATCAATAGTGTGGTTGGGAGGTTCGATAGATTACGCGGTTAATCCTCATAACTATTTCGGTTTGTCAGAGCAAGGAGGAAGGGCAAGATTGGATGGATACTTTGAGACAAGACCGAAGATTGATGGTTATTTTGAAGGTAGAAAATATTTTGTAACCTCCGACAAGCTGATCAATGATGATCAGTGGCATCAGGTGGTCGCAGTTATTGATGCCCGACCTTATAGGCACTCCATGGCCTTATATATTGACGGAGATAAGGAGGCGGAAGCTTTTGTACCAAATCCTATTCCTAATATTGAAAAAATCAGAGTCGGCTTCCGGCCATCCGGCGGAGAGAATTTTTCGGGCAATATTGATGACTTATTCATTCTTTCTTCGGCAATAACAAGTGAGCAAGTAAATCAGATTTATAATCAAGGAAGTTCACTGGTTCGGCCATAGAAAAACCAAAAGGCTCTTAGTGCCTGCGGCTGCAGGCACTAAGAGCCTAATAGGTTGAAATCAAGAAGTAGTTACTCTATTTACTCCTCATAAACTTTCCTTGTCTCTTCCAGCATCTTATTAAAATTGAAGAGGTGAGATACGTCGTGGAGGGCGTGATCGACTAGTTTTTGTGCGCCTTCAGGGTTTTTAATCAGATCGGAGATTATTTTAGCCAGGTTCTTACTGTTTTTGGGGTCAATCAGGATGCCATTCACACCATCGGTGATCATATCTGGAATGCCACCTGTTTTGGCCGCAATTACCGGTACGCCGGCTCCCATGGCTTCAAGGATCGTATAGGGGAAACCTTCTTTAAGCGAAGTGTTTACATAGAAATCAAAGGCTGGTAATAGACGAGCGGCGTTATTTATCCTGCCCGGCAAGAGTATCTTATTGCCGACCTCGCCGTCCATGGCGTTATAATCCATCGGATGGAATTTAATGATCCTTTCTTCCAATTCTTGACGTTGGGGGCCTTCACCGATAATTACAGCGGTTATGTTGTAGCCATAATCGATAATTAGATAATGTAAAGCCTTGATCAAGCTGAGAAAACCTTTATTGGGGTATAAATTGCCAACGCTGCCGATTAAGATAGTTTTTTCTTCAGGGACTTTTGCATTTTCAATAACTGAAAATAAAGCATCTTTGGCCTCAGATTTGGTTAAATATTTCGCATGAACCAAATCTATGCCGTTATAGATTAATTTTAATTTTTTGTCATCAATCTTAAGTTGCTTTTTGGCTTCAAAATAGTCAATTTTATTTGGACAAATTATTCGATCTTTATATTTGGCAGTTCTTTTTTCTGCAAAATGATAAAATTTATTTTTAAAGAAACCGACCGGCTTATTAAAGACCCAGCCATGGACTGAATAAATAATTTTTGCCGGATGTTTTTTGTAAAGGCTTTTGGCAGCCAAGGATCCCAAAATCGAAGCTTTGCTAGTACTTAAATGGATAATATCAGGTCCGATCTCTTTGATGATGTTTCTAATTTTAAAGAATGCAAAAAGGTCATAAAAAAGACAAATTTCTCTTTGAAAATGGGGGATAATGAAGTATCTGATACCCGCTTCTTCCAAAAACTCAATAAGCTCATTATGCCCCTTTTTTTGACCGAAGGCCACGGTTATTTCATATTCATTTTTAAGATTAACAGCTAAATCAACGATATACCTTTGTGCACCGCCGAATTTTGATTCAGTAACCAAATATAGAATTTTTTTCATATTTTATTCCTCTATTTATGCTAGGTTGACTTTAATTGAATTATTTTCGATAATATATAGGTAGGTTAAAGCCTATCCCATGTACTATATCTGTCTATTATAGTATCATTTTTTTTATAAATTTAAAAGATATAGATATGAATAAATTGATCGGTTTTATCGGCCAAGGCTGGATCGGAAAAAATTATGCGGACGATTTTGAAAATAGGGGATATGAAGTTGTTCGTTACTCCCTGGAAGAGCAATATATCGGCAATGCGGAAAAAATCAAAAATTGCGATATCGTCTTTATTGCCGTGCCGACCCCGACCACTCCAGAAGGCTTTGACGATAGTTATGTCAGGAGCGCTTTATCAAATGTAGGTTCCGGTAAAACAGCTGTTATTAAGTCAACTATCTTACCCGGCACAACCGAAAAGTTGCAGGCCGGCTTTCCTGATATTTTTGTGATGCATTCTCCGGAATTCTTGGTGGAAAAAACAGCAGCTTTTGACGCCGCCAACCCAAGCAGGAATATAATCGGAATGCCAACTGATAATGAGGAATACAGAAGGCGTGCAACTGAGGTGCTTAATATTTTGCCTAAAGCACCGTTTGAGTTGATTTGTTTGTCCAAAGAAGCAGAGCTGATCAAATATGGGGCAAATGTTTTTTTGTATACCAAAGTCATTTATGCAAATTTGATGTTCGATTTGGCCGATAAATTCGGCTGTAACTGGGAAAATGTCCGTGATATGGTAGCCGCTGACCCAAGGATCGGTAATAGCCATATGCAGCCGGTAAATGACGGTGGCAGGGGAGCAGGTGGTCATTGTTTCATCAAGGATTATGAAGCATTTTTAAGATTATATTCAGAAACGACAGGGGATCTGGCCGGTGTTAAAGCGCTGGAAGCGATCCGAGAAAAGAATATCGCTTTACTGAAAGCAAGCGGCAAGAATTTAGATTTACTGAAAGAGGTTTATGGATAAGATTTAGGGAGGAAAATTATATTTGGTCTTTTTTAATGGGGAGGAGAAGATGGCATGTTTAGTTGATTGGGTCGTAAGAAGCAGTATCTGGTGTATTATGACGGATGGGGATCTAGTTTACCCGCGATTGGCGCTGGTAACTACGCCTGAATTGCTCAAAGATATGATCACACAACCCGCACATCATGTTTTTGAAGAAGCGGGGCTTTCTTTCGGTGAGCTCCGTGAGATTTTCACAAAAGGAAGTTTTTTAGATGCGAGCAATATTGCCCATCTCGGCGCTCTCCATCGGAGAGATTATGTTGGATGGCTTAAACTGTCCAAAGCCGCAGATAGGGAGATAAGGTTCCATCCTGATTCAAGACGGCATCCCAAAGTAATATTTTTTCCAGACGGGAAAAGCATAATTGCAAGAGGATAACCTCCTCTTTTTTAATTTGACAATCACTCTTGATTTGCAATATAGTTAAGGTAATTATAGATAAAGAAAACATTAAATGAAAAAATTAACCCAAGCAGATTTAATAATTTTACCTAATATTAAAGAAAATTTATTTTATTCAAAGTTGTTGGTCAAAGAGGTGATACGAGAGTTATTGAATAATAATGATATACAAATAATTAATGGGAAGATTACGGATGATATGGTTAAAATCAGGATCAGTTTTCCAACTGATTTAGAAATTGGAGAGGTGATCATCCGGTTGAAAAAAGAAAGTTCTAAGGCGATTTACGAAAAAATGCCAGGATTGAGTGGCGAAGTTTTTTGGACAGATGACAGTTATCTTTTACCGGTTAATATAATTAAGAAAGAAAATATGAATGAATCAAAAGCGGGACTTGCCCCAGCAAAATGTTTAGTGACTGGAGGCGCAGGTTTTATCGGCTCCAATTTAGTGGATGAGTTGATAAAGCTAGGTCATGAGGTGGTTATCATGGATGATCTTTCTTCTGGAAAACGAGAATACTTGAATCCGACAGCTAAATTTTATGAAGCTGATATTTGCGATGCCGATAAAGTGGAGGAAATATTTTCAAAGGAAAAATTTGATTTCGTCTTTCATCTTGCCGCCCAGATTGATGTCCGCGTGTCTGTTGCCAGACCGCAATATGATACCAAGATCAATGTATTGGGTGGATTGAATATTTTAGAAAGTTGTCTAAAGCACAAAGTTGAAAAATTTATTTTTATTTCGACCGGAGGGGCAATTTATGGCGGAGAAGAAAATTTGCCGGCAAATGAAAATTATCCCACCTATCCTCTTTCTCCTTACGGTATTAATAAATTGGCTTTTGAAAAATATTTGAATTTCTATCATAAAACCTTCGGCCAGAAATATATTACCCTGAGATTGGCCAATGTGTATGGTCCACGTCAGTTTAAGGGCGGTGAAGGAGCGGTTGTGGCAGTTTTCTGCGATTGGGCGGTTAATGATCATAGATTAAAGATTTACGGTGACGGTTTGCAAACTAGAGATTTTGTATATGTCGGGGATGTTGCTGAGGCAGCTATCAAGGCTATGGCATCAGATTATATCGGTGAGCTGAATATCGGTACGATGGTAGAAACAAATTTATTAGAAATTATCGAGGCGATTGAGGGGTCCATAAATAAATTAGTCGACACTGAGCATTATCCAGAAAAAGTCGGGGAACAGCGAAGAAGTGTTTTGGATAACCGCAGAGCCAAAGAAATCTTGTCTTGGCAGCCAAAGGTGGCACTGGAAGATGGAATCAAAAAAACTATCGAGTGGACCAAGAGTCAAGTAAAATAATCAAAACAAGAAAACAGGTAACCCCTGTTTTTTTGTTGATTTTTAAGGTCAGATAAGGGATAATTATTCTAATGGAAAAAACAAAAAAATATCATAATTTTTTTAAATTTCTTGTCAGTGGCGGTACGGCTGCGTTGATCTCATTCAGTATTTTATATGTACTGACTGATATTTTTGGTTTTTGGTATTTGATTTCTTCCATTATCGCTTTTCTGATTGCGGTAATTTTCAATTTTATAGTTCAAAAAAATTGGACATTCAAAGCTGATCAAGCGCGTGAGTCAAAGAATCAACTGATTTTGTTCTTAGTTATTAGCTTAATAAATCTTGTTATAAATTCATTGGGAATGTTTTTCCTGGTAGAAAAATTAAGACTCTGGTATATGCTAGCACAATTCTTTTTGACCGGTGCACAGGCCATTGTTAACTATTTTGTTTATAAAGGCGTGGTATTTAAAGAAAAAGTTTAAAACTCCTGTAAATAATATAAAAGCAGGCTAATTATAAATTAGCCTGCTTTTATATTATTTACCTGCGTGTCATTCCGGCCGTAGCAGCAGCGAAGAGCCGGAATCCATCGCTGAAAAATAATTAAACAAGAATATTGGCTTGAGGTATTTCTGGATTCCTGCCTCCGCAGGAATGACACAAGAGGAATCGGTATTTAGAAAATTTAAACCAGAAATTATTTATAAATACTGACCAATCTTAAATAACACTCTCCTAAGTATAAATAATCGAGGAACTTTTAAATTATTGACTGTCCAAGCTCTTTTTAGTTCTTGCCAGCCTAGTTTTCGTTGAGTCAAATTTTTACCGCTCTTGCCGCCAGTGCGCATGCAAACTAATATTTCTGGAATGTAGCCGACGTTAATTCTTTTTATTTTCAACATTCGCAAGAGGAATTCATAATCTGCGGCTATTTTGAATGACAAATTAAAGTCACCGAATTTTTTATAAATTTCATTCTTAACAAAAAAAGTAGGGTGGGGAATAATCCAGCCATTGTTTAATTTACCTTCTCGGTATTTACCGGATCTCCAGGTGCGGACGATTTTGCTCTTGTCTTGTTCATCAACAAATTCTAAATCTCCATAACAGCCATCAATTTTTGGATCATTGGTAAAACAGGCGACAACTTTTTCTAAAACTTTCTCATCTTTATAAAAATCGTCTGAATTTAAGATGCCAACAATTTCTCCAGTTGCAAGTCTGATGCCTTTATTCATGGCATCATACAAACCTTGATCCGGTTCGGAAATGAATTGGATGTTGAATTTTTTTATGTAATCCTCGATTATTGCTAATGTACCGTCCGTAGAGCCGCCGTCGATAATGATGTATTCTATATCTTGGTGTGTTTGCGTCACAATACTTTCGATGGTGTCACTTATCGTTTTTACACTGTTGAAGGTTGGAGTTATTATTGATATTTTCATCTTCAGATTTATTTTCAGAGATATTTTCCTTGCCCAGATTGTAAATTATAAAAAAAACTTTTTTATCTTATCTATGACCAAAGCCTGTTCGGTGTCTGTAAAAAATGGATAGCAGGGAAGAGAGAGTATTTCCTCTTGCAATTTTTCGGTATTTTTCAAGACAATCTTGGCATATTCCGCTTGATAGCAAGGTTGCTGATGTATTGTTGATGGATAATGAACCAATGTAGTGATTCCTGATTTATCAAGGTAATTCTTTAATTCATCTCGTTTGCCATTAAGTACTCTTATTACGAATAAATGATAAGAAGAGGTAATGTCAAAAGGGTCAATGGAGAAATCATGGATTTCTGACAACTCATTGATGTATCTCTGGGCGATGAATCTGCGTCGATCAATAAAATTATCCAATTCTTTGAGCTTGATATCAAGGAATACGCATTGCAAGGAATCAATACGATAGTTGTTGCCTTTAATTAGATGGTTATATCGTTCTTTTTGGCCATAATTTCTAAAAGCGATAGCAAAGTCATATACTGCCTTATCATTGGTTACTATCATGCCAGCCTCTCCCAAGGCTCCAAGATTTTTTGTTGGATAAAAACTGAAGGCTTTAGTATTCTTTAAAGACTCGCCGGAAAAATTTGCGCCATGTGCCTGACAGGCATCTTCCAAAACGATCAGAGCGTGTTGCTTGGCCAGTCTGTTTATTACACGCATATTGCAGATTTTTCCAAAAAGATGGACAGGTAATATGGCTTTGGTTTTTTTAGTGATTAAGCGTTCAATCAATTTTTCATCAATCAAGAAATCATTTTTGACATCACAAAAAACCGGCTTAGCTCCGATATTAGAAATCGCCAGGCTGGTGGCAACTGCACTGTTACTGACGGTGATAACTTCATCATCTTTATTGATGCCATGTGCTAATAAAGCTATTTCAAGCGCGGTTAATCCTGTGGAAACTCCGATCGCATATTTGTATCCGATTTGATATGCAAAATTTTTTTCAAAAATTTCTGTATACTTACCCAAGACATAATGTCCATCACGTCCAAACTTCTTGAAGCCAGTCAAAAAAGCTTTTTCAAAAAATTGCCATTCGCGTGTAAGATCGATAAATGGTATCATCATATTTTTATATATTCTAAAAAGTCCTTATAATCTCTGATATAATCACTTTCTTTGAAATAATCATCAGCCAATACTAAGATTACACAGTCGCTGGAAAATTTAGACATCGTGTGCCAGAGCCGGGGACCTAGGCGTACGCCGTAATAAGGGTTGTCCATGGAAATTTTTTGTTTAATGGTACCATCATCCAATATCAATTCAAAAGAGCCATTGATGCAAAAAATAATCTGCTCTAATTTCTTGTGCGCATGTTTGCCACGAACCGCGAGCTTGCTAAAAAGATTGTTGATATAATAAACTCTTTTTATCGGGAATGGAATATTTTTTTTTGCTTCGCCGATTACAAGATTGCCATCAGGGAAATCATCATAGAATTTCATGTCGACAATTCCAGAATTTTTGACTTTTATCTTGGGAATTTTTATTTTAGGAGTTTTCATATTTTTTTCGTGAGTAATAGAGTTTGACCAAAATTCTTTTACATTTTTGCTTGATTTTTTCTTTCCAGTCTTCTCCTTTACTATAGCCGTAAATAAAGCTAGGGTCAATTAGATCGATATCTTTAATTATTGTCTTGATCTCATGAAGATAGGGTGAATATATCAAGTCTATGTTTCCTCGACTAGTATCATAGAAAGATGAAAAGAGCTGAAATTCTTCCGGTGAAATTATTTTTAAAGTATGGAAATGATAGAAAATCAAAGGTTCATCATTGACCAAAATCTGTCCATCTTTTTCTGTGATTTTATAATTGTTGATATTCCAAGGAGCGACATTTGCGCCCAGATATTGCAAAACATGTACCCCTTGAAATTTTTCCGGCCAGATATCCAGATATTTCTGATCACCGAATTTACCGTCTTCGTAGCGATTGTAGCACCAGTCGATACAGGAATTTTGCCACCATTCCAAACAAGCTAATCCACGTTCATCATTTTTGAAGATCACCATGGTGACATTGTAGATGCCGGATTTTTTTTCTAAATATTTTAATTCTTGGCAGTAATTATGCTTTATAATCAAAACTGAGTCATCGGCCATTTCCTCGTAAATCGGATCCACAGGAGAAAAGTAATAGGTGTCGCTATCAAGATAAGCAATATTTTCAAGTTGAGGCTCCGATTTTAAAACGTAGTAAGTGAAAACTGAAGCCAATGTCCAGCAATATTCCCCTCTGCTTCGGTTGTTCTTTGCCGCCAATAATCGACTATCTTCGATCTGGGATAGGGGGATCAGCTTGACTCTCGGTAATTCCATCTTTTGCAGTAACGCAAAAGTTTCATCGTCCATGCACAAGATCCAGAGCTCGAAATCTGAACAATGACGCGAAAGCGAACGATATAGAGCTAACCCGCGGGTGAGGTAGTTTTTGTCGAAAAGGGTGCAAAAATTGTAAGTCATAATTATTTTCTTGCAGTTATTATATAATCTAGGGTTATCCAGGAATTTTTAAAGATAAAATCAAGGATTATAAAAATTGTTTGGACAGGGAAGCATAGTAGCAGGGAAACAAATATTTTTGCTATGATGTTTTTGCCGGCTAAATTTTCAAAAATGAATGCTGATATCAGCTGTCCGCAGACCCCGAACACACCGCAAGTATGTTCTATTTTAATTTCTGAAAAATTTGTTTGTTTGATTATTCTTTCATGCTCGAAACGGGTGAACCTCCTGAAATCAAAGGGAGTTTCATGCTCATTCCAAACAAAAGGCATCGTAAGATAAAGCTGACCATCTTTCTTTAAGGCTCTATTCATCTCTTTGAGTAAACCTATCGGATTCTCGGAGTGTTCAAGTACTTGAGTACAGATTATCAGATCAAATGAATTTTCTGCGAAAGGAATGTTTAAACCATCAAAGTATCGGTCGACAAATTTAGCCTGATTAAAGTGACCACCGCCTTTTATGTCGATTCCGATATACTCATCGGCCTGCTTAAAAAGATTTTGGTACGGTTTTATACCACAGCCTACATCAAGGATTTTTTTTCCCGACCAATCTGATTTAGAGAATTCTTGAATCTTTTTGAAAAGCTGATATCTGGCAATGAAATATGGATTTATCAGGATAGAAAACCAAGAAGGTTCAAAAAAATTCTTGTTAATTATTTTTTTTAACATAGCTGCCATTTTCAAGATTTAGATTTTAACCTAGCTATCTTAATCATATTCTTAATCCTGAGATATTTTACAAAAAGAAATAATTTCGGACTTTTGAAATACTTGATTATTGCTTCTAAGGCTTTTCTATTCTCTTCAATCGGGATATTTCCGATTGTAACCGGACGGTCTGATATATTTACTTGAAAAAATTTATTTGAACCGGTATGGGTACCACTGTCGTCAAAACCGATATTGGAAACCAAAGATCGTCCAGGGTAAAGCGTTAGTTTATCTTTAAGAAAAGCAGAGGCATACCATCTTATCGCCCAAGAATTATTAAGCCTGTATACTTGGCTTTCGAGCATCTGGGTGTACGGATAAGCGCCGTTTAAATCGAAGGTCTTGCTTAGTTTTTTGGATCTTATTTCTTCGAGTAATTTCTTTCCGTCAGCTTCAAATAAATCCCAACCTCTTTTCCAAGTTGCCCAACCCCAGCAATCAGCGCCTTTGATAAAGTAGGTTTCTGGTAATTCCTCTTTGCAAGGATATGAGTAGCCATGAATGCTGATTATTTTTTCTTCTTTTTCATATGTATCCAAGGCCTCGTTCATGTATTTTAAAAAATAAGGCGAAGTTATCAAGTCATCTTCCAAAACGATGATCTTGCCGTATTTATTCACTATTTCTGTTACTCCGTTAATGATCGATTTGGCCAGTCCATGATTGATATCTCTTTCAAAGATGCTTATATTTTTAAAACCTGTAATCGTTCTGATATAACTTCTGACATTCTTTACCGCTTCTTTTGCCTGATCATTTTTCGGTGCATCAGAAAAAATAATCAAGTCTGTTTGACTGGCTAATTCATTATTTTTTAGCGCTTCGATCGTCTGTTTGGTATGCTCGGGTCGGTTGTAGACAAACAAGGCGACAGGGGAGATTGTCATTTGATTTTCCTTAATATATTAATTATTTTTTTACATGAATCTCCGTTACCGTATGGATTGACTGCTTTTGACATTTTTTCGTATGCAATCCGATTATTTAGCAATCGGGTAGTTTCGTTGACGATTTTCAGCCTGTCGCTGCCGACTAGTTTTGCCGTTCCCGCCTTGATGCCTTCAGTTCTTTCAGTGACATCTCTGGTTATCAGGATCGGTTTTCCTAGTGTCGGAGCTTCCTCTTGAATGCCACCGGAATCTGTGATGATTAGATACGACTTATCCATCAACCAAATCAGATCCGGATAATCTAACGGTTCGATCAGATGGATATTTTTTACCCCCCCCAAATATTTGAAGACGGAATTTTTTACATTTGGATTCAGGTGGACCGGATAAACTATCTCAACATCTTTATATTTTTTTGCGATTTCCTTGAGGGCAAGACAGATATTTTTCAGTGGTTCACCAAAGTTTTCTCTGCGATGACCGGTTACTAAAATAATTTTTTTATTAAAATCAATATAGTCAAATTTTTTATAAAAAACTTTTTGGTCAATTTTTTTTATTATCTTCAAACCCATCAACAATGCATCAATGACTGTATTGCCGACATTATAAATATTTTTTCTTACTCCTTCTCGGTGTAGATTATTAACTGCTTCTTTTGTGGGTGTAAAATTATAATCAGCTAATTTTCCGACCATGGATCGATTTATTTCTTCTGGGAATGGTGAATACTTATCATGGCTTCTTAGGCCTGCTTCGACATGAATTATCTTTATTTTATTATAATATCCTGCTAAGGCTCCAACTAGGGCAGTGGTAGTATCTCCTTGTACGATTATCATATCTGGCTTATTAACTTGAATAACCTTGTTGAAAGCCTCAAGGCCTTTGCTGGTTATATCGAAAAGAGATTGGCCTGGTTTCATTAATTTTAAATCAAAATCCGGTTTTATCTTGAAAAAATGCAATACTTGCTTCAGCATCTGTTGGTGCTGCGAGCTGATACAGATTGAATATTTGAATATTTTAGGGAATTTATTCATTTCCATGATCAAAGGAGCCAGCTTGATCGCTTCTGGCCTGGTGCCGAAGAAAAATAGTATTTTTTTCTGATTATTTTTGGACATATGCTAATTTTATCAATGGCCATAGCCAATCAAAAGGTTTGAAAAGGAATGGAAATTTCTTATATAACTTTAACTGCCAACTGGCACGGTTGTTTTCATAAAGCATTATATTTTTTACTACATCAATTTTAGTTGATTGTGGAATTATTTTGAAACCCTCAATCAACTCGCTCAAATGCATGCTGTTTATTTTCCAATCAAGATGCTTGACCGCGTATTCTCTTGCTGATCTCTTGGCATCAGGGATGTTTTTGATATTATTCGCATATTCAGTCAAAAGATCGGTCAGACTCTCTGCCTCAGGTTCGCACATCGGCCAATAGTAATTGTCATTTCTTTTTGATTTCACGCTAATTTTTATAAGCTTAGAGTTTGCCTGATCAACGAATTCATTCATCGGTTGACAATCGGTGGTGATGACGGGTAGACCGCAGGCCATTGCTTCTGGTAACGAAAGCCCGATACCATCCAGTCTTGAAGGATAGACATATATGTCGCCCAAATGATACAGGCCGGGAGCAGGGACGGTTTTTTCTATCAATGTCAATTTACCGCTTTCTTCAAGTTCGTCTATCAAATCCTGCATATCCTTATAAAAATCTTTCAGATTTATCTGTGAATGGATGATTAGCTTTGCCGGTATTTTCAGATCGTAAAAAGCCTTCAATAAAATATCCGTACCTTTTCTTTCTGGGCTGACGCCTGCAGAATGAAAAAATGTTACTAGTTCGGGATTAACCAATTGTTCAGATTTCAAATCAAAAATATCAGTATTTGTACCCCAAGGTAGGTAAATTGCTTGCGGATGCCATTCAAAGACACTAAAGTGCCTTTTGGTGTTGCAGATCAAAAAGTCAAAAACTTGAAAAAAGGGAACAGTCTCCTGAGTGTAGTAGTCAACATAGGTGCCGGTCATAATCCCCATAGAGTTGCAAAGCAAAACCGGTTCCCACCATTGCTGTTCATTAAAAAAAACAATGTCTAATCCTTTTTCAATAATCCACTTTTTGAAATCAGCTAGGTCGATTGACATAGGTATATGCAGCGGGATCTTTTTTCCCCAAGTGACTGATGCATCGTCCCAATTCTTATCGCCGATCGCATAACCCTCTCCGCCCCTGGCATATATAAAAACTTCATGGCCATGCCTCAAAGCATCCCGATATTGTCGGGAGACATATGCTGCCCCTCTTTCTTGCCAAGTTGTAACTATGCCGATTCTCATTTTTCTGCGATTAAATTATCGAATTGATCAAGCATTGAAAAAATTGAAGCAGGGTATAAAGCTTTACTATTATCCATATCCAGAACCTTGATTCTAAAATCAACCTTATTATCAAAAGGATATTCTTTATTTTCTACAGCCTTTTCTAGGATTTCTTTTTTTGCTAAATGGCCATAGTCTTGGTGATGGCTGTATTGGTTTAATTTTTTAATCATCTCATCGGTTGTCAAACACCAGGAAAAATGACAGCCTGCGTATTCTTTATATAACCAGCCGTTATATCGCCAATTTGCCGGATATTTATTCTTATAGTACTTAGCAAAACAAACTGTCGGTGCAATGAATTTATTATTTTCCCAAAAGTAATTAATTTTGTAATAAAATTGATAAAGAGGTAATTTTATTGCCGGTCGCCAAAATTTAAGTTTGGAAATGATTTTTGGATATTGATGTGAAAAGATAATCTCGTCAGCATCAACAGAGAAAATAATGTCTTTATCATTCAGTTTTATTTGTGACGCAAAATAGCCACGGATCAAAGTCTCATTCAGGTTATGAATAATATTTTTATCAGTTTTGCTGAATTTTGTTTGTTTTGAGATATCACCCTTGATATAGATGATCTTGCTTTTTTCTTCTTCGGTAAACAGATTAAGATAATTTTCTAAAATATATTCTCTTTCACTACCTATATGAGTGCGGTTAAATTCACAAATAATAAATTTATCAATATGGTCAAAAGCTTCCTTAAGATTCAGTCTTAAATATTTTACTTCGTTAGGCTCAGAAAAAATTGTTTTTAAATATATCATATTAAAAGGTTTTCCAAAGTGAATAATAACTATTCGTTGTTTCAGCTAATCTTACCCAAAAAGTATCATTTTGAGCAATGGCATAATCCAGCCAAGCTTTGTTGTGTATGATTTTTTTTTCCTTACCTATAGCTCCTGCAAAAATCGCAAAGGTGCTGGGTGAGGATATTAAAACGTCGCATCGTGACATCTGATAAAAATCTATTATAGGAGAGGATATGTTGGTGCTTATATGGAAGTTCAATCCATTCATTTTTAAATGATTAGTCGTTTCTAGGAAAGGAGGAAATTTGTTATCATCAGTAAAAAGCATAAATATGATATTTCCACCTTTATAATAATCCAAACAATGGTTGATTGCGTCTCTATAGTATGAAAATTTTAAAGAAGCATTATGATTCCATTGTTCAAAATCGGTTCCTCGAAAGTGAAGACCAATGATTGTATCCTCGGAATATTCAGAATTAAAGGGTTTTTTATATTCATCCTTGATATTGATGAATTCTGATGTGGGATAGAATAAATAATCAAAAAAAACTTCTCCAAGCATGGGTGGATTCAAAACTAAATCTTTGCCTTGTCTGTCCTCAGAAGCGATCAATCCTAAAAAATCTTCTGGCGTATAAGATAGGATTTTTTTCGAATTAAGCTTGGTTTGTTTTTTAAATATGGAAAAAGGCCTGGATTTTTTTTCCATATTATTAAAATATTTCTTGTCCGGTAGATCCGGGTGGAAATATTCAATACCGGTTTTTTTTGAAACTTGTCTTAAGAAATGATAATGGAAAAGTCGATTTCCCATCCTGCCAGGAGAAATTTTTGTTATTCCAATCATATTATTTTTTTTCCCAAATTCCAACAAAAACACCGACAGAGGGAATGTAATTATGAAAATTTAATGTAAGCAAATTTTTTATCCGATTCTTTGTACTGTTACTATTTTTCCATGGTAACCTCCAGTCATTTTTTCCGATAAAAACATCAGAAGTGATAAAATCATCATCTCTAGTCAGGTTGAAGTCAGCTACTTTATTAAATTTTAAATTCAATATATCGATAAGCTTGGCCAAATCTCCATAGTTGGGAGTAAATTCATCCATATTAAGGTTTAAATCACAGTCCATTGTAAGTATTAATTTGCCTTCAGGTTTTAATAAATTGTAAATGTTTTCGACGGCCTTGGCTTTATCCGACAAATGCTCAAATACAGAAATGCTGTAAATAATATCATACTTATCCTTGATTTTCGTTTCTTCTATATTGTCTCTGATAAAACTGACGCCGCTTCCATTGTACAAATTTTCTAAATCCAATAAATCACTACAGGTTATATCAAAGCCCAAGCTTCTAACATAAGATGGAAAAAAAGAATAGCCTGATCCAACATCAAGAATTTTTAAATTTTTATCACCGTCTATTAAGTTTATTGCTACATAAGGGTACTCATATTGACGACTCCAATTTGAAATCAAATCGCTTCCAAAAATTCTTTGATCGTTAAATAATATCCAGCCTTTATGATAGTTTTTATCTTTCCCAACAAAATTAAATTGAAAGTTTTCAAGCTCAGAAATAATTTGATCATATCCTGGCCCAGAAAATGTTTTTTTATTTAACCAACCGCAATAATTTTTCATAGATTTAATTAGAAATTTTTTTCATAATTATAAAACTGGCAGAAGATATGTTAACATCAAATTTTGGCTCAATTTTAACAATTTCAAACCCGTCAATATTCTTCAGGTATCGTAAGGTGTCTCTATGCCTAACGTGAGTTCCTGCCTTGTATGGTTCATCGGTAAAGCGATCAAAGCTGGTAAATAAGATGACAAATTTATTGGAACAAGAAAAAATATCATTTATAGTTTTGATAAAATCTTCCTCATCAATTATATGGTAAAGAACATCTAAGGAAATCACCAGTTCAGAGCCAATGAAATTATTGTTGCTGAAGTAATTGGGATCATAAAGCATGAAACTTTTATTCTCATCATCGTTATAAGAGTTCCGGCAGATATTTATTGATGACATAGCAACATCAAATCCTAGATATTTTATAGGAGCAAGGCTTTTGATCTGATTACCATCACCGCAACCGAAATCTATCAGACTTTTTATATTATTCGTTTCAATAAATTCATTTATATAATTAGTTTTGTATTCGAATAATTCTCCATAACTACCTTTGCCCGAATTTCCTCCTTCTTGATATCTTTTGTTCCAGTATTTTTTATAATCTAGATTTTTGTTAAAAACTAAATATTTTTTCGCTGCCTTAATTATTTTCATATAGTTTTTAAAATAAACATCCTATGTCTTATTTCTTTGAAAAATATCATTGAAAAAGGCACAATCGTATAAGATATTAATGTGGCAAAAGCGCTTCCGGTAATACCAAACTTCGGAATAAATAGCAGATTCAAAGCTACATTTGAAATCGCACCGTTCAAAGTAATCAGAAAATAAATTTTAGTGAAGTTTTCAGCAATTAAATAATAATTTATTATCACCATCACAAAAGAGGGGACGATAGACCAAATGTATAATTTTAAAATTAAAGCGGATTCAGTGTATGGTTGTCCAAAGATCAGGTTGACAACTGGGGCGGCTAATAGAGTAGAAACTGCCGCGATGATAAGCGCAGAAGAAATTATCAAATAAAATAATCTCTTAAACCTTTGTGCATAAAGCCTGCTATCATTTTTTGAATTAATAATAGCGGGAAAAAGAGATGCACAGATGGTTACCGGAATAACATACCAAATTTCAGATAATTTTACAGCAACTGAGTATATGCCAACAGATGCTTCATCCATCATGTGTTTAATTATGATTTGGTCAATCTTAGAATAGAGCGTTACCGTAATAATGGTGAACATTAAGGGTAGTGAATCCTTTAGAAGAATTTTTATTATAGCTTTATTTATGGACCAATTGAAATATTTTTTATAATTTTTATAGTAAAGCATCATTAAGCCGATGGCTAAATTTATACTATCAAATAGATATACCGCCATGATCCAAATAACTCCGAAGTTCAAGTAAATTAATATCAGTTTAATTAAGGTCGAAAGTATGGTGATTATTATCTGTACCAAGACTACTTTTTTTGCCAACACCTGAGCCTGAAAATATATAGTCACAATAGTGAAGCTCTGGAAGACAAAAGTTAAAGAGAATATAAAAATCAACAATCGTGTCAGCGTATCATTGTTGGTAAAAAAAGAAACAATGTTAATTATAATGATTGCAAAAATTCCACCGATCAGTTTTAACCAAAAACCGTTGCCTAATAATTCATCTCTTTTTTCGGGATATTTTATCAATTCACGATTTAATATATTGTCAACGCCAAAGCCGGCTAAAAAGCCGAATAAACTGGCAAAGCTGATCGCATAATTCATCAATCCATAGTTTTTCGGTCCCAAATATCTGGCAATATAAGCGCCAACAAAGAAAGCTATGGCCATGTTAAAAAATTGACCGCCAAACATCCAGCCGGTATTTTTGAAATATCGCTGGAAGCCTGGGTGGAAAAATTTTTCTTTTAAGTTATTTATCATTTTTTAAATACCAATCATAAGTTAATCTAATACCTTTTTCTAATTCAATCTTGTGCTTCCAGCCGAGATTATTTATCTTGCTTACATCCAAAAGTTTTCTTGGGGTACCATCTGGCTTGCTGGTGTCCCAGACAAGTTCGCCTTTGAAGTCGGATATCTTTTTAATGGTTTCTGCTAGTTCTTTAATAGAAACATCTTCACCGGTTCCGATGTTTATAATTTCCGAGTCATTATAATTTTCCATTAAAAAAATGCAGGCTGTCGCCAGATCATCGACATGCAAGAACTCTCTTTTGGGCGCTCCCGTGCCCCAGACTACAACCTCTTTTGCATTGTTGATTTTTGCTTCATGGAATCTGCGTATTAGGGCGGGCAAGACATGGGAACTATTCAAATCGAAATTATCATTAGGGCCATACAGATTTGTCGGCATGACTGATATGAAATTGGTGCCGTACTGCCGGTTGTAACTTTGGCACATCTTGATACCCGTAATCTTGGCGATGGCATATGGTTCATTAGTCGGTTCTAATTGTCCAGAGAGAAGGTATTCTTCTTTGATGGGTTGAGGGCAGTTTTTAGGGTAAATACAAGAAGAACCTAGGAATAAAAGTTTGGTTACATTATTCAGATATGCATTATGGATGATGTTGTTTTGGATCTGTAAATTTTGATAAATAAAATCGGCAGGGAAGTCGTTGTTCGCCAATATGCCGCCGACTTTGGCGGCTGCTAAAAATACGTATTCAGGTTTTTCAGTTTGGAAAAAGTTTGCTACGGCAACACCATCTAATAAATCTAATTCTCGCCTAGTTTTAAGAATTAAATTATCGTAGCCTTGTTTAGTTAGTTCACGAACCAGGGCGGAGCCGACTAAGCCTTTGTGTCCTGCTATGTAGATTTTGCTATTTTTGTTCATGTTTTAGTAATTTTCTCCTTTGTCATCTCGAGGAGTCAGCAGACGACGAGAGATCTCTGGTTAAGTAAAAAGGATGGCTGCGCAATTAAACAATTTAAAATGATTAAATATTTTTAATAATGGTTTCTTGTACTAGTTTCTGCCTCGCTCCGAGATCTCTCACATCGCTATCGCTCCGTTCGAGATAACAGGGAGGGGATTTTCATGTTGTATTTTGACTTTAGACTTTATAGATATTATGACTTTAAACTTTCTCTCTCATTCTCCAAATCTGCTTCTGCCATTATCTTTACTAATTCTTCAAATTTAACTTTCGGCTCCCAGCCAAGTTTTTCTTTTGCTTTTGAATAATCACCCAGTAGAATATCGACTTCGGCGGGTCGGAAATATTTTGGGTCAATTTCTATGATTGTTTTGCCTGTTTGTCGATCAATGCCTTTTTCATCTACTCCTTCGCCTTGCCAAACCAAATCAAAATCTAAATGCTTAGCAGTCTTTTCGACAAACTCCCTGACGGTATGCGTTTCGTTGGTAGCAAGGATGTAATCGTCACTGATCTCTTGTTGCATCATCAGCCACATGCCATAGACATAGTCCTTAGCGTAACCCCAATCTCTTTGAGCGTCCAAATTGCCGAGAAATAATTTTTCTTCCTTGCCTAATTTGATTCTGGCCAAGGCGCGAGTGATTTTTCTGGTTACAAAGGTTTCACCTCGGCGCGGTGATTCATGGTTAAAAAGAATGCCATTACAGGCAAACATATCATAGCTTTCGCGGTAGTTTTTTGTTATCCAGTAGGCATATACTTTGGCACAGCCATATGGAGAGCGGGGATAAAACGGAGTTGTCTCTTTGAGCGGAATCTCTAGCGCCTTACCATACATTTCACTGGATGAAGCCTGGTAGAATTTAGTTTTTAATCCCGTCTCTCGTATCGCATCAAGAATTCTTAGAGTTCCTAGTCCGGTTACATCGGCAGTATATTCAGGAATGTCAAAACTGACTCTGACATGGCTTTGAGCGCCAAGATGATAAATTTCATCCGGTTTAATTTTCTCCAGCAGACGGCTGATATTACTGCTATCGCTAAGATCGCTATAATGTAAAAATAATTTCACATTGTTCAAGTGCGGATCTTGGTATAGGTGATCGATCCTGGAGGTATTAAAAGTACTAGCGCGACGGATAGCGCCATGGACCTCGTAGCCTTTCTCCAGAAGTAATTCCGCTAAATAGCTGCCATCTTGTCCAGTGATTCCAGTAATTAATGCTTTTTTGTTCATAATGTATTATGTAAATGTTTATCTGCCTCCTTTTGAAAAAACCGTGTAAACTGTTTTTAAAATAATAGAAAAATCTAAATAATAGGATCGGTTTTTGATATAAAATAGATCATGCTGTAATTTTTTCATTGTATCCTGTTGGGTAGGTGAGTGGTATTCTCCGGAAACTTGATCCCAACCTGTTACCCCTGGTTTGACAAGCATTCTTTCTTGGTAAAATGGAATTGTCTTGATGAGTTCATTAACTAATTCTGGTCTTTCCGGTCTCGGTCCGATAAAGCTCATTTCTCCCTTGAGGATATTAATTAGCTGGGGCAATTCATCAATCCTGGTTTTTCTTAAAAAAGATCCTATTCTGGTCACCCTAGAATCATTTTCAGCCGTCAAGGCGCGGTCATTGTTGGCTTCTCTCATGGTTCTGAACTTTATCATGGTAAAGGGTTCGCCGTTTTTGCCAAGTCTCGTCTGAGTAAAAAAGACTGGCCCTCTGCTGTCTAGTTTGATGATCAAGCTGATGAAAGGCAGTATAATTACAGTAATAAGTAATAAAAATAAGGCTAAAATCAAATCAAAAAACCTTTTAAGGATGTCAAATGTTGCCTTGTTGCCTTCACTTAGATTATCCAGAAACCACATTTGGTTGATTGCCTTGATGGGGACCTTACCGGTGATATTCTCATAAAAGATAGGCAGACTGAAATAGCTGATTTTAAAGGGCAAACAGGCAAAAAGAGCCTCTCTTAGCTCGGCAGACTCATTGGGGTCGGCTGAAATTATAATAGCTGAGATCTTATTTTCCTTAACTACCTCCTCAAGATTCTTATATTCGTTAATAATCTTTACTCCTGCAAATTCGCCATCTTTACTATTTTGGCTAATAATAAAAGAAATATTGTAACCAAGATGAGATTTATTTTTCAACTCTTGGATTAATTCCTTTGCCTCTTCATTTAAGCCGATTATCAGTAGGTTATTTTTTGGCAAATAGGATTTAAGAGACCAATTATAAAATTGACGCCAAAGGAAGAACAGAAAAGCAAAAATAAATACGAATATTAATAGATTGGTTTTTGGTGCAATGCCAACATTAGGCATTAAATAGAAAAAAGTGACCGAAAGAAGTGATGAAATTAGCCAAGAACGACTGCTGTTTTGCCAAAAATAGCTATTATTTACGGCCAACCGCAGATCATAAAGATTGGTGATATAAAAAATTAAAAGCCAGCCGATAAAAATCAAGGTAAACGGCCAAAAATGCGATTGCCACAAATCAACAGAGGGCAACTCTTGATAACGAATAAATAAAGCTAAGTATAAAGAGAAATATAAAAGAAGGATGTCGCCAAGCAAGAGTAAGATTTTTTTTATATTATTTGATGCTTTCATGGCTATGATAAAACAAAAATCATATTTTTCTGGTGAAGTCTAATATGATCTTAAAAATATATAAATTGCTATTTAACTATAATAATTTTGGGCAAAAAAAGCAAGCAGACAGTAGTGCAATGTTATAAAGTTATAATGTTATAAAGTTATAAAGTATTGGCGCCGCATTCAAACTTTTAACATTATAACTTTATAACTTTAAACTTAGTCTAGGTTGCCTTTTGTCTTTGCTTCGTAGTATAATATGTTTATGGAAAAAACTGAAAATAATTTGAATTGGCCTATTTTAGGTAATGAACATATTGTGGAATTTTTATCAAAAAGCCTCAAAGACGGCCGAGTTTTTGGTACTTACATATTTTCTGGTCCGGATGACTTGGGTAAAACTACAGTAGCAAAATATTTTGCTTATAGCATGTTGTGTCAAAAAAATGATTCATCTAAAGCTTCCGTTGAAATTAAAAAGCTACCTTGCGGCGAATGTACGACTTGCAGACAAAATAAAGTTGGCCAAGCATTGACTACGGAAGATGATAATTTCATGGGAGTGCACCCGGATCTTCACATTATCAAGAGAGAAAAAGACAAAAAAAATATCTCGATCGATCAAGTCAGGAGTTTGATCCACTCATTGAGCATGAGTTCTTTTTTGAATTCCTATAAGATTGGTATTATTAAAAATGCAGAAAGTTTGAATGATGAATCCGCCAATGCCTTGCTTAAGACTCTTGAAGAGCCAAAAAATAAAGTGATAATCATTTTGATCACCTCTGATGCCGAAGCATTGCCGGCGACCATTCTTTCTCGCAGCCAGTTGCTTCGCTTTAGGCCGGTCAAAACGGATCTGATTTATGACTACCTGATCAAAACATTCGGAACCAGTAGGGTAACGGCGAGAAATCTGGCACGATTGAGTCTTGGCAGACCAGCATTGGCAGTCAAGTTTTTGGAAAATAAAGATTTTTATGAATCGTATTTGAAAAGGGTAAGTGTTTTTTTGAATTTTTCTACCAAGGATATAAATGAGCGCTTTTTGATGATCGAAGAATTATTGGGAACCAAAATTACCGGTCAAGAAACTGTAAAGCTAGCCAAAAGAATTATCGAAGTATGGCAAGGCGTAGCAAGGGATTTGATTTTGGCAAATTACGGCCAACACGATTTGATTCAGCATGAAATGATGGACCAGGAATTAATTCGAGAAAAGGCTAAATTAACTATACCTGTTTTGCTTAGCTTGTCAGAAAAATTGAGCCAAGCAGATAAATATTTAAAGGCCAATGTAAACCCGAAGTTAGTACTCGAGGGGGTAGCTATTTCGTTTTAAAATTTTTCAATTTTAATTTTCAATTTTCAAACAATTTTCAATTTTTATAATTGAATTAACAGGTTTAGAAATTGGAAATTAGAAATTGAAAATTAAATTAAAAATTATGAACAAGAAATTTATTTTTCTTACTCTTTTATTGCTGCCTTTTGTGCTTTCCGGCTGTGGTGTTACATTCAGCAACGGCGGCGGTGAGCTTGGAGGAGGTAATGATGGCGGTATTTATCGAAGCGACAATAAAGGCAGTACCTGGATGCAAAAAACATTGATCCCGTCAGTTGCCGGCAAGCCGGGAAATTTTGGTTTTCTTGATTCTTATTCTTTAGCCATCGATCCTTCAGATTCTAAGGCGATTTATCTGGGCATGATTGAAAATGGGCTTATTTATAGCTATGACCGCGGTGATGGTTGGCACAAAGCTAATGGTTTGAGTCAGGCGACGATACGTTCAATAGCGATCGATCCTAATTATAAATGCACTTTGTATGTGACGGTTGATAACAAAGTTATGAAGTCAAACGATTGCAGCCGTACTTGGGCTCAAGCTTTTTATGATAACGACCTGGCTTTGAAAGTTAATACCATTGTCATTGATCCAATAGACGGCAACAATGTCTTTATCGGTACCTCAAGAGGAGAAGTGATTAAAAGCACCAATCGTGGCGGCAGCTGGCAGACAATCAATAGGTTTGATGCCAATACGACTCGCTTGATCATCAGTCCGGAAAATCCAAAAATAATGTTTGCCGCAACTGAAGGCAGAAGCTTGCATTTTTCTGAAGATGCCGGCAATAATTGGGTAAAACTTGATGAAAGCTTGAAAGATTTTAAAGATAGTGTAAATTTCAAAGACTTGGTCTTTTCCACGGATAAACCGAACAGGGTCTTTTTAGCCAGTCGCTATGGTTTATTGCGTTCAGATAATTTGGGCAGGTCCTGGGAAAAGATTGAATTGATCACTCCGGAAGCAGAGGCAACCATTAATTCATTGGCCGTTAGTCCAAAGAATGATAATGAGATTTATTACGTGACCAACACTACTTTTTATCGGACTGCGGATGGAGGAAAAAGCTGGACCACAAAAAAATTACCTACTTCACGAGTCGGTTGGCGCTTAAAGATTGACCCTGATAATCCAAGTATCTTATATTTAGCAGTTCGACAGATAAAATAATTTTTAAATTAATATAAATCATATGAATAAATTCGTACAAGAAAAACAGGAAGGTTTTATCAAATCAATAGAATTTTTTGTTAAAGAAATTTCTACTCTAAGAGTAGGACGGGCAAACCCGAGCTTGTTGGATGGCGTATTTGTGACTGCCTATGGGGTAAAGACGCCATTGAATGGATTGGCCAGTGTCAGCGTTACCGACGCTCGCAGCATGGTGATCAGTCCTTGGGATAAAAGCGTGATAAAAGACATTGAGAAGTCCATTGTTGAGGCAGATTTAGGTCTTGGGGTAGTCAATGAAGGGGACAAGATAAGGATATCGTTGCCCATCATGACAGAAGAAAATAGGAAGAATTTAGTTAAAAAATTGAATGAAAAAATGGAGGAAGCAAGGATTGCGGTCCGGAAGGTAAGAGACGAAATCAAGTCCGCAATTGAACAAGCAGAAACCGATAAAGAGATCTCTGAAGATGAAAAATATCAGTTTATCAGGGAGTTAGAGGAAGAAGTGGCCAAGAAGAATGAAGAAATCAAGAAACTGAAAGAAAAGAAAGAGGAAGATATAATGACGATTTAATTAATTCGTAATAATTACTTAGTAAGTTAAAATATTCAAGTAATTATTAAACTTAAGACGGAATAATTTTTAATTTCCAATTTTTAATTTTTAAATAATTTTTTAATGTTTAAATTTTTAAAAATTAGAACCCCTCTGCCTGTCGGGCAGTATTTAAAAATTACAAAATAAAAAATTTAAAAATTTAAAACATGCTAACGACACTTATATTTTTGATAGTTCTCTCTGTTTTAGTTTTCGTCCATGAACTGGGCCATTTTTTTACTGCGCGTAAATTTGGCATTAAGGCTGAAGAGTTTGGTATCGGTTTTCCACCACGGGCTTATGGTGTCTACAAATCAATAAGTGGCAAATGGAAGCGGGTACGAGGCTCAAAAACTGTTGATGATGCCGCCGATACTATCTATTCTTTGAATTGGCTACCATTGGGGGGATTTGTGAAGATAAAAGGTGAGGATGGGGAGAATGTTGATCCGGACAGCTTTGCCAGTAAAAAAATCTGGCAAAGAGCGATTGTTTTGTCTGCCGGTGTTTTTATGAATATGGTGTTGGCGACGGTTTTGATTTCTATCGGCCTAATGATCGGTTCACCTCAGGCATTGGATGGCCTGGGCAAGGGAGCGATAGTCAAAGATCAGCAGATACAAGTGGTTCAGGTAGCCGAAAATTCTCCGGCAAAGCAGGCAGGAATCATCCCTGGAGATATAATCCTTGGCATCGATGAAAAGAAATTTGCCACATTTCAAGAGATTCAGAATTTTGTCGATGAAAATAAAGACAAGGTTTTGAATTACAAAATAAAAAGGAATAATGAAGAGCTGAACTTCAAAATCAAACCAGAAATCAGAGAAGAAACCGGCAAGGGAGGAGTCGGTGTGGTTTTGGTTGAATCTGGAACTGTCAGATACCCATGGTATGCGGCGATTTGGCAAGGCATCAAACAGACTGCTTTGTTGACCTGGGCAATACTGGTAGCTTTTTATGAATTGTTTAGGAATCTCTTTACCGGCCAGAGCGTTGGCGCTGATGTGGCAGGACCGATCGGCATTGCCAAATTAACAGGACAGGTAGCGCGTTTAGGCATTATGCATCTGATACAATTTACAGCACTTTTATCCATCAACTTGGCAATAATTAATTTCTTGCCGATTCCAGCCCTTGATGGTGGCAGAATTCTATTTCTCATAATCGAAAAAATAAAAGGCAAGCCGGTAAAAAAAGAAGTCGAAGCAATAATCCATAATGTTTTTTTTCTGTTATTGATGGCCCTAATCCTTGTCATAACCTTCAAGGATGTCTTGGGACTCTTTAGGTAATTTTCAATTTTCAATTTTCAATTTCTAAACAATTTTTCAATTATCTAATTGTATGAATTATGATTTAGAAGAAAGGACAAAGAAGTATAGTTTTAATATAATTGAATTTTTATTGAAAATTAATAGAAATGACATAAATAAAAATTTAATTAGCCAATTAATTCGTTCGTCTACAAGTGTCGGCGCTAATTATTCAGAAGCAAATGCGGCAAGTTCTAGAAAAGAATTCAAAAATAAGATAAGTATTTGCAGAAAAGAAATTCAGGAGACAAAATACTGGGTTGAATTAATAGCAAAATCCAATCCAGAAGAAAAAGAAAAGTTAAGGAAACTGTGGGCAGAAGCCCATGAACTAACCCTAATTTTTAATAAAATTTCAACAAGTCTAAATAAAATTGAAAAATTATAAATTGTTTAGAAATTGAAAATTAGAAATTAAATAATTTATCCCATGCCCAAAGAGAATACTCACTTATATTTTTCTCACAAACTGATCAAGAAAATAGAGGAAAACAAAATTGTTGAGATTATCAAGAATAATCTTAAATTTTTTTATTTCGGCAGTGTTATGCCGGACACTTTTTATTATAGCGGCAATGACGATATCGTTAAGATTTCTGAAACTATCCATGGTCGGTTCGGTAATCCGACTAACGAGATGGTCTTTGATTTTCTGGATGAGGCAAAAGCAAAAAAAAGCGAAGCTGATCTGGCATTTACTTTCGGTTTCTTGACTCATTGCGCCCTGGATATGGTTTTTCATCCCGTCATATATTATTTATCGGGTAACTATTATGATCCGATTCCAGCCAAGGCGGAGGATGCAATCTATCTTCATCGTCACTTGGAAACCTATTTAGATAAAAAAGTTAATCATAAATATTATTTCAATGACATGGTTGACTGCTCTATTGTGGATAAGTTGAGTTTTGACGATATTATTGAAAAAAAATTCAACCTGACAGAGAAAGATATCATTAAAGTCTTAAAAAGAAAATCGCTACTGCTCAAGCTGTTAAAGCTAGATTTTATTTATTATCCTTTATATTTTGCTTATAAGCTGCACCTAGTAAAATTGAAATTTTTATTAGGCATTTTTTATGGTAATATAAAAAGAGACTCAAGGATAATTCCAGATAATATAAATTATCGGGATCTGATCACTGGAGTAAAAAAGCATACTACCGTAGAAGAGCTATTTCAGCGTGCCGATGAGCTGGTCAAGAATATGATTTCTGTCGCATATGGATATTATCAAGGCAGATTGAGCCGAAAGGAAGCCAGCGAGTTCATCCGCGGCGAGAGTCTGAATACCGGTAAATTGAATTGCCCGGTTACCGATATTAAATATTTTTACAATTCTTAATGGAGTCAATTTATATAAAATTTAAAGAAGTTGCCGTTAAGCATCAGTCACGGCCGATCGTTTATTGGCGCAAAAATCGCCACTGGCACCATATTCATTATAAGGATCTATTGCTTTTGGTTGATTATTTGGCCGAAAATCTGTCTGCTCAAGGCATAAAACAAGGGGATAGAGTTTCTATTTTGAGCGAAAACAGGCCAGAATGGTTAATAAGCGATTTGGCAATCAACAAATTAGGTGCTGTAAGTGTGCCAATCCATACCACGGCAAATCAACCGCTGATCGAATACATTTTAAATGATTCTGCCAGCGGTTTTTTGTTTGTAAGTGAAGCTTGCTTGATTAAGTATGAGAGTTTTTTGGTTTTATTAAAAGAACGCAAGCCGGACTTGAAAATCGCATTATTCGATGATTCCTATGTGCTAAAAACTGATTGGCAGAAAAATTACCCGAGTATAATTCTTTATTCTTCCTTAATCAAAAAAACTAGCGTTGACGATCCTGTAGTAAATGAGTTGGCAAGCATAGTCTATACCTCTGGTACCACCGGCGAACCGAAAGGAGTTATGCTTTCTAACAAGAACTTTATCCATGACGCGTTGGCTTCGACTGAAAGGATTCCCGTAATGCCCAGTGATAAATTTTTGTCTTTCCTGCCATTATCCCATGTATTGGAAAGGACGGCCGGCTCCTACATCCCGATTTTATCCGGAGCTAGCATCGCTTATGCGGAGAGTATAAAAAATTTGCCGGAAAATCTTCGTGAAGTCAAACCGACGATCATTATCAGCGTGCCTAGAATTTTTGAGAAGATGCAGGAAAAGATTTTTGCCAAGATCCAATTGAAAGGCCATTGGGCAAAAAAACTTTTTTTCTGGTCATTAAGGCAAAAGCCAGGCACACCAGGTAAAAGAATCGCAGATATCTTGATTTATAGGAAAATCCGCAAGCTTTTTGGCGGTCATCTGCGTTTTGCGATGTCCGGGGGCGCCTGTATCAACGTAAAAGTATTGAAATTCTTTAAAAATGTCGGGGTAAAAATCGCCGAAGGCTACGGCCTGACAGAAACATCGCCGGTATCATGCACCAATTCATTGGAAAATAACAAGATCGGTACTGTCGGTCCGGCAATTAATGGCGTTATGGTAAAAATCGATTCAGATAAAGAAATTCTGATCAAGGGTGAAAATCTGATGATGGGTTATTGGCAGAAAGAAGATAAGACAAGGGAAGCGATAAACGAAGATGGCTGGCTAAAGACAGGAGATCTTGGTTTTTTGGATTATGAGGGTTACTTGACGGTAATCGGCCGGAAAAAAGATATAATTGTCACTAATAATGGCAAAAATATTTTCCCTGAAAGGATAGAGTCCTTGCTTAATCTAAGCACTGCCATCAATCAGAGCTTAATTGTCGGCCACAAGAAAGATTCTTTATCCGCCTTGATCGTGCCTGACTTGGAAGCGATCAGCCAAAAATATAGTGGAGTAAAAGTAGATCTGCAAAAGCTGATCGAAGATGAAATAGTCAAGGTAAATGAGCAACTGATGGCCCATGAAGTGATAAAAAAATTCCATTTATTGGATAGGCCGTTTACCATCGAGAACGAAGAACTGACCCCGACCTTAAAAATCCGCCGCCATCACATCGAAGCAAAATATGGCGGGGTGATTGATGGGTTGTATAGATAAATTTAATTATGACACATAAATTAGCAGTAAAGGGCATAATTAGACGGAATGATGGTAAAATTCTGATTGTTAAAAGAAGCAAGAATGATGATCACCTGCCTGGAGTTTGGGAAACTGTGGGTGGCACAGTGGAGGAAGGTGCAACCCCGGAAGAAGCATTAATCAGGGAAATTATGGAGGAGGTGGGGTTGGATGTTGAAGTTGGAGAGCTTTTTAATGTATTTAATTTTACCAAAGACAATGGCGAGAAAAAAATCGGCATTACATTTCTTTGTAATTACCTTTCTCGAGATGTGATGTTAAGCGAGGAACATTCAGATTTTCAGTGACTGATCCGTTTGATTTTAAACAGTTTGATTCTGTCCTTTGTCTGAAAAAATTAGGGAATAACAATGTAATTTGCTTGCATTATGTAGAGCAAGGTGATTAATGTGTGCGCATGTGATTGTTTCTAGTTTGGTGTTGATAGTCTTGTTAATTGGAGAATTGTTATTAATAATTTAAGTGGATTAATCTATGGTTATTCATCAAATGAAATTGGCTAAGGCGCCATTTGAAAAAATTATAAATGGAAAGAAAATAATTGAATCTCGGCTGTTCGATGAAAAAAGGCAACGAATTAAGGTCGGGGATTTAATTGAATTTGTAAATAATGATGATCAAAATATTAAAATTACAACAAAAGTATTGGCGTTGTATAAGTATAATTCATTTGAAGAATTATTTTCTAATTTTCCTCCTGCGTATTTCGGCGGTGATTCAAAAGAATATTTAATACAAGAAATTCATGAATTTTATTCGTTAGCAGATGAAAATGAATACGGTGTTGTTGGAATAAAATTTATAAAAGAATAAAAAATCCCGGCCAGTGTTGCTGTCCGGGTACTTTCTCGAACTATTTCTTGAGCAGGTCAAGTTCGAATGCTATGACCCCGAGTTTTTCTTTTTCCGGAGGGTAAATAGCTTTAAGTAGGGAAAGCACCTCTTCCCTTGTGGAGGCGTCAGGTGCAATTCGATTATAAGGCTCATTATCAAGCATGGTTTCGAAAGAGGGGTAATGATGAATTGCGTTAACGCGAACATTAAGGTGAGCAGTGTGGGAAATGAGTTGAATGTGCTCGCCATTTTTTATGCGTTTTATCGAGTCATAACCCACGCGAACCTCGATATCTTTTTTGCCTGATTGGATTAAGTCATAGAAACGTTTTTTTACTCTCATAGTTTTCATGGTTTTTTCTCCGATGTTGAGGCTCCATTGCTGCGTAATAATCCCAGGACGGTACGAATTGGGCATGGCTGCGTCTAATGTCCAACCAAGCTGTTGGAGAGCCACGACTTCTTCAGCAGTTGGGTCAATATGGATATACAATTTATGACCATAGGGAACTAGCTGGTGGGGGATGTCAATAAGAAGTGCCTCAAATGCCACCATGTTGGTGGCAATAAAAGGCATTACTTTGATGGGGCTTCCTTTTTTTGGCGTTGCTGCTGCCACACCGATTACGTCGTTGTTATTATCGATTGCAACGAAAATCAATTTATACTTTGCATTTATATCTGCTGTATTTCTGCGGTTGTAGCCTGCAAAGAGCGCCCCTACCCATTCATCAGTAATTCCTTCAAATGAGAGAGGGAGTTTTGTGAGCAAGAGCTGAGTAACTTGCTCTTTCATTTTTTGTTGCGTTTCATCAAAGGGGATGACTGATACATTCATTTGGTCAAGACTTGTTATTGCACTTATCTCATAGAAAGGTTTGTATAGCATTACCTCAGTAACACCATATTTGTAGTGGCTTTCTGAAGTGCCAGCACGGATGAAATCTTTGCGTGCAAAAAATTGCATTGCAGAGATGTTTTTTTCTGCAACTGTGCAATATAGCTGACGAGCATTTTGGTCTCGCACATACTTTTCTGCGTGTTCGAGCAATCTGCTGCCAAGGCCAAAATGACCCTGAAATTCGGGGGCGACAATCAAGGGACTTATTTTGTATGTTGATTGTCGCTTACCGACCAGATGAATCATCCCGGCTTTCACATTGTCAACTTCCATAATAAACATGAGTTGTTCGAAAGAGAAAAACCCGACTTTGTCATGTCCACCATCGAGATGTGCATCGAAAATTCGTTTGGCGTGGGCACGGTGGTCACCACCATAGTAAGGTTCTAGCGCATTGTGCATAAGATTGGCAACAAACTCATAATCGCCTGAACCTGCTTCACGGATAACAATAAAAGGGGTTTTCATGGTTTTCTCCTTTTCGAGTTACATGTCAATCAAGAAATTGACATTGCGTAACTCAATGGTTGTGTTGTGGAATGGACAGGTTTAGACACCCAAGCCTATCTTGGGATTCAAAATATTTTATCATTAGTTTCGACCTTGTGTCAATGCAAAGCATTAATTTGAGTTTTAGTGTAAACAAATGTATTTATTTGTCCAAAACCCCGATTCAAGCTATAATTTAATCATGAATAAACCAAAAGAAAATTCATTTTTGGGTAAATTTTTTTATTTGATTTTGATGCTATTTTTCCGGCCGTTAGTCAAATTGATCTGGATAAAGAAAATAGACGGTATTAAAAACATTCCATTATCCGGTCCATACATTGTTGCCGCTAATCATCAAAGCTACTTTGATTTTATTTCTCTGATGTCAGTTTTACCTCATAGATTATATTTTTTGGCAGCGGAAAAATTTTTTAAATCTAAATTTTGGCGGCCGATTGTTGAATATACTGGGCAGATCAGAGTTGATAGGGATGCTGAAGACAAAAGTCAGGTGATTACCCAAGCAACTGAGGTTTTAAAAAGCGGACAAATTTTAGCTCTTTTCCCTCAGGGAACTCGTAGCCGTACCGGAGAAATAGAAAAAACATTTACCGGGGTGGCAAGAATAGCACTTTTAGCCAGAGTTCCTGTTGTCCCTGTAGGCATCAAAGGGGCTTTTGAAGTTTTCCCCCCTGAAGGCAAGTTAAAATGGAAAAAAGACATTGAGATTAACATCGGTCCACCGATGGATTTTAATAAATATTATGATTTTGAAAAAAATCCTCAATTGTATCGAGCGATTACCAATCAAGTCATGGTTGAGATTTCAAGGCTTGCCGAGAAAGAATATAAAGAAGAATAAAATTGTAAATTAGCGATAAAAATGTTATTATAAAAAAATGAGTTTAGTAATTTTTGATTTAGATAATACCTTAGTTAAAGGTCAGTCTCAGCTATATTTATTGTTTTATGCGATAAAATATAAAAAAATAAAAGCAGTACATGCTTTGAGAATATTTTTATGGTTTGTGGCATACAAGCTTCATCTAGTAGCAAATCCTAATGCAATTGTTTCTTATTCTTTTAAAAAAATACTAATTGATCAAAAAACTGAAGATATACGGATTTTTTTAGAAAATTTTTTCAGGGAAGTATTGAAAAATAAATTCAATCAAAATATTTTGAGTAAATTAAAAGAACATCAGGAGAAAAAGGACAAAGTTGTTTTGTTAACAAATGCACTTTATCCATTAGCGGAAATAATCGCTAAAGAATTTAAAATAACCACTTTCTTTGCCACTCAACCAGAGGCTATAAACGGTATTTATACCGGTAATTTGAAAGGAAATATCGTATATGGCGAGGAAAAGGTAAGAATCATAAAAGATTACTATTCTCAAGATGAGATTTCTTCAGGCTATATCTACGCAGATCATCACTCAGATTTATCCTTGATGAAATTAGCAATACATCCGGTTGCAGTGAGACCTGATAACTATCTCCTAGAGCATGCATTAAAAAATGGCTGGGAAATTATTAATTAAAACATGAATTCTTTCGCCTTCTCAAGTATCTTTACCTCAATCCTAAGCTTTGGCTTAGCTTTTTTTGTCATTTATAAGAACTACAAATCTACTTTGAACCGTAGTTGGTTCTTTGTTAGCTTTCTTATGGGTGTATGGAGTTTGGGTCTATGGGGAGTAGTTGTCTCGAGCACATACATTGAGGCATTATTCTTTCAATATATTCTTGATTTGAGCGCAGTATTTATCCCATTGTCATTTTTTAAATTTTCAATAAATTTATTAAAGATCAATGACAAAAAAAGAAAACAATTTGTGATATTTTCAATTCTCAGTTGTTTGATCGCCTTGATGAGTTTCACCTCCTTGTTCAAGAAGGGTATGGCGCCGCTTTTGGAATATAATTTTAATTTTTGGATAAATCCCGGCTCTTTATATCCAGTATTCCCGCTGTATTTTTCTCTACTGATGTTTTATTCCTTTTATCTGATAATAGTAAATTTTAAAAATTTTAACGGCGCTGAAAGAAGCCAAATAAGATATATCTTGATTGCGGGAATCATAGGATTTTTGGGAGGAGCAACTAATTTTTTCCCTCAGGTAATCAAGATTTATCCCGTAGGAAATTATTTTGTAATCCTATATATTGTTTCAGTGGCTTATGCGATTTTAAAGCATAGGTTGATGGGAATAAGAACAATCGCAAGCAAAGTATACACATATATTTTGGCTTCAACTTTTGTTTTTATCGTATTTTATTCGATAGTTTCTATTGAAGAAAAATATCTGAGCGGGATTTTTTCTTCAATTTCTTTAACGATAAATGTTTTAGTCGCAGTTTTGTTTAGCAATGCTTTTATTTTTATCTTGGAAAAAATCCAAAAATCCAGCGATCAAATATTTTTTAAAGGCAGAACACCGCAAAAAATTCTTAAAGAATTGTCTTTGCGGCTCAGTTCCTCTATCAATATTGATAAATTGATGAGCATTCTGTCCCATGAATTCAAAAAAATATTGGCCACTGAAGATATCGATGTTTTTCTTTTTCAAAAAGATACTGTCAGTAAGTCGGGCAAAGAGAAGTATGCTTTTGTCTCTATTTTGAATAACAAAGGAAAGATTGTTAGTAGTAATATCATTAGTGAAACAGTTCTGAATAATAAAGCTGCCTTGGTCAGGGATGAAGCGGAAAAAAGAGGCGAGGCAAAACTGGTTGAACAATTAGATAAATTGAAAGCAAAGATTGTCGCACCTCTGATAATGAGAGACAAGGTGATTGGCTTGATATTGCTTGGAGGAAAAATTTCAGACGATGCCTACACCCAAGAGGATATCGAATTTTTGGAAATTATCAGCTCTCAGGCGGCGGTGGCGATAGAGAATGCTCGTTTGTACAAAGAGGTTGATGATTTTAGTAAAACATTGCAACAAAAAGTTGATGAACAGACACAAGAATTGAAAGACAAGGCGGAGCATATGAAGAAGTTGATGGAGATGAGAAGCGAATTTTTAGATATCACTTCACATCAATTGCGTACGCCAGTTTCTGTAATCAAGGGCGTGCTTAGCATGATGCAGGAGGGTTCAATTCCTGAGAATAAAAAAGCTGAATTCTTGAATGCTGCTATGGATAAATCGATCAAGTTGGGTGAGATTATCAATGATATCTTGCGCGCATCAGAAATGGACAGCGACAAATTTACCATGAATGTAAGGGCTGTTGATCTGAATGAAATTCTTGAAAAGATCAAGAGTGACAAAATGAAGACTTCGTTGGTTAGAAATGTCGTACTGACATTTAATTTCACCAAGGAGCCTTTACCTCCGGTAATGACGGACGAAAAATATATCGAACAGGCGATAGTCAACCTTATCAATAATGCTTTTCAATATACTCCCGAAGGCACTATTACTGTTACTACATCGGCGGATAAAGATTTTGTTACTATTCGGGTTGCAGACACCGGCATTGGCATACCCGATAAAGATCGGAAAAAAATGTTTCAAAAATTCGGCCGCGCCGAAAATGCAAAAGAGGCATTCACAGACGGCTCCGGGCTTGGTTTATTTATCATCAAACAGATTGTGGATGCCAACCCGGGTTCAAAAATTGAGATAGAGAAGACGGAAGTCGGCAAAGGAACAACTTTTGCACTCACGTTGCCAGTGGCTAGAGGGACGGTTTAGCCACTCCCTTATTGTCATTTCGAACCGAAGGGAGAAATCTCGGAGTGAGGAATGAACATGTTTATAGGCAGTCTTGTTTGTGCGAATTACTGAGATCTCTCGTCGCTGCTGCTCACTCGAGATGACAAAATATATTGGTTGGGGGATAAAAAATTGTTTTTAAGGGGCAAAAATGATATAATTGTAGATATGGAAGACAAAAAAGCTAAAATACTGATTGCAGAAGATGACCCGGCTCAATTGATGATGCTTGAGGTTAGCTTGATGAACGCCGGATATTCTGTTGTTACTGCTACTAATGGCAAAACAACCATCACTCAGGCAAGTGCTGAAAAACCAGATTTGATTTTTTTAGATATGTTGATGCCTGACATTGGTGGCTTAGATGTGATTAAAAAATTAAAAGGGGACCCAATCACAAAAAATATCAAGATTGTTGCTTTGAGTAATTTGAATAAAAAGGAAATAATCGATCAATGTCTTGCTGCCGGGGCTCTAGATTTCCTGGTAAAAATGTTGTTTGTTCCGAAGGATATCGTGGAAAAAGTAGGTGAGTATTTGAAAAAATAGTTTCCAGGCTCTAAGTGCCTGTAAACTGCAGGCACTTAGAGCCTGGAAAGAGCAAAAAATTATTAATCATTGCTTAATCACTAATTATTAAACTAAAAATATGAAAGTTGACATTAAGGGAACTAAAATAAAGTTAACTCCGGAAATTAAAAATTACGTGCAGAAGAAAATGGACATGTTGGAAAAATATCTAGGCAAGGTACCGGTGATCGCTTGTGATGTCGAAGTCGGTTTGGCAGTAGGCGGCCAAAAATGCGGTGAAATATTCAGAACTGAGGTTATAATGGAGATCCCGGGAGTATTATTGGTTATCGAGAAGCATGAATCGGATTTGTATAAATCAATTGACAAAGTAAAAGATCATTTAGCCAGATCAATTAAGAAATACAAAGAAAAATTAATCGATAAAAGAAGGAAAGGCCGTTAGTTAATCTATTCAATGGAGATTATTTTCGGGCACATGAGAATGATTGCCCAATTTATAAGTGAAAAAAATTAAATGGAAGAAACAAAAACCGCGCCAATATTATATACCAAAGGCAGTAATAATCAGGCAATTCTGATATTGCATGGTTTTGCCATCAATATCGAACAGACCGATATGCTTTTTGATTTTTTTAAGAAAAAAGGCTATACCGTTGCAAGACCGATTTTCCCTGGTCATGACGGCACCGAAGAACAGTTAAAAAAATTCGGTCCAAAAGACTGGTATCTGGAAGCAAAAAAGGGCCTTGCAAAATTAAGCGAAGAGGTGGATTCGATCCATATCGTTGGAATATCCTTCGGCAGCAATATAGGCACTTCTCTTTGTATGGAGGGAAATGAAAAAATAAAGAGCTTGTCATTGATGGAAATGCCGATATTTTTTAATTTCAAGATCTGGTTAATCCTGAATTTCATCCAACCGATTTTTAATTTGATCGGAATAGATTTTATTAGAAAAGAAGGTTTTTTTTATCGCAAGAACAGTGTCCAGCGAGAAGGTTCTTTTGCTTTGGTACCGGTTAGGATTGCCGGTGAAATAAGGAATTATGTCAGAAAAAAAACAATGAAAGAGATAGGACGATTAAAGATTCCAGTCTTAGCCATTTATGCGGAAAAAAGCGATATGGTTGATAATAAAAAAACCACCCAATATATCTGTGATAAATTACCAGCTGAGCAGAGAAAAATCTATTGCGCCCCGATCGATAATCATGACTTGAGTTTATTGGACGATGGAGGTAAGATTATATTATTAGAGAATGTTTACAAATTCATATCAAAATTGTAGTTGACACGAACACTGTTTAATCGGTATAATTTATGGAATCAGTAATCCCGAAAAACTCGGGATTATTTTATGAAAAGGCTAAAATTATTTAATATTAGATATAAAATATGGGATTAATTGCAAAAATATTCGGGGACCCAAATGAAAAAATTGTAAGAACGTTGGAGCCAATAGTTTCTGAGATAAATCAGTTGGAAAAAAAGTTTGAGGTGATGACTGAACAGGAGCTAAAGGAGTTTACTTTGGAATTAAAGACAAGGATCGGTGCTGACAAACCAGGGGTAACATTCGCCGACGATCATGTGGTCAAAAAAATAGATGAAATCTTGCCCGAGGCTTTTGCTGCGATCCGGGAGGCCGCCAAGCGAGTTATCGGCAAACGTCACTATGATGTACAGCTTTTAGGAGGAATAGTCTTGCATCGTGGTCAGATCGCCGAAATGAAAACTGGTGAAGGTAAGACCCTGGTAGCTACCTTGCCTTTGTATTTAAATGCCCTGACCGGATGGGGAGTGCAATTAGTAACAGTCAATGATTATCTTTCAAGAGTTGGTGCCGGTTGGATGGCACCAGTTTATCATGCCTTGGGACTTTCTACCGGCGTAATAATTCATGACCAGGCACTAGTTTATGATCCTGAATATATCGATGAAAAGCAATTTGATGAACGGTTGAAAAATTTTCGTCCGGTCAAACGTAAAGAAGCTTACGCTTGCGATATCTTGTATGGTACCAACAATGAGTTCGGCTTTGATTATTTGAGAGACAATATGGTCGGCTCTTTAGAGCAGATGGTGCAGCGACCATTGTATTACACAATCGTTGATGAAGTTGACTCGATTTTGATCGACGAAGCAAGAACGCCATTGATCATCTCTGCGCCAGCGGAAGAATCCACAGATAAATATTTCAAATTTGCACAATTAGTAGAGCGCTTGGTTGAAGACGAGGACTATAATGTTGACGAGAAAATGCGCGCCACCACTTTGACTGAAAGTGGGATCAATAAGATGGAAAAATGGCTCGGCGTAGACAATGTTTATACAACCGGGGGTATCAGCAATGTTCATCATATAGAGCAGGCACTAAAAGCTAGAGTATTGTTCAAGCGCGATCGTGACTATGTCGTGCGTGATGGCGAAGTGATTATTGTCGATGAATTTACCGGGCGTATGATGCAGGGCCGCAGATATAGTGAAGGTCTTCATCAGGCAATCGAAGCAAAGGAAGGTGTGGAAGTCCAACGAGAGAGCCAAACATTGGCTACTGTTACTTTTCAAAATTATTTTAGAATGTATAAAAAATTAGCCGGTATGACCGGAACAGCCGTTACAGAAGCAGAAGAATTCCATAAGATATACAAACTGGAAACAACCGTTATTCCTACTCATCGGGCAATGGTTAGGAAAGACTTGAATGACTTGATTTACAGAACAGAAGAAGGAAAATTCAAAGCAGTGATAGAAGAAGTCAAGGCCAAGCACGCCTTGGGACAACCGGTATTGATCGGTACTATTTCGATTGAAAAAAATGAGATATTGTCCTTGCTGATGGAGCGGGAAGGTTTGAGACCGCAAATGCTTAATGCGAAAAATCATCAACGAGAGGCGGAAATAATCGCTAACGCAGGTAAGGTGGGAGCAATAACTCTGGCTACTAACATGGCTGGTCGCGGTGTAGACATTATGCTTGGAGGAGTGCAGCCAGATGATAGCGATCCATCTTTTGCAGAATGGAAAATAGAACATGATAAGGTTGTTGCATTGGGCGGATTGCATGTGATCGGTACTGAACGTCATGAAGCAAGACGTATAGATAATCAGTTGAGAGGACGTGCCGGAAGACAAGGTGATCCTGGTTCTTCACAGTTTTATGTATCTACCGAGGATGATCTGATGAGAATATTCGGTGGCGATAGGATGAAAAATATGATGGCAACATTGCGTTTGCCGGAGGACATGCCGATTGAAAATAAGTTAATTTCACGTTCGATAGAATCCGCACAGAAAAAAGTTGAAGGCAATAATTTCGACATCAGAAAACATTTGGTGGAATATGATGATGTTATCAATAAGCATCGTGAAGCGATTTATAGAAAAAGGCGAGAGATTCTGGAGGCTAGTGGAAAAGGCGGCGTTCTTGTTGGAGAGGAAGAAATTTCTGAAGGCCAGAAATCCGATGCTGCTACAGAAGCAAGATTATCTGAAATTATTTTGGAAATGGTAGAGAGCGAAATAGAGCATGTAGTGAGCTTTCATACTGCTGCCGAGGCGATCACTGAATGGAATTTGGATGAGATTTATCAGGTGGTCCATACTATTTTCCCGGTAGAAGAAAAAATAAAAACAGACTTAGCTAACTTTACTAGTGAGGGCAACAAATTAGATCAGGTAAGAGCAAGAACAGCGATTATTGAACATCTAGTTGGTTTGTCACGAGGAATTTATGAAAGCTTGAAGATTCAGGCAAAAGAGGCAGGACTGAATTGGATTCAGGTGGAGAAAGAAATATTAATTCGCTCCATCGATACTCTATGGATCGAGCACTTGGAAGCGATGGCAAGCCTAAGACAAGGCATCGGTCTACGTGGTTATGGCCAACGCGATCCATTGATAGAATACAAGCGAGAAGCCTTTACTATGTATAATGAGCTGAATAATCTGATTCAGAAACAAGTTGTATACTCAATTTACAAGATCGGCGGTATCTCCAGCTTTGCCGGTCCAAGTTTGGCCGATCGAGCTACCAACTATGTAGCACCTGCCAAGGAAATGCAAGAAGGCAGCTCCGTATTCGGACAAGCAGCTAATCCGACCTCCAATAACTCACCAGTAACGCAAAAGCCAAAGGATGACGAGGGCAACAAGATCGGACGAAACGACAATTGTCCGTGTGGTAGTGGGAAGAAATATAAGAAGTGTTGTGGGAAATAGGCATTCTTTTCCTCTCCTTGCGAAAAGCCTGTCCTCAGGTTGACTGGTGAAGAGGGTAGTGTGAGGTGGGTGGAATAAGACGAAGTTTTTAAGAATATACTATATGGATATAGAAACAGGAAATTTAGATTTATTAAACAAGAAAGATCCAGAAAAAAAAGGCTGGTTAATTGGCAGTTTTATTGAAGAAAATTCTTTGAGACATTCTGATAAATGTGAAGTTAAATGGGCAAAACATTTGAAAGGATTAAAAAAGGTAGCCGGGGAAAATTTAAAAGATAATTGCAAAACTGTCGTTATTTTAATTTCAGGCAAATGGCTGACAAGATTTCCAGAAAGCGGCAAAGAAATAATTTTGTTAGAGCCGGGGGATTATTTGGTTTATTCTGATAGCTATCATGAGAATGAAGCCCTGGAAGACAGTCATTTAGTAGTTGTAAGGTGGTAATT
>Ga0209319_1000455_pt1 | contig 52984 bp, 97 predicted proteins | sample RifGroE2_FD_184000 | JGI IMG/M metagenome (GOLD analysis project Ga0209319, IMG submission 184000) | Groundwater microbial communities from Rifle, Colorado - Groundwater E2 (SPAdes) (version 2) | ecosystem: Environmental > Aquatic > Deep subsurface > Groundwater | place: Rifle, Colorado, United...
TTCTTTAGTTGGTTTTAATCTAATTTTAATTGATTTTATTATATTTATCACCTCCTTTTTATAATATTTATGTATTAATTATATAATATAAATATAATTTATAACTTATTATAACTTATTGATAACTGCTTAAACATCTATTCCCATAACTTTGAATTTATCTACATTATTTTCTCTTAGATTTAGATAACTACCTTTTATTCCCACTACATCAATAGTTTTTTTGATGTTGCTTTAGAATTAAACCATTCGTAATCTTTTAGATATTGTGAGTATTTAGGGAATTGTACTTCTGTTGCAATGCAATTGTAACCTTTTGAATACAGTATGTATTTTGCGATTTGTTTGAGTTCATAATGAATTTTTGATTCATTTTTGTTGTAGTTTTCATTGAGTAGGATTATTAATCATCTCCTTTATTTTTTATATAACTTATATTTTTGATATTTTATTTTTTTCATATGAATAACCATCAAATCGTTGTATAATTTTAAAATATTTATAACTAATTCCTTGTACAATTATTTTTCCTTCTTTATTTTTAATATCAAAATAACCACGTTTTCTACAAGCAATTTCTCCATACCACACTCCTTTGTATTTTCCTTTTAGAATAATTGCTTTTACCATATCACCTGTTTGGAATCCATAATAATATTTTTGTCTTGATAAATATCCTCTAGGAAAACCATATTTATTTAAACGTGTTCTACAATGACTTCCTCTACCTTTAGCTTTTATGTATAAAATATTATTAGTTTTATAATATAGTTTATCAGGTGTACTTTCACCAACACAGCAAGCATCAAAATGATGATCTTTTGGTAATCCCAATTTAATTCTATTCATTTTTGTTCTTGCACCAGTACCACATTCCACTTCTAATCCAGTATTATAAAGAACATTATAAACTTTCCATCTTGTAGTATTAATAACTGCACAATCTTTTAAAGTTTGTTTAACTTGTTTTTGAATCTCTGGATAACCAAATTCTTCTGCTGTCAATTTATCTTTTTTATCATTGCATTCTCCACATGCTAAACAAAGATTATCTATTCTATTTGTACCACCTTTTGATTTAGGTATTATATGTTCAATTTCTAATGGAATATTTTCTTTTCCACAATAACTGCATCTTCTATTAAATTTTTCCAATAAATATTCTCTTAATTCATATCCTTGCAATGTACCTTGTTGATATTCTATTCCTGAAATATTAGGATTTCTCATTAATTGAGTATCAAATTTTACATTTTCATAAGATATATTAGTTAATGGTATTAATTTTTGTAATCTATCAATCCATGTTTTTATATTATCAACTCTACTTTGTAATGATGGTGGTATCCAACCCTTTTCTTTTTTACGATTTAAAAATCTTGGTTTACGATAACGTAATTTTCTATTTCTACGTTTGCGTCTATACATACTTCTAGTATTTAATTTGTCTTTTATATTAATACGATGTAAAATCTGTGCCATCCAAATTACTTTTTGATTATTTTTTAAAATTGCTAATCCTGTATATCTACTACCATAATCTATTTTTAATCTGTATGTATTAATATTTTCTTCTTTAATTTCTTTATTAAGAATAATAGTAAATGGATATTTTTTTAATATTTTTGCTTTCTTTTGTTTAAGTAATTTTCTTGCTTTTGCTGGGTGACATGGTGATAAAGGTCTTTTATTTGTATCTAAAACAAATATCAAAGATTTTACTCCTTTCCTCGTTAATTAATTAACGGTAACATCTTTCTCGACAATGTTATATCTGCTTTTTACACTTAATACACTGACTTAACCCATTACATCTGTTTAATATTAAGCGACAGTTGCTACAAACTGAAAGAGCATCTATAGGTGTCATGACAAATATAACGTAGTTCTCTAAGAACTTAGTCTGGTTAACATGAATATAAAACTCACAACATAGGTTGTTGGGTAGTTAACAATGCTCTCTTGATTCATTTTTATTATAGTTTTTGTTAAGTAGGATTATATATTTCACCTTCTTCTTTTATCAATTCTAATTCTTCAACAATTTCTGCCAATGTATCACACCATGCGACTTGATATTCCTCTCCATCTTCATCTGTTTTAAAAGCAAACCAACTTTTATAACTATCTGCCATATTAAAATCACCACGTTCAAGTCTAACATTAAATTTCTTTTCTATAACTTTTTTAGTTAATTGCATATGTATTTTCCTTTCTTATATATATTACTATTTAGTTACATACCATATTTACTACCAGTATCATATCTTTTAATTTCTCTTAAATTTTTCTTTTCTTTATTACATTTATCACAAAACCATTGTCTACTTAATGTAATTAATCCTAATACTCTATTTTCATTCCATTTTGTACTTATTATTGTACCGCCACATTCACATAATTCATCTATGCATTCATAACCATTTTTATAATATGTTTTTATGTTAATCACCTCACTTTAAATTCATGTAATTTATTAAATGTAAAATCACAGTCAGGGCATCTCCAAATAGTGATAAATCCTTCTTTAGTGATATGCCCGTAATTAGTATCAAACGCATTTTCATGTTTACAATCTGCTATAATTGCATTATTTATTTGTTTTCTAATATCTTGCATTTGTTTATCAATTTCTTCCTTTTCTTTATTTAATTCTTTAATTTTCTCTTCTCCATGTATTTTTGCACATTTACCACATAGTACTTTCATACTTACATAATATTTTGAATTAGTTGGAGAAAAACATTCAAAACAAAATTGTGTTAACATATTAATTACCTCATATTTATTTATACTTTTCTAAACTTTCTTTATGTATTGGATTTTCTTTATGAAGAGTTTCTTTTTTACAATTAATACACCAAATATGTTTATTATGTCCTGCTTTATGCAATTTACCTAATAATCTTATTATCACTTGTTTATTACCACATTGTGTACATATTAATTCAGTATCAGTAAAATAAGTAGTTCTTTTTGATATAATTTTCACCTCTTTCAAGTTATTATAAAAACATTAATCTATTTCAACCAAAAACATACATACTTACTGTACCTATCATTATTCTTCCACAATGACTACAAACCCAACATTTTTTTCTATATGGATTACCTTTTTTAGATATAACTGTTGTCCACTTGTATTCTCCATCACTTCTTGGATATTTATATTCTCCTTGTCTAGCAGGACAATTTTCATGATAACAATAATAAGTTACTAGAAATGGGTTATAATTTGCTTCTGGATGTGTTTTAAATTCTATGGTCATAATATCTCCTTAAATTATTCTGACGCTATGTCCCAACATTTTTCACATTGTTTTAATTGTTCTTTAGAATCTATTCCCACATTTTCTTTCTCACATTCACCAATAAAATCATCTAATCCAAATGCACTAGGACAATGACTTATTAAATAATTTCTATCTTTATCATTTCTTCTTAATGATTCTCTAATATCTATACATGTTTGCAAATGGTCTATATCACCAGTTTTAATATTGTCACAATACTCTAAGATTATTTCTTTCCCAGTTTTCATGTTATATTGTTCTCCTTCATATTAATATAATTTTTATTAAATAATTATATTTCTTAAATATTCCATTTCTTTCTTAAAGTCTATTTTGTCATTTTTATTTGTTTTAATAATTCTAATAGTATAATTTTCATTTTTATTAAACCAATCCCATTTAACTAATCTAACAACAATATCAAATTCATCAAATTCTTTTAATTTTCCTATCATTTTATATTTTGTATTGTTAATATTTATTCCATAAAATAAATTAGGTTCATTAGTTATATCTGTAGAAATACTTATAAATTTAAACTGATTTTCAAATAAGTTTTTATCTATTTGTAATTCCATAAATTTTTCTAATTTAATTGCTTTTATTTTCATATTAACCTCATTAAATTTTTTATTTATTTTACGTTTCATCATCACAATCGTACACAGGATGATACTCTATATTTAAACAATATATGCATATATTACATATATTTTTCTTTTTACAATTAAAACATAAGCAATCTTCACATTCTAAAGGGATATTTTTTATCATATAATATATTTTTCCTTCCTTTCTAATTTATAAAAACTTAATAATATCTCTTAATGTAAAATTTCTTTCTGCACATTTTTCTATATCATATGCGTGAAGTAACCACTGTTCTTCAGGATGAAATTCTGTACTGCCAAGCCAAATTTTATAAGGTATAACTTTTCTATTATTTGTTTCATCTTTATATTTGTATTGTAAGACTGGTGAAATTACTGTATCCATCATATTAATATTCCTCCTTTATTTATAATATTTCTAAATTAATCTTTAAAATAACTTTTTCTTCCCATTCATGTTCACATTCACTACAATAAAAATGAATGTTAATTGGAGTGTTGATTTCTGGATAATAAAAACAATTATTCCATTTTCTTTCATGATTACAATTAGGACATATAATAAACATTTCCAATTCGTGTAAATAAAATCTTTTAACTTCTAATATTCCACTTGGTTGATTAATTATTTTTAACATGAATTTACTCCTTTTAATCTATATTAATTTAATTTTCTATATAATCCAATTCCAATATATATCCTTTAGATTTTACTTGTGCAACAATACCTACTAATTTAACATGGTCACCATTAGGTTTAATTCCATCTCTATTACAATTAGGTGAAGCAAAATATGATTTATCAACTAATTTTGTACTAGATTCTTTATATAAATAATAACATTTACTTCCATGAATCCATTGTACTATATCACCAATTTTTAATTCTACATTTGGATATGTATTTTGTTTTACTATTAGCATGTGATTTCTACTCCTATTACTTTATTAATTATTCTCATGTTTAATATTCTTAATAAATTCACCTTTCTCATATACTTCGATACCATTTTTTGTCCATAAACTAAAATCCATTTCCATTGCTTTCATGTATTCTAATTGCCCTTTTTGTAATATTGCTTTTCCATATCTATAAGGAGTAAAATATAAAATGTTTTTATCTTTTACAATTATAGTTTTTAAATATGTTTTCTGCTAAGAATATAGTTTTATATTATAATAGTCTTCAACAAAAGCAACAGGATTATTTTGATATTTTTCTTTAAAGTTTAGTTTTTCTTGATCTGTCATAAGACACCTCACTCATAATGAATCAAACTTTTTGTCAAGATATTGTTTTATATTGTGGACATTGAAATTCTTTAGGACATTTTAATCCTAAATCACAATTACATTTTTCATCACTGGTTAAACAATTAACTTGTTTTTTTGTGTAGTGTATACATATAATTTTCATTAATTTTATCTCCTTTATCATAATGTTTCAAATCAATATTCGCTTTCTTCATATAACCAATCTAAAAACCATTCTAATTTTTTATTTATAATACCATTAACTTCACACAATTCTTCACCATTATTATATTGAGCAATCATTTCTCCATTTTTAACAAGTATTATTGTTTCATCATTTTGTAGAAATTGTTCTTTTTCTTTTAGAATTTCATTTAGTCTTTCTCTCATAATTATCTCCCTTTCAATTTTATTGTTTTTAAATTATCCTAATTCATTATCTAAACATATAACATTTTTCATGTTTATATCATTTATACTAAATATTTCACCATTAAATGCTAAATATTTATATCCTACTCTTTCTGTCCATTCTCTACATTGATTATAATTCATAGGCCACATTTTTTGACTGTTGAACACTTCTTTCCAAGTTAATTTTAATTTATTATTCATATTATTATATTCTCCTTTATTACAAATCAATATTCTTCTTCGCTAAAATCAATAAATTCTTCTCCATCTTCGTATCCTTCAAGCAATAGATCAAAAACATTATCAAATGCTTTGGTTATATGAGTATCACCTGTTTCTTGATTACATTCTTCTAAAATATGCTTCGCTATAAATTCAGCAAACATTTGACTTTTGCCTCTTTTAACTTTAGATTCATTATGATTATTAGGATAAAATTTAAATGCGTTTATTAAATTTTTAATAGGTATTTCAATTGTTAATTTTTTATTTGTAAGTTTAGTGGTAATACCTAAATTTTCAAATTTTTTCATATGAATATTTCTCCTTCACTATTAAAATACTTCAATACTTTCTAATTTAAATTTAATTTTACTATCATCAAATAGTATACACCAATTATTATATTTGTCTTTCCATAAATCCATTTTACTATATTCTTTAAATAATTTAATATCTGCATATACATTATTATCTTCAATAACGATTTTACTATTTTCAGGTATTATACCTATCACTTTACAATTTTTATAGTTATCTATATTGTTATAATCTTTATATTCAGATTTTTCATTCCATACTATAGGTGCATTATAAAATGATTCTAATGAATTTTCAATCATTTCTCTAGTTAATTCCCAATTATTCTCTGTCATTCCAATTGTCATTATTAATTGTTTTTCTAATAGCATATTAAACTCCTTTCTTTATATTATATTTCATGTTTTTTAATAATGGACATTCAATTAATTCTTCACGTTTATTAAAATATGTATCAACTATTTCTGATATTTTATTATTACATAATTTACATCTATACTCAACCCAATATCCTACCAAATTTCCGATTGAGTGTTCACATTCAAAACACATATTTATTCTCCTTTATAAATTAGTTTTCGATACATTTATTTATAATATCTTTTATATAATCTTCAATATTAAATTCTTTTTCATACCAATAAATAGAGAAACTATATGTACTTAAATTAGTTTCAAATCCTTTTAGTTTAAAATATTTATCTAATTCATCTTTTACTTCTTGGACATCTATATTTTTATTAAATAGGAAATATGCACATCTACTTAAATTATTAACTTCTTCATCAATAACATATTTAATTTTTTGTAATAATTCTTTATTTTCATGCTCAAATTTAATCATAAAATATATTTCATTTTCCTTTGTTTTATTTTTTATATCATTGATATTAAACATCAATATCTTTCTCCTTTATCATTCTGTTTTTGTTTCTTCTTAACTTTTTTAATCTCTATTGCAATTTTACTATCATTTTCATTTATTTCTCTCTTATTTTCTTTATTTTTATTATTCTTATCACACCATTTCATTACACCACAACATCCTACATAACCTTTTATTGTTTTATCTTTACATGTACTTCTTGGAAATTCCATATACATATCATATTCTTCTTTTGCTGTCCAATTCATCTTAACAATTTCAGTAATTAAATTAGGGCATTTGCTTTGTGATGTTGTGGATTCTTTACTATTTGAATCATCTTCATTTTCTATGTATTGATTTTCTTTTTCTATTTCCTCATTATCTTTATGCTTATCATCTATTAAATTATTTTTAGTTTTTCTTATGATTGGTTCCTCCTTTCTATTTATTAATCTGCACAATTATCACATTTACCTGTATCATAATAATCAGCAAATAATTCTCCACATACTAAACATGTATCTAAACAATCATCACAAAAATATTCATCAAAACTTTTATCTTTATTATGTGGTTTTAATTTTAAAGGTTTTAATATTTTGCCACACCCTCTGCAAAATATTTCTAATGTTTCAATTTCTATTTTTACTTTAATCTTACTATCAACATTACCAAAAATATCATCAGGATATAATCTAACTTTATTTCCTATTGGTTTATAATTCCACATATCTGATGTATCTTTTTCTACATAATCATGAATTTCTGGTTCTTTACCTTTTATTTTTTTGAATGTTTCAATATCAACCTCCCAACAGAAACATTCAAAATCTCCAGAATTAATTGCTGTGAATTCTATTGTTTTATTTTTCATATTTTAATCTCCTTTATAATATTTTAAATATTCTTCTATCTTTGTCTTTCTATTTTTCTCTTTAAATTCTATAAATTTAATAATTAATTTTTGCCACCAATACAAATTGCTATTCATATTATTCTCCCATCCTTCCTACATGTTTACCATATTCCCATAATTTAGTTGGTGTATATCTATTTTGTAAATCTAATACCCAATTCTTATATTTTTCACTATAATTATCTATATCTTTTGCATTAATCCAAATACTATGCCATTTTGTGAATAATTTCATTGGAGCATTTACTAATCTTAGTGTTTGAATTAGATTATTGTTACTTTCTATACTTATTACATGTACTAGATTACTTTTGATAATATTCATAATTCTATCGTCTTTATATAATGTAGGATCAAAATCTAATTCAAATATGAGACAATCACCAAATTTAAATAGTGTGTAAAGATAATTAGATTCCTCAAGTATACGTACTTCTATTTTATTAAATCTTAATGATTGTTTTTCTGATTTCGTCATATTGTTGATATAAATATTTAAGAATAATTCACCTTTTTTATTACATTCAAAAATACAGCATGTTTGATTTTTTGTGTTTCTACCTGTGAATAAAGTGTATGGTTTGCCAACTTCTAGTTTTTGCATGTGATATACCTTCTTTCTGTGTGAGATTATGTATTTATTATACACTAATTTAAGTTTGAATAAAACATAGATTTTATCACGATTTTGAGAATAACAAAGTGTTGATTTTGTTGGGTTTGTGAGGTGTGTAATTTTTGATATTTTTAATAATTTTGCAAAATCAACACTTTTAGTTATTTTTAGTTATTTTTGTTTGTTTTTAATTATTTTTTAATTATTTTTTAATTATTTTTCTATTTATATTATAAATGATAGAATACGGATTGTCAATATATTTATTTTAGTATTTTGTTAAAATTCTTTCGTTTTAATTTTGCTATAATCCTTTAATATATCTTTTAAATGAGTTTGTTTTGTAGAGACACTGGTTTGTTTTGTTGCATATCTTAATGCTTTATTTTCAGCACACAATACACAATATTCTTTTGCTCTAGTTAACATTGTATATGCCATTTCTTTTGTTAATAATTTATAATGAGAATAATCTAAACCTGCTATCACATATTTTATTCCCATTCCCTGTATCTTGTGACATGTTGCTGCGTAACCAAGAGTAATTTTAGATAAATGAGACTTAGGGATATATATAATACCTTTATTATTGAAATTTACAAGTAATGTTTTTCTATATATATCAATATCTACTACTATACCTAAATCACCGTTAAAAATAGGAACTTCGTTTCCATATTCATCTAATGTTTTATAATTATTTTTATTATTTAATACTTTATCTCCAATATAAATTTTGAAAGGATATTTTGTATTTTCTCCAATTGATATATATTGATTAGTATTTGTATCAATAACAATTTCTTGTAGCAGATTATTTAAATAATATGCACTTGCCTTTCCTCTTTCTTTCATAGGAACAATAACTTGAATATCAAAAATATTTTCGGTTCTAGGTAATAACTCTTTAAAATGTTCAATTACTCTTTCATGAGTAGTATTTTTATTTGTATAAATATCTAACTTTAGATCTTGTAATTCTCCTCGTATTTCTATACCAGTAAAATCTTTATCAATTATTTGTTTTTTATCTTTAATTTTTATACTTTCTGTAATAATAGCTGATTTTTCTGCTTGTCTATGTATTTTTGTTAATTCTACTACTTTGATATAACCACTTTCAATCATATCAAACATAATATTTCCTATCCCAATTGCTTCTAATTGATGTTTATCCCCTAACATAACCAATTTAGAACCATTTTTTATAGCTTGAATTAATTTATAAAAAATATCTGCTCCAACCATAGATATCTCATCTAAAATGCATATATCAATAGGTAATTTATTATCTTTATTGTAGGTGAAACCATTTTCAGGAGTATATCCCAATGCCCTGTGTATCGTATATCCATCTTCACCAGTTATTTCACTTAAATTACAAGATGCTCTACCACTGAGAGCAGTTTGAATAAATGAATAATACTCTTTAAATACTTCTAATTTTCCTGCTACAGTGGATGATTTTCCATTTCCTGCCCCACCAATAATTAATACTACTTGATTTTCTAATATTGCTTGAATACCTTCAATTTGTTCATTGGTGAATTCCCATTTTTGTCTTCCTTCAAGTTTCTTAATTTTATCTCGCCAATTTTCAAATTTAAAACAATTTTCTGCTTCATTTAATCGTATTAATTCTTTAGCAATATTTTCTTCCAATTTATAATATTTTAACAATCCTATTTTATCTTTATCTTCATTAGTCCAAATAATATTAGTTTCATTCATTTCTCTTAATGTTTGTGCTAATATTTCTTGTGGTAAATCATAACCAATTGTTCCATCTATAGCATCTAATAAATCATCTATATCTACCCAAGTATTTCCTATATTAGCTTCTTCATATAAATAATATTTAATATATGCTTTAATTCTTATAAGAGAATGTTCACCTAATCCTCCTTGTAAAGCCATATCATCTGCTGTATCCCATCCTATTCCATCTACTTCATCAATAAGTATATATGGATTTTCTTCTATTTTTGCAATTACTGTATGAGGACTTCCATAATAATCAACTAATTTATCTATTTTATTTTTAGTTAATCCATATTTATCTAATTTAACATATGCTTCTGAATAATCTTTACTGTTTTCATATCTTTCTATTAATTTTAAAGCAGTAGGAACACCAATTCCTTTTATTGAAGTTAATGCTTGAATATCTTTATTTTCTAATATTTCTATAGGATTATCAAATGTTTTGAAAAGTTCTACACATTGTTTTTCAGGTAATACTTTTTCTAAATATATAAACTGATCGTTTCTATTTGTTAATTTTATATCAATACACATAAATATTATTTCATATTGTAATCCAAATTTTTCATCTTCAGTTTCTTTGCCTATTGCTATATATATTTCATCATCATTTATTTCATTGCACCATCTTGTGCCTTTTAAGGTTATTGTTCCCCATTTATTTATTTGTGGATCACCTTGTAGTGTATCTAATACTGTAACGGAGATTATACCGAAATCTCCGTTACTAATAATTTTGTTTTTAGGAAACATTTGTTTAGATAAACGACATTTACATTTAATTATTGTATTTTCTTGATTTTGTTCCAAAACTTTACCTCCTTTATTCTACTAATTGAATTCTATCATTTTGAAGTATTAAATTTCCATTATTTTTTACTTCTATTATCTTAGATATTGAATGTTGATAGATACTATCACGATATCTTTTTGGTTTAAATATATCTCCTCTTCTAAATCCTGTTACCAATAATAATTCTGATCTTCTAAACCATCCGTTTTCTAATATTATTTTTTTTGTTTTTCCTTTGTCATCTATACCATTATCTTTAGAAATTGTTTTGTCATAAAATGAAAACTGTCCTGAATAAAACTTCAAGGTTACAACACCTTCAGGAGTTAATATAGTAACAGAATGTTTATTTTTATCTCTATCTAAAACAGTTCCTATAATTCTATCTAATTGAAACTTAGGATATTGTAAACCTTTATATTTTGTAAAACCTACAACAATAGGTTCTTCAGGTAAAGAATAAAAATCAACTATCCCATATTTCTCTTTATTAACATTTGCTAATTCATGTCCAGATTCTTTACTGTAAAAATTCATACTTTCCATTTCCCATGAACTAATATTGCCTTCCATATTTTCATTTTTAATATTTTGAAAAATAATATTTGTATATGTTTTTATACATTCCTCAGTGGTTATCCATTTATTTAATTGAATAATTTTATTTTTATAAATAGATTCAAATGAACCTTTACGTGACGTTCCTAATGCTATAAGTAAATAGCCTTCATCATCATATTTATAATCTCTATCTTCTTGCATATCATTCGCAAAATGTTCTAAGAAAAAATTATTTGCATATTCAATATTTTCTTCATTAAATTCATCATATAATTTATACCATATAATAGATTTTGTTTGTTCATCTTGAATTTTCTTCATATTTGTTAAATATTCTCTAAAATTATAATATTTTAATTCTTCTTTTAATTTAGATGGTACTATTCCTAATTCAGCTATTTTACTAATATCTTTAGAATTTAGTTTTGTTTTAGATGGATTCAATAATCTTAAATAATCTTCTAATATTTTTTCTCTTGATTTATTTTCTATTTTATCGAATGCCCCTGCTTTAATTAACATAATAGTTTGACCTTCTGTTACTAAAGATTTCATTTGTTTTTTACCAGTTTTTAGAATCACTTCTCTTTTTACCAAGACTAATCTCTCATGAAAATCCTTTAAACTTGTATATGGTCTATTTTGCATAATGGTTTGTGCTGTTTCATTATTAATCTTCATAATACCTTTGAAACCAAATATAATTTCGTTACCTTCTTCATTAGGTAAAAATCCTTGTTCAGCTTTATTGATATATGGTAATGATATATTTATATCTTTAGATTGTAATTTGCCTATAGCTTTTGCAATCTCTCCATAATTAGTTGTTCTTTCTTTTGCTTCGATATCAGAATCTTCACATGTTTCTCTATCAACTGCTCCTGATTCAACCATTAATACTGCTGTATTCCAATAAATAGGAGGATAATAGTAAACCAAATTTAATTGTTGAATAAGAATAATGGTATAAGCGACAGAATGCAATATTGAAAATGAATATCCAAGTTGTAATGCTATTTGTTCATTCCAAATATACTCTAATAAAATTTTAGGAGCATTAGCTTTTTCTCCCCATTCAAAAAACAATGTTTTAGCATCATCAATTAATTTCTGTTGTTTTTTTGCTACCCCTTTTCTTAATTTGTTACTTTCTATTACTCCAAATCCAGCAACGTCCTTATCCATAGTTAATAACATCATTTTTTCTTGACTTGAACATACTCCATAATCTTGTAACAAATGTTTTTCCATTATATTAATTTGTTTTTCGTTAAGTCCAAATTTTTTCATATCCCTATACCATTCGGAAATATTATTTTTATATCTAACAAATTTCTCTAATGGTTGTTCTCCACTTTCTACCATTAATCTCATAACTGTATTTCCATTAGAAGCATCAATTAAGTTTTGTGGTTGAATTAATTTAATTGCCTGTTCCCCAACGGAGGATTCAAATTGGAAACAAGAAAGCAATTCTCCTTTACATAAAATATCCCACATTTCTTTTGATTTAAAATCTATAACGTCTGGATGTAGATATTTATTATATGTTTTTCTCAAACATCCTTGCCATTCAATTTTTTTATTTTTTACTAGCATTTCCATAGTCAATTGGAGCATTGATTCTGTTTTGGTATTTAGAAAATCGTACTTTAGATTTGATACTTGCTCTGAATCGTGCAATTCATAAGCAGATATTAATTCTCCACTTGGACTTCTCATTACTGAATTATGTTTTGTGATTGGTTCATTAAGTATTAAAATTCCGCAAGCATGGGTTGATCTTTTATTAATTAATCCTTCAATTCCTAGTATAATTTTTAGTAAATTTTTGTCTGTATACTCGCTTACCATATTTCTAAATTCAGTCACGGCTTTTCTTCCATTGTCTGGATCTCCATAGAAACAATCATGAATACTCCACACTTTTCCTCTTTCTATTGGTACTAAAGAACTCAAATATAACGCTACATCATTGTTGATATATAATCCTCTACAGCCAGTAAGAATTGCTGACTTAGAAGTTTCCGTTCCAAAGGTACACACCCTTATTGCATCTCCACCTATGCTTTGATAATACTTCACTATTTTATCCATTACTACATCTTTTTTATGAGAACTGTAATCTATATCAATATCAAAAATATCTGGACGTTCAGCACTCATAAATCTCCAATGTGGCATTTCTACACCTTGCTCTAATGGATTTACTTGTGTAATACCTAATAAATAATTAATTATATATCCATTAGCTGAACCTCTTCCAGGGCCGACAAATGATTCAGCTTCTTCCCAGATAATATCTATATTTTTTTGCATGGTTACTAAATAAGCTCCCATAGGTTGATGTTTTACTTTGCTTGCTCCTATAATTTCTTTACATTCAATATTAATTCTTTCTAATACATCATCTAATTTTTCTTTCTTAATTTCTCTTTCTTCTATTCCTTTAAATATTTGAGCAATTAGATATTTATGCTGTATTTCCTTATCTTCATAAAGTTCTTTTATATATTGATATTTGTTTAATATTTTTTTGTCAACTGGATACCATTCTGATTTATTAGGTAATTTTGTTAATGGAATAATTGATTCTGCAAAAAATTCATATCCTACAATTTTATCAGCAATTTCTTTAGTGTTTAATATTGCTTTTTCAATATCTTCACTTTCTAAATAATCTATATTTTTAAATATTTCATCTACAGTAAAGAAATAAGTTGTGCTATAAAACATATCTACTTCACGATTACCATTTGAATCTTCTTCTGAAGTTAAAAATGCTTTATGCACTTCTCTATCCTTAGATGTTAAATAATGTGCATCAGTTGTCACTATCCATTTTATTCCATATGCTTTAGCTATTTTTATTGCCATTTTGTTAAAATCTATTTGTTCATCTTGCAAAGAAGGTTGTAATTCAATATAAAAATCTTCTCCAAATAAATCTAAACACCAATTTATAAAATAATCTATTTCATCTTTTATTTGTTCTTGTTTTTCTTCGTTTTCTTCTTGTAGTAAATTTAATATTAAATATGGTAACATTCCACCCAAGCAACTACTTGATGCAATTAAATGTCCTCTATTTTCATTTACAATATCTTCTATATCACTATAATAAGTGGGTACTCTTTCTATACCTTTATAATTAAACATTCGTTTCCATGCTCTAGTTGATAATTTTCTAATTTGTTCATGGCCAATATTATCTTTTGCTAAAATTAAAAAATGATAAAACTGCGTTTTCCCTTGCTCTTTCATTTCTTCATACATTATTTCTTCATTAACCAAATAAATTTCATTCCCTAATATTGGTTTAAAATCTTTATGTATTTTTTCTTTAGATTTTAATTCTTTAACTATATTCAAAAATTTTACATGTCCTGAAACAGTATCATGATCTGTTAAAGCTATAGCACTATTTCCTAATGAATTAACATGTAAAACCATATCTTTAATTTTATTAATTGAATCAAAGTAAACGGATATTACTATACTCTGAATGAACATGTAAATGCACAAAATCCTTATCTTGTAACAATATCCAACCCTTCTTTCTAATTTAAAATCTAAATTCCTTTGCATTTTCCACATTAAAATCTATTATATTTACTTGTGGAAAATCATTATTATTCCATTTATTAATTTCAAACTCACCAATAACATCCATTTTTATTTTATTAGTTTTTGATTTTGATAACCCTTTATGTGACTTCATAATCATTTTATTATATGTATCTTCACCAGAAAATTTTTTAATAAATGAAATTTTATTATTACCTATATTTTTTTCAAACTTAATTAAATTTCTTTTTTCTCCCAATAATTGAATATCAGTTACTTGTAAAATTATCTGTGTAATAGCAAAAATAGGTTTTCTTAATGTATTTCCCCATATATTTTCCCATTGACCAATTTGAAGCACATGTTTTTCTTTTAATTTCCCTACAGGTATTTCATAATCAACTAAATAAACATCCTCTATATCTATATCTTTGAAAAATTCGTTAAGTTTGTTTTGTGTTTCTTGAATTTTACTTTCTTTAATTTGATGTCCTCCTGCGTTATTATGGCCACCCACCATAATAAACGTATCTAGCTCTTTTAATATATCCATAAAAGATTCTACTGGAAATAAATTATAATTTCTAAAACTACCTCCATATATTATTTCATTGTTTTTCTCTTTCATTTTTTTTAAAATAATTATTGGTCGTTTATAAATGTTAGTTAATTTATTAGCTACTAAACCAGTAAATGATTTCTCTAAAATATCAGTAGCATCCACAATTATAACTTTATTATTATTTAATTTTTGTGTCTCAATTATTTCTATTAATTGTTCCATTGATTTAGTAACTAATTTATCTTGTCTTGATTTTATATTGTTGCTTTCTCTAACCATCGTTTTTTGTAGAGTATGTATTTCAACTGGAGGTTTATCATCTGTTTTCTTTTTCCTTCTAGGTTGATATTCTCTTAAATCTTCTATTCCTAAAAAAGCATTAATCAAATCCATTTTTTCTTCTTGTGTACCAATTCTTGTGACAGCATTAATAAAAGGTGCTATTTTCCAACCAACGAATTCAAAATTTATTGATTCTTCTTCTTTTTTGTTTTTAATTAAAAATTCTTTAATAAAATTATTATTTATTTTTTTTAATCCTTCAATAGCTAAATATCTAGTTTCATAATTTCTTAAATCCATTGAATCCCCAACGATACCAATTGCAACTAAATCTAAATCATTTTCTGCAAAATCTAATCCATATTTTTTGTCATATTCTTTAATAAACTTATAAACAACCCCTGCCCCACTTAAAGTAGGATTAGGATATTGTCCATCTTGACAATTGATAACTATTGCATAGGGATTATCTTCTTCAATAGTATGATGATCTAAAATTAATATATCTACATCTCTTGTTTCTATTAATTCTTTAGACTGTTTAACATCTGATGTTCCAGCATCTGGAATTATTAATAAATCAAATTCATATTGTTCTAAATTTTTAACAATAATACCATGAATTTTATTATCATTCATTGAATGTGTAATATCAATATTGTTATTTATATTTTTAATGTAATTATGAATTATTGTTGCTGAAGTAAGTCCATCTTGATCAACATCATCTATAATATGTATTTTACTATTATTTTCAATATGCCAATTAAGCATATTAAGACCACGTTCCATATTTTTAAATAATATTCCATCATGTAAAACTGATCCATTTATATTTAATAATTCTTTTGGATTTTCAACACCTCTGTTTTTTAATAATATATCTAATAATTCATCTTCTGTAATTAAATCGTAACCTTTGTTCAACACTTTATATTTAATAATAACATCTCCTTTTAAATTATCATTTCTCTTAATTCTTCTAGATCATCTATGTAATATCGTTCTCTATATAATTCCTCAAATATTTTTTTACTACAATCTATTGGTGAATCCTTATATCCAATCCTAAAATCCCAACATACAATTATTGATACATTACAATATGGCATAAGTATTTCTGATATTTTTATTAGTCTTTTTATATAATTCTCATACTCTTTCCATGCTTTTGAATTCTTATCTATATTCTCATCATCTATTAATTCGATTTGATATTGTTTATCAAATGCAATAATAATTTCTTCAATTCCTAATGATAATAATAAATCTCTTTGATAAAGACTCAAACTCATTCCGCATAATGCGATACTAATATTATTTTCTTGACCGTAATAACTACTATATAACATCACTGCTTTTTCTGATTCAAAAATAATTGCTTTTTTAAATTGTTTTATATTATCCTGATTTTGAAATATCCCATAAAGATTAAAAGACATTGGATATTTATAAGTAAGATTTTGAATAGTAATTGGCATATATTTTTTACCATTTTCAATCTCATGCTTAAAAAATGTCCTTCCTCTTATACCTACTAAATTTCCATTAATATCATAGTGAGGAATAATTGCTTTATTTTGATTTATATAAAATTTAATTTGAAATATATCTGCAATTTCATCTTTTATTCCTTCATCATACCATGATAAAGGAATGTAATCATCAAACATATTTAATATATATTTATCATATGTAGGAAGTTGTATTATTCTATCTTCTTTTTTGTAAAGATGAAGTTTTAAAAAATCTAAATCCTTATTTTGTATTTCTCGTTTTTGTAATCCTCTTTTTAATTTCTTGAATCTTGAAATTCCTTTAAAATTACAAATGTAATTATAAGATTCAGTAAAATCAATTCCTTTAGCAGACATAATAACATCAAACAAACTTAATGATCCACAACAAGTAAAACATTGAAAAAATTTACTATCTGTAAAATAATATAATTTATTACTATTTCCTCCATGACAAACAGTATTGAAATAAATATTTCCTTTATCATCTAATTTATAATTATCTGATCCTAAATCTTTTAATATATTAATAATATCTTCAGTAGTAATTAAATTAATTAATTCGTTTCTATCCACGGTAAATCACTCTTTTCGGTGACTTTATCTTCTAATTCTATAATCGTTTTATCTATAGATATTGGTTCGTAATCTCTATTTGTACAAAATAAATCTATTGTTTTCATATTTCCTAAATTTTGATGACACCATATTTTAACTTCTTCTGTGATTTCACCAAATCTATTTTTATATATTGTATAGCATATATTAGGATTTATAGTTTTATTTAACCCTTTACTTTTTTGAATTAATGGTTGTATGTAATCAAGTTCTTTTTTTGTAGGAGCAAAAACAATAATTCCTACATCAGCTTTGTTTGGTAATGATCTGGCTCCTTTTACAGCCCTTTGATCTCTAACATTGTCTCTACGTGCTTCATCTGTTGTTTGTGTAAAACCAAAAATTACAATATCATAATCTGTGGCTAATTTTTTGATATTTGCAGAAAGATTTAATAATACTTGATCTTCTCTTGCTGACATTCCTTTAATTGATTGAACGTATTCTGCAATCAACGCTTGAGTTAATTCAAGATAATCAATTGCAAGGACATCTAACCCTTCTTTAAGTTTATATCTATCTATAGTATTTCTTAGATATGATAAGTCATAATTAGATTCATCTTCTAAATAAATTTTAGCTTGTTTTATATATTCTATTGCTTTATCAATTCTTTTTTCTTCTTCTTTAGTTAAAATATTTTTTTTAATTTTATATTCTTCTACTCCACTAACGAATGCCCACATCATAGGTTCTAATTCTTCATATATTTTCATTTCTGTTCCTATGTATAGACCTACATTATTTTGACCATTAAGATTAGGTAGAAAATCTTCCTTGTCATGATCCCACAAATAAGGACAACAAATCAACAATAATCTTTCTATAGCACATCTGCTTTTACCTTTCCCACTATCTCTTGTCTCAAGAAAGAATCCTCCTTTTAAAGCACCTCTTGTAAGTGTATTTATATATTTACTTTCAAGTCCATATCCATAACATGGAGATTTCTTCATTTTAATTCTTAATTCCTCTGCATTATCTCCAGATTTTCGTCGCTTTGATGAATCTTTTATAAAAAATTTCTCTTTAATATTAAAATTTTTTCTATCAAAATGTTGTTGTATTTCATTTAACGTCATAGATTCAAATTTTTCTTGTTGTCGTTTAATGATCACATGATCTATTTCTTCCATATCCAATATTTCTGATATGTCTATACCTTCATTCATATAACTTCTTAATAAAGATAATTTTCTAATTTTATTATAATAATATTCATAATTAACAACATTTGCATCTTCATATATTTGAGATAACCACTCAAGATTCTTTTCATTTTCAAATAATAAAACATATCCCTTTGGATCGTTTGTATTTAAATATGTTTCAATGTCTGAAATTTTAATTTCCTTTAATTCTTGAAGAGACAAATTATAAATACAGGTAAAAGTTAATTTATGTATGCCATTTGGAAAATCTTCATTTACATTTAATATAAATTTTTTGTCTTTTAATAAATAAGGATCTTTCATTAAACATCCTAATACTTGACAAGATGCTCGTTTATCAAAATACTTTTCAATTTGTTTTTTAGTTATCCTCATTATTTTCCTCCCAATTTATTTGCAATGGTAGAGGCTCTTTGATATTGATTTGCTTATTTATTATTTTTGTTTTTATTTTTATAATTTGTTCATTATTAGCAAATTCATCTGCTTTATCTTCTAAACTAAATATCTTATTATAATGATTTTTAGCTTTATCATAATAATAAGGTATAATACCTAATCCAGTTTCATCTAAAACTTTATTTTCTAGTACATCATAATAGTATAATAAAGTATAATACATACCTATATTAGTATATTCATATTCAGTTCGATAATTTTTTAATTGTTGAAACATCATACCTGTTGGAACTTTTATATTATATAATTTACATATATATTGAAATAACAAATCCCAGTCATTTTTATATTTATCAGATTCTTCTTCTTTTGCTTTTAAACATTTACTACAGTATTTTTTGCTATTTTTAATTGTTAATTCTTCTTTATCAAAAGATTCTTTACATATACAACACTTTAATTGTTTTTGTTTTTTCTCCATAAATAACCTACCTTTTAATAAATAAAGAGGTAGAAATCTACCTCTTTATTCTTTTATAATGTTATTCTTAACCCTCTAATTCCTCTAATAATTCTTCTAAATCTTGTTTAATTCTCATCAGAGGCTGAATTTGTTTTTTAGTTGATTCGCTAACAGTAATATCCTCTCCAAGATGTTCAGCAACAATATCTGCATATTCTTCAAGTTTATCAAATTCTTCAAATCGTGCAAATAATTCTCCAATAGATTCTTTTAATTCTTCATGTGTAGGTTCTTCACCTTCGTAAATTTCTCTTTGTGCTTTATAATTAATATCATCTTCTTGACCAGACATTTCTTTTTCTTTAATTAAACCTGCAACAATAATCTTCTCTAAATTTTCTGCTGTAAAATCTTCAATATATCTTTCTGTATAAATATTTCTGCATCGAGCAAAGAATTCATCTGTTTCTGCTAAATAACCACTAGAATGAATTGGATTTCCTTCATCATCTATACCATTTGATTTTAAATATACAACATAATCAGAATTATTACGCATTGGAGCAATATTTCTTTCGTCACCTTCAATAACAAATTTATCTTTATCTTTATCAAATTTTTCATGTCCAAGAAAAACCACAGTAAATCCTAATTTTAATAATTTATTAACTTGATTAAACATTTCATCTTGATATTCTTGCCATAAACCATATCCTTTATTACCTGTTTTAATACTTGTTGAGCCAAATTTCTCAGTTATGTAATCTCTACACCATCTACCCATAGTTTCCATTCCATCACAAATAAGTGTTACTTGTTCTTGTTGAACTATTTTTTGCCATTTTCTATTACTTAAAGTTTTTAAATGACCTGTAAAATCACTCCATTTATTTGCTTTTAAAACAATAGCACCACTAATTCCATTTAAACCTTCTTCAAAAGGAATAAACACTGGATTTTTGAATTTTGATGTTTGATATGTTTTTCCCAGATCGTTATAACCATAAATTGTAATTATTTTACCTCTTAAATCTGTCGTAATTTTACTTACTTTAGCTCTATCTCTAAATGTTTCTTCAACTAAACTTAATAAATCATTTGAAATTGCCATAAATATATATTCCTCCATTTTATTTTTATTTTATTTTTATTTTATTTTTATTTTATTTTTATATAATAAGTTAATAAGAAAGAAGAAATCTCTTCTTTCTTATTAACTTTAAATACCAACTTAAAACTTAGGACGTTCTCTTCTTGTATTTGTCTCTGATCCTTTATTATTTAATCCTTTTCCTTTTTTATTTTCAACAGGTTCTTCATTTTTCTTATTTTCAATTTCATTATCTCTTTCAATTTTAGCTTTTTTAATAAGTTCTGGATCAAATTCTTTTTCTTCGTCTTCTTGAATATCTGCACCAAGAATAATTAATTCATTAACATATTCTCTGTGTTCTTCAATTTTTGCTTTACCTAAAGTCCCACCTTTTTTAGTTTTAATAATTTTACTTTGATAATTGATATTGCCCCACAATTCTAATGTCATACCTTCTTCAACAGAATTTAAAATATCTTCACCAAAATCATATTCTTCACCTTCATCATCAATAATTGTTCCTGCAATAAATTCCATAGGAATAACTTTCCCACCGTATACAGGTGTCCATCCAGAAATTATTGTTCTGCCAGTTTCTTCATCGTTTTTTATTTCTTCTTTAACTGATGTAACATACATTTCTACATCAAAATCAGCTTTATAATCTTCAGATTTAATGCTATTATCAATAGAAACAGTACCAAAACCTAATTCAATAGTAATTTTGGTTTTTACTTCTTCAGCTTCTTTAATTTTAAATATTTCTTCTTTAAAATGCGGTACAAATTCTTTATTACCAAATACTCTTACTTTAGTTACATTTTCTCGATCTTCATCATTCTTACAATCTGCAAGTGTTAATTGTTCTCCTTTAATAAATTTATCTAGAGTCTCAAAAACTTTTTTAGCTTTACCATCTTTATTTTTCTCTTTTACAAAAACTTTTATTTCTAATTCTGAAAATTCACCAGTTTTAATAATTAGAGAACCATTTATATAGTTACCATCTTTATCTTTATTAAATTTTAATTTATGTTCTTTAACTTCACCTGTTAATGTAACATTGTTGATACCTTGTCTTAATTCATTATTTGCCATATGTATAATTATCTCCTTTATATATGTATTTTTATTTTATTATTCTTACTAACTATTTAATCTATTAACCTATTAAAGTAAACCTTACCTCTTATTCTTCATCTTCTCCATTATCACCACCCTTATCTACTTCATCTACTTCAATATCCTGTTTAGTTGACTCACTCACACTAATACTAATATCACCTTCAATAAAAATTTTAAAATCATCTAAACTAAGAACATCTACTTCTTCACTTTTCTTATCATAAATATGCAATCCTTCCTCATCAATCTTTACTAATTGACCTTTTGCCTTAAGTGTGTTTTTAATTTCTTGTTCTTTTGTAATCATAAATCATTTCTCCTTTTCATTTTAATTTTTTATTTTGTTTTTAGGATTTGTGTTTAATCTTAAATCCCTTACTCGATCCTTGCTTATTATAACATTTATATTATCATTCTGTCAAGAGATATTTTATTTATTTTTATTTTACTTCCCTTGACAGAAATTAATAACTATTTATAATTGCCAATCATTTTAATAAATTCATCTTCTCCTATAACTCTTATACCATCCTTCTTAGCTTTTTCGACTTTACTACTACTTTTTAAACTTCCTTCGATTAAACAATCTAAACTCTTAGCATAACCTGAAGCAAATGTAGCACCTAAATTTTCTAATAATGATTTAAGTTCGTCTTTTTTATAATTAGCAAAACTGCCAGTCGCATACGTTTTCTTTCCAGCAAAATAATTATCTGTATTCACATTATCTCTCCTTTCTTCATCCTTCACAACATTAACAATACTCAACAATTCCTTAAACTGTTCCATATTATCTTTATCTTGAAAATATGAATAAATACTCATTGCTGTAGTCTCACCAAAATCTTCAATACCAATAAAATTACGATAAGAATCAACTGCATTTAAAAAAGCATTTATATCACTATTAAAATGTTTTTCTAATCTCTTAGAACTACCAAAACCTACATTTTTAATTCCTAATGATGCAATTAATGAACGCATTTTGATATTTTTAGAATTTTCTATCGCTTTAATCATTTTGTTAAAAGATCGAATTCCAAATCCAGAAAGTGATACAATATCTTTCTTAAACCTTTCTAATTTAAAAATATCCATATAACAATTAATAAAACCTTTGTCAATAAATACTTCTAAAGATGCTTCGCCAATATCACTAATATTAAAACATTGCTTACTAACAAAGTGCTTTAACTTTTTTAGTAATTTTGCATCACAATCAGGATTAAGACAGAATAGATCATGTGTATTTACTACTTTTCTTACTTCTACTTTTCCTTTACATGTAGGACATTCTTTAGGTATTTCTTCTGTTCCACTTCTGGTAATATTATTTTCAATTGCAGGAATAATTTTATTTCTCTTACTAATTTCAATCACATCATCTTTACCAAGTTTTAATTGCCAAAACCTATCTAAATTATGTGTAGTTGCTCTAGTTACTTCTGTCCCTTCAATTAAGACTGGTTGAAAAATCCCTGTTCCAACAATCTTACCAAATCTACTTGTATTCCATTCTGTATATAGATATTTTGATTTATGCCAACTATCCTCAAATTTGAATGAAATTGATCCATTATAATGATGATTTGTCTTGCCTAATGATTCAGCATATTTTATATCATTGAAGGTTAACACTAGGCCATCTATCGGATAATCAAAACTTGGTATATCTTCAATTATCTTATTTATAATTCCTTCAAGATTATTTTCATCTACTATCCAATATTGAACAACATCAAAACCTTGTGATTTTAACCATTCTAATTGTCCAAGTTTTGTTTCAAATTTATTCCCTTTAAGAATATTAAAAGCACAGAATTCAATATTTCTATCTTTGCATACTTTCGCATCAAGCAAACCAACCGAACCATTTGCTAAATTCCTTGGATTTGCATATTTATCATCTGAATTTTTAATTTTAGAGTTAATTTCATTAAATGAAGAATATTTCATATAATTCTCACCAACAATTTGAATTTCATTTTCATCGTCAATTGTTAATGGAATATTTTTAATACTATTTACGTTATGAGAAATATCTTCTCCGATATTAGTCTCTGAATCACCTCTAGTTGTAAATTGCTTAAACTCTTTTTGATAAGTTATTTTACCTGTTCCACCATCAATTTTTAACATTAATACACCTTGCTTATCACCCAACCATTTTATTAATTTAGTAATTTCTTTTACCTTGTCAAGTGAAAGCAAAGGAATATCATGTTTTACTTTTGGTAAATTTGAAACTACTTTATATCCTGCTCTCTGCGTGGGAGAATTCGATAATGTTATTCCTAATGATTCTTCTAATGATTTAAGTTTATCAAATAAGGTGTTGTATTCACGATTTTCCATGATAGGTGAATTTAAATTATAGTATGCATCACATGCATTGTTTAATAATGAAACTAATTCATGAATGCGTTTAACTTTATCCATATGTACCTCCTTTAATTCTTCCTTTATATATCTACCCTTTGAAAATTCATGACATTTATCATTGTATATATCATCTAAACCATTACATTCTTCTAATACTTCATCTAAAAACCAATGACAATTTGCACAACATTCTTTTATATGTTTAACCTCCTTTTTTATTTTCTAACCATAGTATACAATTATTTTAGCATTTTGTCAACTATTATTTTCTTCACCAAAAATAAAATCTCCACATATAATATGTTCTTCATTACAATGACCGCAATCATAATCAGTATAAAAATAATAACAATCTTTACATCTGTATTTCTTTTGCAATGCTTTAAATTATTCTTCTCTATTTTTTATATAATCACTTTGTTCTTTATTTATAATATTCATCTTCTTTCTAAGTTTTAACAAAAGAGGAATTTGATCATGATTTATCTATGGTTATAAAATATTTGACTCAAATCGTCCACAAACCCTTATATATCAACACTTTATAAGCATTATTATGGGTAAAATCATAATTATTACGATATTGTGTAATTTTACCCATATCATGACAAAACGAAGATTTTATTCATCTTCCATTAATCTCAAAGTTTCCTCATCTAATATTTTTATCTTACTTGTAACAAATTTTGATTTTAAATAATAAGAAATCATATTTCTTTTCTCATTTATTTTTCTAATCTTATATAATATATTACCATTAAATTTTCTAGCATCACTCAATCCATCACATTCAATAGTATATAATTGTTTTTTTAATTCACAAATTGCCTTTAATTTATTTTCAAAATCAGTGTCATTTTCTGATTCAATCATATGCTTTGCTGTAGCATTTATTTGATTTTTTAAATTATAATATTTATCTTTAACTTCTTGAGCATAATCTAACCGTTTTACTGACTTCATATTATTTTTAAGTTCTGCTATTTCTGAATCTAATTTTATATTAATTAAATTCTCTGCCACTAATCTTTCATATAAATAAAACAAACTTTTAACATCAACATTATAAATAGAACATGGTATCCCATCTAAATGTAATATATCATATGTTTCATTATTTCTGGAAATTATTATACAGTATTTTAGTGTGTCATTTTGATTATGTATTACTATTTGACCTGATTTCATATTTGTATCTCCTTATATTATTTTAATTGTTTAATATCATTCCTAATCATTTTCTCACACCAATTTCTAGCTGATCTTCTACTAGTAAATTCTTTTTCGTCATAATAAGGTTCATTATTTAAATTATTTACCTCTGCCTCAAAACAATCTGAAGAACACCTTCTTATAGATGCAATTCTTCCTTCTAATTCTGTATTTTCTACATCAACAGAATTATCATCTCCATATGTACCAGATTCAACACATTCCCAAGTAAATTCTCCACGACTACAACCTTTTAAATATGCTTGTAGATTCATTAAATATTACGCTCCTCCTTTTCTAATTTCTGTATAAAACTGTGATTTTGTTGTGATATTTTACTATATATTGTAGTTGCTAATTGAAAAACCTACAATATATAGTATATTATTCTACCATTTATAACAACTTCAATATTTTATCTATTTCTTCTATTGAAAAATTATAATATCTTTGACCATAATTAAATTGTATATAATCTAAATCCCTTCCATCATAAGTATTCATTACTAATCTTCTTACATTTATGTCATTATGTTTTGTAAATATATTTATCTTTTCAGCATCATTAAGACTTTCGGAAAATAATTCCTTAAGTGTATTGAATGAACATTTTAATTTTAAGTCTTCTTTATAACTATTACAAGTTACCGACAATATGCAATTTTGCTTCTGTAAATCCTCATAAATATTTTCAATGTTAAAATAATTTGTATGCATAATGTATTCCTCCTTTTTAAATATTGTTATTATTTTAACATTCTTTTGTTAGTATGTCAAGTATTATTTCTTAACGAAATGCGTCTTTTATTCAAATATTAGATTTTAAAAACCCTTATAAATAAAAGGTTTGTAACCTATACATTTTTATAATTTACCTATAATTTGTAATGCTTTTTTAATATTTTCTATTGTTAAATCTGCTGGATGATAATCTATGTATTTTTGTGCTTTTGTATAAACCTTTTCCCACTTTTCTTCTTCAAGATTTATTACACTTCCCATTGTTGATCTAACCTCAAAAGCAGAAGTATCACAACTTATATTTAATTCATTTGTATTAATATTTAATTGTTTAAGTATAATTTTTATATTTGCAATCTCTTTCAGTACAGTAAAAGTTCCTACTCCAAAAATATGTATATCTTTTATTCCACTATTATATATTATTGGCAATCCAATTTTAAATGCATCTAATAGTTTAAATTTAGTATCATTCTCTCTACCAGCTAATGCAACACCACCAAAACCTATACAATCTTCTGGTTTTGCTATTAATAAAGTTTCTACTAAACAATATATATAATTGTGAGTATTATTTCCTTGAATCATCAATACTAATTGTCTAGGTTTTAATTCTTCTCTTTTTTCTGCTAAATATTTATTTGCTTCTATTGTTTCTTTTATGTTGCCTATATAATCATAGGCAACAATACGTTCAGATGTAATTCCTATTTTTTTTCAAATTTTAATTGTCTATGCAATGCTTGTTCTAAAGTTAATCTTTTTTCTTTTTCTTTATCTTGAAATGCACCAGAATCCATAAGTATTTTTGTATTAGGGTTTTTTATTGTTACATTATTATAAATTGGATTTAAACAAATATATTCAGAAATAAATTCAGTATTTAATTCTTTAGTATTTAATTTATTATTTGTTTTTGATACATATAAATTCAATTAATCACCATCTTTTTTGAAACTCCTACCACATCTCCACCATCATAAATTTGCTTATAATAACTATATCCTCCTGGCACATTAGCATTTTCTAATTCAATATACCAACCATTTTTACCATTGTGTTCTGCGGATAATACTTCACCATTTACAAGGTATTGGTATATCATTGCCTTTATAATCTTCTGATAATAATTCTATTTGATAATTATTATTTTTTAATAATGTTTTTATATTTTGCATTGTATATGGATTAGATGTATGAAATGGACTTATAGCACCGTCCCAATATTTTAAATTTCCTATTCTAGTTAATATTATATATCCATTTTTATCTTTACAAATAATAGGTTTCATTGCTCCAATATATTCTCCATCAATCCATTCTAATTCATATTTATTGCATGTGTCTAAAACTTCTTCGTTTGTTAATTTTCTTGGCATATTATATTAATCACTTTCCTTTCTGATCATAGTAAATTACATATGCTAATTTTTGAGTATATGTATCTAACCTATTTTGAAAATCTACTTTAATAGTTTTTGGAATAAAGATGTTTGTTTTTATAGGATTAACCTCCTTAATGTTTATTTAAATTATATTATTATTCTATTAAATTGTCAAGAATAATTTTATTACAATTATTAATATTTTTACAAGTTATTTTATATATTAAATCTTCACAACTACTCTTAGCATATTCACATTTAATTTCTTGACATATTGGACAAGTTAATTCTTCAAATATAATTTTCAATGGTTTATCTTCTATAGGGATGATGAAAACTCTGTCATTTTTTTCATCAATTAATGTAGTAAATTTATTCAATATAAACTCCTTACTAATTTTGTAAATTATTTTTATATTGTGTCAATACCTAAAATCGTTACCAATCTAATTATTTGACATGATTTATTAATTTACTTTAACAAAATATTCAATACTAGATATTTCACTTCCTATAATTGCAACATTCTTTTCTTTACAATCTATTAATTCAAAATGTGATAATCTAATTTCATTATTTTGTTTAGGCATTATCTCATTAATTAATTCATGAAATTCAAATTGTGTTTTTATTTTATATTCCTTACCACTTTTCATGCAAATAATATAATCATACATAATTTATCTCCTCCTTCAACTATTTATAGAGTAATCTAACCTAACTTTCTTAACAATATATTTATCTTTGTTATCTCTATCTATCCATTCTCTTACATATTCATTTGCTTCTGCTCTAGTGTCAAATGTAATTGCTTCGTTAATTAATTTATTAAATTCATAATCAGTTTTAAAATCATTCATAGATTCAATTCTTGAATAATATCCATCTTTAGTTGTATTATATATGACATAATAAATATATGTTTCTGCTATTTTCATAGATTATCCTTTCTTGTTGATATTACATTCATATATTCTCCTTATCTAAACTTATTTTTCAATTCTTTCTTATACAAATCCAACATATTTTCTTGATTATTATCTATATAATCAGAAATTATTTCTTCAATCTGAGATGAAAAGTTAATTCGTTTAAGTTGATCTCTCATTTCATTTTTAATTAATGATCTAATTTCATCATCTGAGATAGAGTTTGCAATTTTATTAAATCTTTCAGCGATAGGTTTTAAGATTATGTAATTTTCTGTTTGATTTTTCATATTATTAATCTCCTTTAAATTTTATTAAATATAATTCTGGACAATCTTCTGGATTATTATTATGTTCGTCTAAATATATACATACTCTTCGTTTTTTAAGACATTTATCAAATAAATCACAAGATACACAGCATAATTCTTCTTCGTTATCTACACAATCATCATTATTACATTTAAATAAAAATTTAGAATAATCTATATTCATAATTTTTCTCCTTTCATTAGTTCAATATAAAAGCAAAATTTTACTCAATCACTTCAATCCTAATTTTCTTCCCTTGCAAATCATACATCAAATTTTCTACATTTTGATTACCAACAACATAACCTTTATCATAATAATAACATCCACTATCTTCATCAATATTATTATCTTCATAAAATTCTACTACACCAATAATTTCATTAGATTCAATTTCTTTTTCTCTTAAATATTTATATATAAAATTGTTTACTAATGCTTCAATTGAATTTAATGTAGGTTCACATCTCCCATCTCCAACACTATCACTACTCGTATAAAATTTAAAAATATTCCCTTTATATTCTGCTACACCGTTAAAATATTCATAAATTTCATAATCTTGTCCATGATTACTAGAACTTGCTTGAACATTATGTTTTTCTTCAATTATTTTTACTTCATATTTTTCTTTTAATATTTTAATTGATTCTTTAACAATTTCATCTAATTTACTTTTTAAATTAAGACAATTGATTTCATCGTTTAAACAATCTTTTTCTGCATCATACCCACTATATTCTTTTTTACAAATAGAACATCTAAAAATATTTTCCATGATTATTCTCTCCTTTTTATAATATATAATTATAATTTAAGTTTAATTTATTTTTTTATATCTATTTATTAAAATTACAATATTAAACATAAAACACACAATATCATTTATAACAAAAGGCCAATTTTTAAAATATGTATTTGTTATAATTGCACATATTAATGCAAGTGATAAAATAAAACTACTTAATAATGTTACTCCTTTTATTTCTTTCGTTTTTATTGTTTTTATAACATCTGGTATATATGATAACATAAATAACAAAGTACTAATACTACCTATAATATAAATAATCATTAAACTATTTTCCATATTTTCTCCTTTTTATTGCTTAACTTTCTCCCAATCATAGCAATACGTTTTACCACATTGCATACAAAATTGTACTTTATCATTTTTATTCCCTTTATAGTATGCCAATTGTTGAATGGTATAATCTTCACAATCTAAACAATATAATGTGACCTCTTTAACACTTATATCTCCATAATTATTACAATCAAAAGTTTTTCTAGGAATAAATATCACTCCTTTCGTTTATATTTTTATTGTATTTATTTTAACATTCTGTTAGTTATATGTCAAGAATTATTTTCATGACCAAACCAATATTTGGTAATAAAATTGAGTTTTACAAACCCTTATATTTCAAGGGTTTGTAAACTATCAATCTTGTAAAAATGTATAATATCTAGCATTATGTAACAAATTATTGAAATCGGAACGATCTATAATTTATTGTTTACACAACTCCATCATTAATTTTCTTACCAAACTTACTCGCAGTACGAATACTCTCATCATTCTCTAAAACAACATTAAATTCACCAACAATAGCTTTACTTTCAGCAATTTTTCTCTGATACCTTTTTATAATCCCATTCTCACAACTATTTTCATAATATAGATGATAAATTCTATTCTCTAATGTACTATTTGCTCTATATCCCCTTCTATTTGATTGACTAACTATATTCACATGATAACTTGGCATATAATTTAAAAAGCTAGATATAAAAACAAGATTCAAACCTACCTGAACCAAACGGGCATTTGTAATTAATACTTGAAAATCATCTTTCTTTTTCTCTAATAAATCTTTTCTATCATATGTAGCAACATTTGTTTTTAATGTAAATGACCTAACACCATTTTTATTAAGTAAATTTTCAATCCTCTTAGAAATAGTGTCACCTTGCATGTATTCCCCACCATTATTAAAATCAACATATACACAACATTTTCTACCTTCTGATATTTCTTGTTTAATAATATCTAATAACATTTGTTCTTTTGGTAATATGCAATCATCAATACATTTTGGTTGAACAATACTTGTAGTATCTTTACTTTCAATAGTAATACTATCCCAATTAAAAGGATTATTAATATAATGTTTTACAATTGAATCTTCATACATTTTTGCATTAAAAGCATTTGCTGATTTAATATCATTCCATAATCTATTCTCATTAATATTCATATCTTCTGTTTGTTTTATAGGAATATAATATTCATTTAAGTCAGGTAAATCCTTTCCTAAATCATCTAATGTAGCAAATATATAATTTTCTACTAAATATTTACTGAAAACAATAGGATTAATACCTTCAATCTCAAAATAATCACTATCTTTAATTTCACTTCTACCTAATCTATAATATTCTCCATCTTTTCTTTTTGATACCGCCATTAATGTTCCATATGTTTTTATAAATTGTTTAATATCTAATACATCATTTGCTTTTAATTTATTAGGTATTAATCCAAGTAATATATTATAGAGTGAAGATACATATCCTGAATTACTCGTACCTGTAAGTAATAGTATTTTCTTACCAAAGTTAAATAATGTTCTAACAGAATTTCCAATAATTGTATTTTGTGAGTTTGACTCGTGTATTTCATCCAGGCACAAACTATCAAAATGAATGTTCTTAACTTTAATAAATCTAATTAAACTACTTTTCTTTGTTTTATCATAAACACTTTGCCATAGCACAGAATCGCAATTACTACATTTATAATTTGATTTCTTAGGATTACCCATAAAATCTTTTTCAGTAAAAAACACATCTTCCTTTTTTCTCAATTCATTTCTTAATGGTACTCCGCAATCAGGACAACAAGCAATAGTAATTTTTTCTTTAACTTCTTTTATTTCTTTATAATAATATGTATGCTGTATTTCCTTTTTTCTTTTTATTTCTCTTGTTTTAATATTAATCCCAGGTGCTTTCTTAGAATCAAGTTTAAATGTTTCTTTACCTACAAGAAAATATGTTGGTCTATCAAATTTCATTTGTGATTTATTATAAATATTAATAAATTCTGTAGTTTTCTTAATGATATGTATATCTACTTTATCTTTAATACTATTTTTTATTTCATCTTTCCATTGAGTTAATGTAATAGCAGGAGTAATAATTAGAGTAACATAGTTTTGTTTTTTAGAATATAAATGATAATGATTTATTTTTGTTGAACAACTACCTTTACCGAATCCTTGTTCACAAGCTAAATACACGAATCTATCTCTCTTCAACACTTCTAATCCTGCTTGAATAACAGGTACTTGCCCATCAAAAGGTTTTAATTTCCCCTCAAATATTTTTGGATTAATATTATTAGGATCGTACAACACTTTAATGTTATTCTTCAATTTTTCTTTAATTTGTTCTAAAAATTTGAAAATATATCCTTCAATATCTTCAATTTTGCTCCAATCAAAATCATCTTTGAATCCTTCTAATTTTAATTCATTTAAACTTTGTTTAAACCAAGTTACATTAATTTTATATACTTTTAACTCTGTAAACATTAAATTATTAGTATATACTGTACATTCACTAACACAACCATAACTACTATATTTATATTTATTTTGTTCAATTTCATCTTTATCCAAAATAATTTTTACGATTTCACTTGTGATAGGTAAATAATGAATATTTCTAAGATACTTAGTGATAATCTCATTCTTATCTTCATTATTCCAATTAATACAATACTGATTAATTTTAGTATTATATATAATTGTATGAGTAAGATTATTCTCCATTTTATCTGACTTATATCTATAATGATTTTCTCTACCATATAGATTCTTCTCAAAAAATGTATCCTCTCTATCTCTTAATGATAATTCATAAGAATGAGATATTAAATCTGCACATACTTTTTTATTTTTAATGTTTAAATCACATAAAGAAATTAATATTGGTTCACTTTCATCTAAAATAATTAAATCTATATTACAATTAATTTTATTTTTATCATCTGTTTGAATATACGGAATCATTTATTCTGTTTCTCCTAACTCTTTGATTTTAAGTTTACCATTTTCTGAACATAAAATATTCAAATAAGGCAGACTCATCTTAATAATTTTTGTTTCAGTAATTTTCTCTCCATTATCATCTTTATATGAATTAACCTCTTTCTTCTCAATACTTTTAGTACCACCTATAACTACGTGTTTACCTCTGCCATCTAAATCTATTTCTCCATTTATCATACCTGAAGCTAATATATTAGCAATTTCACCTAATTTTAAAGGTTTAGGTACAGTTAGTTTTTCTTCTCCTAGATTCTTTAATTCAGTAATATCTTTTACCCATTTCCACACACTATCATTTTTGCTAATATAATTATTCGATACTTCTACATATTGATGATTTTCTTTTAAAGTTTCATAATCTATATAAGGATAATTCATCATTCTATGTGTATTGTACATTGATAATTCAAATTCTGGTTCTGATTCAATAATTCTTTTAATATCATTATAATTATTTTTATAATCCATAGCATCTGTGATATTATTTAAATCATATGGTCTATTATTTAATCTGGCAATGAAAATATATTGCTTAAATTTTGCGTATTCTTCTATATTTACTTTATAAATAGCATTTTTAAATACATTAAAATATTGACATATTACATCTAAACTATCAAGGAAATCATCTTTGCGAATAACAAATACCATATAACCAGTTTTGTAATCTTTTGATGTGGTTGGGTTATAGAGTAGTTTTCTTTCTAAGATTTGGTTTAAGTAGAATTTTACATTGCGAATTCCGTTTGTTTGCGTTCCATATGGAGGATTGAACAAAATAAGACTGCAACTAGAAGTAGGTAAATTTAATTCTTCAAATGATTTATTATATTTTTCATCTATATTAACATTATCTTTAATACAATTAAAACGATTTAATTCTAATTCATTTCCAATTAGTAATATATCACCACTATAATTATCTTTTGGTATAAATGATTTAAACACATCTAAAAAATTTCCTTCACCAGCAAACGGATCACAAATTGTAATAGGAAAATTATCATTGCCATTAGTATTATTTCCCTTACTACCAAATTTTATAGTAAAGTATGATTTAATGTAATCGTATTTCTTTTCTTTTAACCATTTGTCAAAAATTATAAATCTCATAGGAATACTACTATCGGCACTTTGTATAAATAATTCATTATATTCTTCTTTATTAAATACATATTCTTTTAAATATCTTTCTTGCATATAATCTAATTGAATATCACCTAATAATGCTAGAAGTCTATGAGTTTCATATTCTTGCGTAGGAAAATACATGAGTTTAGAATCGCTATAAATTGTACTACCTATAATTAATCATCTCTTTTCTATGTAAATATTTTACTACATATAGTTATTATTATATTATTAGATAACTATATGTAGTAATTAAATTTATTATTCCACAATTTCTAATTCATTTTCAAGCATATATACATAATAATTCCCTTCTTCATGAATAAATATATCACTCTTTTCCCATAACGATTCATCATCGGGAATATAACCTATAGATTCTTCTAATTCTTCATTAGTTAATTCATAAAGTCTTTTTGCTTTAACTATATCGCCAATTTTTCTTTTAGAAATGCTATTCTTAATTTCTAATATTTTAACTTTCATAATATGTATCTCCTTTTTCGTTCTAACTATTTAATATATTTTCCTTCTACTCCACGATTTTCTCTTCCTATTGTTCTTTTTCTAAGCCATAGCATTGCTTCTTCTAATTTTGTAATTGCTACTTCATTATCAAGACATGAAAAATCAGATTTTTGAAAATGTTCAAGTCTACAAATAACCATCGCAATTAAATCTTCATTATTAACTCCATTAACACCTACTTCTTTAATTGCTCCTTCTTGAAAATTAATTGTTGCTAATTTACTTGATTCTTTTCCATTTTCCTCCCATACTTCAAAATAATGAGGTGCATTAAATTTAAAATTTTCTTCATGATAAACCTCAGTATATTTATTTGTTAATAAATCATGTTGTAATTTTTTCATATTATCTTCCTCTCTTTTATTATTTAATGATATTTTTCTTTCAAATTCTTTATATCCACCAGGAGTACAATCACCCTTGCCACAATTATTATTATTTCTACAATAACCCATACATAAATTATCATTAAATTGCTTTGCACAATCAAAACAACAATCTACTTTATTATATTTATTCATATGTATTCATTATCTCCTTTACATTTTTTAAAATCTCAAATGCCATGCTTTCATTGCTCCACTCAATGCACCATTGTCACCAAACATTAAATATCCACAAAACATAATGAAAGCAGTAGTTACAATGTGACTAACCTCAATATTACCAATAACCTTAGTATTTAATAATTCTTTCATAATTGAATCCTCCTCGTTTTATTATTTTTTTATTTTATTTAATATAATAAGAAGTGTGCATAACCTAACAACTTCAACCACCTATTTCTAGGCTGTGGTCTTTTACTAATTAATATTAGTAAACAAGGTTGCTGATTTATTATGCCTACTATTAACTTTTTTTCAATACACTTTTTATTATAAATTTATTGATTTCTACAACAAAATTCTTCTAATGTCTCTGGTTTTCTATAACTTCTTTTATTATATTCTTTCCATCCTAATTCTTTAAGATATTCTAATAATTTTGTGCTAGATTCCATAGATTTACCTGTATATGTAAATTCAATAGTAAAATCTTCATCGAAATCATCTGGTATTACTTTACATATTCCAGTGACAATTGAATTACCATTTGGTCTTTTCTCTATTTTACAATTTTTTATTACTATATCTTCAATTCTAAGATTGTCATATGCAATTGACATTACCATATTAATTATTCCTCCTATACTAATCTTATTTTCTGATATTTTCCCTTAACAGCGTCACATACTAAATTTTCTTTAACATTCTCTACTGTATCACCAAAATCCCATATTACGTTTTCTTCATCTAAACATTCTAATCCAAAATCTTTAAATTCTTCATCATATTTAAGTTGATATTTTAGTTCTTCATTATCTTTAGTTATTGCAACTATCGAATTTAATTCTATTTGTTCTACGATATCAATACATTCGATTATAAATTCTTTGTTCATATTTTATACTCCTTTTATTTTAATTTAATATTCAAATATCTCATCTTCTGTAGTCACATAAATCCATGTTCCAACTTTTGATATACTTTCTATATTGACTTCAATAACTTTATAATAATCTATTCCTAGTTTATCTTTAATATATATTTCTGCCATTTCTTTTGTAGGTAATAAACATTGTCCATTTAAATCATGATCCATATCTTCTGTCTTAAAATTCCAGTAATATCCTTCTTCTGCACTATCAATAATAGCATACATATTTAAGTTTGACATAATAATATCTCCTTTTTATTTTATAATTTATTTATTTTTATCATCAATAATCTGCCAAAACACAATATTATTATTTTTAATACCTACTGGTATAGGGTATTTAGTAATCTCTAACCACTTATTAAACAACTGATAATTATATAATGTTAATAAATCATTTTTTATATTTATTTTATTTATACCATATCTTGCATTATAAACTTCCCATTTTGAAACTTCATCTGATATATTGCCTGAACATGATAATAAAGGATGCCTATACATATGTCTTAAAGGTATCTTTAATTCAGATGCTTCAAATAAAAAATCTCCTTTTTCATTGAATTTAACAACCATATTATATTCTTGAATATTATCATATTGAATTCCATTACTAATTATTAGTTTGTATTCTTTTTCTTGTGATTCATTCCATATTGAATTCAATTTATCTTTATTATCTTTTTAAATATTAAATACATAAAATGGTAAATCTTGTGATATAGTTTTATGGTCTGTTCGTATAGTACAATATTTAAATTCATTAATTAAATTTTTATATTCTTCATATGTATCTGGTATGTGAAATTTATGTACATTTAAACCTTTAACAACTATAGTTTTTAAACTATTGATTTTATCGTACATTTTATCCTCCTTTATTATATTTTTATTTCTTCTAACTCCTCAATACTAATTCTAACTTTAGCAATTCTTACATTTAAATAATCATCTTTTCTAATCCATTTCAATGACAATTTTACATCTCTCATACCTTTATAAATTCCCATAATTATTTCACCTGTAGACACTTTAATATCTTTATCGTTTTATTCATCGTAGTCCCATTTATAATTTTCTACAAGTACAGCATATCTTTCTACACTTTCATTGGTAGTTTTAAAATTGAATTGATTGCCTTGTGACATAGATTATCTCCTTCCTTTATAATTTTACTCAATATCACTCAAACTTTGCCACATAATTAAATCACCATCAAAAACAATCACAACAGGATATTCATTTTCCTCTGGTTTAACTCTAATTTCTCCATTATATTCTTTTGGTTCTACTAAATCAACATCTTCGATATTATCAAAATCAATATCTAAGCAATTAGCATCGAAAAATTCATACCATGATTCTTTATCATTGTTAAATAAATGTTCCTTCTCAGTCCATTCTGTGTTAATATAACTATAAAATATTTCTACTTCATTAAATAATTCTTTAATAAGTTTAATATATTCATCATAATTATTTGCTTTAGCAAAATATGTATTTGGATATCGTTTATTTGGTGTCCATTTTAATGTCATAAAATTCTCCTTTATATTATCACCAATCATTCAATTTATTTTATTTAAACATTTGACTATATATTGTGGTTGTAATAATGACCAACCACAATATATAATATGTATCATTTTATTTTTCTTTCTTACTCTTGCTCCCTACATTATTTGTAACATTACTAATTGATTTCTTCATATTATCAATATCCGCAAGCAAAAATATCATGGCTTGCTCTTTAGTAAATCCAATTTCAACATAAGCATCAAATTGATTCTTTCTTACTTTTGCTTTTGCAGTAAAGTATTCAGTATTATTTGCGAAGTCTTTGTAGACTTCTAATAATTCTTGACCAATCATATAAACTAATGGTTTAAATTGACCTACCTGCTCTTTAATCATTTCTTTTAATTCCTCTGGATTCTCTAATAAACTGTTTAATAATTCGTTCATGCTTAACATTCTCCTTTTCTTTTTTATTGTTTTATTTTATAGTAATATATTATATTACTACTATAAACACCCTAAAAACACATCAATATTATCATCTATTATTTTAACAATCTGATTTAACTCATCTAACATACTGCTTGTCAAATGATTATCCATTGTATCCGTATCAATATAAGAATATTTTTCTTTGATGTCTATTACAATTGGAATTTCGGTTTCATAGATATAAACACATATCTCACTAAAAGGCCAAATATGTAATGACAATTTGCTACCTTCATAATCTCCAATTATATTTAATATTTGTTTAATTATGTTTTGTAGATTCTTATTGCTATTAGGTAAAGCATTGTCATTTACATCTTCTTTATTTTTATATTTTTCTTCATTTTTACCTATAAACTCTAAATTGTCTATAGCAAAACATAATTTACCTTTTTGTGAATCAATATCATTTACATTTTTATCATAAAATTCTATGACAAATCTATTTCTAAATCCATAATTATGATCAATTTTAATTATTCCTATTTTACCTATATACATTTCTAATTCATTACTGTCTTGAAATTGAAATCCATCTGTATTTATTACTTTTACTATTTTATCTATGTATTTAGACATAATTAATTTCTCCTTTAATTTTTTATTTTTTATTTTATTACTATTTATTCTAATATTCAACACACCTAGATATTCACTCAGGAACATTCATAAACTCTTTAATTTTGTCAATATCACTTTCATCAGGAAATGAACAATATTTCTTATTATCTTTGCTCATATTAGCAATATGTTCTTTTTCTAATTCACTAAGTATTAAGAGAATTGGTTGTTCTGTGGAATTATAATAAGTGTCGCCTATTTTAACAATCATATTTATTCTCCTTTCTATTTATCATTTAATTCGATTTCTTGGCAATTTTCTTCTTTCTTACCATTATTTAGCCAATAGCAGTATTTCTGACATTCTTCCTTAGATTTAAATCCTAGTCTCTCGCCATATGATTTATTTTTATGCAATTCAATAATACTTTCATTAAATTCATTAACAACATGATATATTTTAAATTCTTGATAATCATAATCATTATTATAATAATTGCTACTTTTATCAGGAGAATAACTTCTACTAAAATAAAATTTTCTTTCTGAAGAATACCTACTATCTCGTTTACTAAATTTAATCATTGTAGTTACACTTATAGCAGGAACATATTTACTTAACATTTTTGCACAAACACATGCAGTTTTGACAATTTCACCATTCGGGAATTTTGCAATTAATTTTCTCTCTTCATTACATAAGTTACATTTTTTATTTTGATAACGATCTATATCAGCAAACCATACTTCACACTCTTCTATGTATTGCTTTAAAGTATCACCAATATTACTTTGATAAAATTCATTAGTGATTTCTCTTTTAAGATTCTCTTCTTTATATTTTAGATCGTTTTCTTTATTTAAAATATCTCTTTCACGTTGTTTATATTTATTGTTTTCTTCTTTTAATCTTACATTTTCATCATTGATATTCTCAATTTGTAACTTAACACTATCCAATAAAACATTTTTCATTTTTTGCTGATATTCTATTAATATTTCATCTGCAAGTGTCGGTTCATAATATGGTTCTTCGTAATAATCGTACATAATATATTCTCTCCTTTATTATCTATTCGCCCAATTAACTTCAATATTATATTTCTCACATAACTTTCTAAAATCGTATGCTCCTACACAAAATTTGCCTTGATGTATCCCAAAATCCCAAATTCCTAAATTACTTTTATAATCATTGACAAATATTTGAGCAATTGATCCATCGTAATCTATAAATCCACCACACTCAACATTATCAGCAAATTCTTCTCCACTCATTAAATCATATATAGTATATTCTGTTGGATATAGATTTACAAATAATTTATCTTCAACTGTATATTCTTTAAAATCTATTTCTGTATAACCATTTTTCAAATAGAAATATACTTCACCTTTTATTGTTCTCTTTGGATATTCCTGTTTAATTTCATTATATTTTTCTGATTCTTCTAATTCTAATTTATCAAACATATTTGTCTCCTTTTATTATAATATTGTGTTAAAAGATAAGTTTGGTCATATATTAATTTACCTTATTTAATCTATATAATCATATTGTAAATTATCTGTTTCCTTACTACATATAGGACAATCAAATATCATAACTTCTAATCCTTCATACTCTGTAATTTCTTTTACAGCAACATCCATAGAATTAAATAAACCATCACATAAATTACATTTTATATCAGGTATTCTCATATGAATCTTAGACCTATTTCCTCTAATACTTTTTGCACCTTTAATAGATTTAATTATACTACCATTATTAAATTCTATATCCATAAATATACCTCATTCCTAATATTTAATCATTTTTAATCATTCTCAACAATCTGAATAACATCAACAGTCTCAGGTGAATAACCCATAGCAATTAAAAATATTTTGAATTCATCCACCAAAAATTCAAATTGATTCTTCTCAAGAAATACAGCAGTTGTCACAGTTTTGATAAGCCTATTCTCCTGTCCAAATTCATCTGTAAAAGCAAAGTCAATTTTTAATGTTGATTCTTCCATATGTATTTTCCTCCTTTCTAGTTTAGTTATATTATACATTTATTTTTATATTCTGTCAAGTATTTATCTAGGACAATCCCTATTAATTCCACCATTCTTTTCTACCTTTACTTCTTCTGGAGCAATGCCATTTCCGATAATTTCAATTCTTCCTTCGTCAAACCAATTAGTATCATTTATTTTTCCATCTTTGCTTTTTGGTGCAATTCCATATTGAGCACAACCGAATAAATAATTAATCTTGCCAATAATGATTCCATCAAATCCTGTAATTTTGTCTTTTGCTTCTTTGCCTAAATTTTTCATAATATAATTTCTCCTTTTTATTATATTTATTATTATTTATCACTATTATCTTCCACTACTTTATAAAACTCACTTGTTTTAATTCTCACCATACCATCTGGACACTCAATATCATCTACATTATCACATTCAATAGAACAATATAAAACATCATTTACATCAAATAATCTAGTTTTAAATTTACCATGTACACTAAAATAAAATCCAACAAAAGGTTTTCTTAATACTGTAATATTTTTAGTTTTTAATAAATTCATCCACTCTTTATGTATTTTAGATGATTTTTTAAAAAATCTTATACCATTCTCAATAGGTATTTTTAACATCTTGTCAAATAATTCAATATCTTTTTCTGTGGGTTCAATAGCAAAACCAAATTTATCAACATAATACCATTTTGTTTCTATATTATGTTTATCCATTAATTCTTTAACTATATTATCTACTATTTTTACATTTTCTCTATAATCATAATATTCCTTATGTAATTCTGATTGTTCTGTTACAATAAAACAATTTTCCATATTATTTATTCTCCTTTTTATTTAATTAATTTGCAATCCACACCATTTACATTTCTTAACACCATCAATAAACTCAAATCTTTCTTCTTTAATCACATAATTATAATCTTTACCTAGTAAAAAATTAATATGTTCTTGATCAAATAGACATCTTCCAATTCTTAAATATTTAGAAAAGAAAAATTCACTTATATCCTCAAATTCATTTTTATCAAAATAAGAATAATCCATAACCTTATATTTATTACGCATAATATTAGTCCATGAAGTACCTAACCAATCTCCACATAAATCATACATAAAGTATATTTGAGTAGGGTAAAATCTTATATTATTAGTTTTAAATTCTGTGATTTCACCATTGATATAACTTTTCTTTCTCCAATAAACTTTAACATCCTTATTTTTATTTTTACTTAGAAATCTATACGTTCCTTCTGAGTATTTTGCATTATATGGGTTTTGATTGGGATTGATTTGATTTAGATATTCTTTAGAAATCATATATAACCTTCTTTCTAAAATCATGATAGAAGTAACAATTTCTCATATTTTTATGGCTCCCACTTGTATAGCTTATAATCTTGCTCTACAAGTCTTGGGAAATATTTATCATTATCTCCCATAGTATCAAATAGAAATTTAAGTATTTTTTCACCATAATATTTATTTAAATTGTCTGCTATTAAAATATCATTAACATTATCTAAATCAAAATTACTTACTCCTATGATTTTGTATTTTTTGTTCATAAATTTTCACCTCCTTTAATCTTAATAAGGTATTTTACTAATATAATCATCAAATTCTTTTCTAACTTTTGAATCTAATAGTATTACCACATACATTTCACATAATACTTTCTTAATTTCTTTATCTGATTTAGCGTTTTTAATATCTTCTATTATTTGTTCGAGCATAATTTTCACTCCTTATTATAATTTTTTATTTTTAAATATATTTTAATCAATATCTGTTTCCACTTCATAACCATTTACTTTTAAATACACATTACCAGTTAATGGTTTCTTTTGTATTTCTTCTAAAATTAATTTTCTAACACCTTTTCTTAATTCATCACGCATACTCCAAGATAAACTATCAACTTGTCTACTAACCTCTTCTTTTGTCATCTTTGATAACTTAGTATCAAGTGTATTTAATTTATCTTTAATAACTTTTTCAATGTCAATTTTTTGCATAACGATTTGAATTTTTTCTTCTACTATCTCACGAATAACCTGCTTTGCCATTTCTTCTATTTTCTTTTGTGGTATATTAATATCTAATTTAAAATTATCACTCATATGTATAACCTCCTAATCATTCCTTTTTACCATTTCATTTAATTGCTCATAATATTTATCATGACACTCACTACTACACAACTTACCTTCACAACAATAATCAATGAAATATGTTTCTTCTTTACATATAAAACATTGACCTAATTCTTTACCTTTCATTAGTGTGTACTTGTCTAAATCACTATCTTGAAACTTCATAATTTCACCTCACTTCAAATACCCATTGTCGCACATAATCTCTCTGTTGCTTCTTCAATATTTATTTTATATAATTTATTTCTCTTTTGTTGTTTAATTGCACTTTTGTCTATGTATTTCATTTAATACAATATTTCTTCTTACAATTTCACTCACTATATTATTATTTTTCATTTTGTATTTATAATCTTTAAAATTAATCAATATAATATCACCTCACTTTCATATAGAATAAATAATTCAAGTTAATTTATTTCCAAAACATATACCACTTTTTATTTTGCTTTATTTTTCCTGATAAATGTTCATTATATTTAACTAATTCTTCTTCTAATATTTTTTCTGCTTTTATTCTAGTCCTCTCAGTTATTTCATCTTCAATAAAATCAAAATAATAATCTGTATTATAAACATACTCACCATTTGTACTTCTAATTGCTTCTTCAATTGTAACTGTTAAATCAAGATCATTTATATAAACTTTTTCTCCTACTTCAAATGGTGGTTTTTCTGTTTCACATTTATAAAATATATCATGTTTAATAAATTCTTTATATCCTTGTATGTATGGTTTATCAAAATATATATTATATTGTGAATATCTATTTACAACTCTAAATACTTTTCTTGCTACTGTTCCTCTAAAAATATTAGTAATATTATCATTGTCATTCATATGTATTATTCTCCTTTACCTTTAATTTAAATATTCACTATTACTATAATCAAACATAACCATATTAAATTGTTCCATAACTTCAGGAGTTATTTTATTTTCTTTACCATCTTTAATTTGTGTGTATTTATATCCACAACAATCACCACTATTAATATTTATACTATTATTAATTATAGTTAATATTTCTTTGTGTAATTTACTTTTTAACATATCAACATCCATATTATAATAAATTATATAATCACTTGTTGTTCCAGTTATTTGTGACCAACTAACTACTATATTTTTATTAATATTCAATTCATTAATTAGATATAAATATGCTTCATCTCTTATAGAACCACAAACAGAATCAACAGTACAATTGTCATATGGACTAAATACTATAAGATTATTATTTATAGGGTCATAATAGACAGTGTATTTTCTTTTATTATCAAGTTTGTGATATGTATTTTTACATGCTCTTAGATATAATTCTTTCATTTGTTTACTCCTTTTCTCATTCTTCTTTTAATTTCATCTAACAATTCTTCATCACTAAATTGTAATAAACTATTTTCTAATATCTCTTCTTCTCCCATTTTGTCCATTTCTAATTGTCTTTCATATAATCTAATTTCTTCTTTACCTAACCATTTAATCCATTTGCCACATCTAGAACAATATAAACCTGTTTGTGTATTATTCTTTTTAATAAAAGTAAATGTTCCATTGCACTTACTACAAACAAAATTATTAATTAGACTGTCCATAATTTATTTTCTCCTTTTAAATTAACTTTTCAAATATTCATAAATCCAATCTTTTAAATTTCTATGCCTATTCTGATTAACAATAGTAAAATCCTCATTGTCTAATTGAATAGAAAATATCAAATTAGTCCTAGTATCAAATGAATTTCTAACATATTTTATATGCTTGGAACCTTCTTTAAGAAAATTTCTCCATCCATGATTGTCTACTATGTATCTAAGCAATTCAGCATACTCTTTAAATGTCATTCCTTTACCTTGTTCACAATAAAATTCATCAAATTTAACTTCTTCTTTGCAATTATGGCATTTTAATATACCACTTCCAATAGGTAAAGACATTGTAAGTATAGAACTATCTTCATAACCACAATTGGTACATTTTAAATATCTGATTTGCTTATCCATAATTATTTCTCCTTTTATATTATAGTTTTAATAAAACTACGATTTCAAATTAATATTCTTTAACATTCCTGCATACATTTCATCATCAGGTCTATTGTCCATATGCCATTGTTCAAATTCTTTTAATTTAATAATATCTTTTTCAGTTGCTTCATCAAGATAAAAAATACCAGTTCTAAGTACATTGCAAGAAGGAGTTGAAAATTGAACAATAGAATTTAATGTTCTAGAATTTGCTTCTGTACCTTCTAAAGAAACTATTCTTCCATATACATTTTTATTAAGAACTACTGATTGTCCTAAATATGTTTTATTTAATATTTTATTCTCTACTCCTTTTTATTTATTATTATATTTATATTCTGTTTAATTGTCAAGCATTATTTTATTTTAATTTTTAATAATTTTTACAAATCATATCTCTCCCAAATTGGCAAACTAACTTGTTTCTTATCAACAATCCCTATTTTACCATCTTCTAATCTTTTAACAACAAGTTTATTATCAATTGTTTCACCGATTATTCTACAAATATCTCTATTAGAAAATCCAACATCAAAAACATTAATGTTTATTTTGACTATTATATCTATGTTTTTTAAATATTTACCTTTAATCATTTCACCATTAACATTAATAATATTTATATAATTTGGTTGCATCATAATATATTCTTTTATTTTTTCTTTCATTTTATTATTCATTTTAATTTCTCCTTATTTATATTTCTATCTAAAAATCCATCACCTAAATCATTTAATTTATTATATAAATTATTTCTCCATTCATTGCATCTTCTAATATTTTCAATTCATTTCTATAAGCATTAATAGTATCAGTTATTTTCTGAATTAATTCTTCTTTATATACTTTAATCTTTTCTTTATCTTTTGTCCAAATTACAAATCTAATATTTTTACTATTATTATATAATATACTTTCTCTAATTTTTTCATAATCAGATTTTTTAACTCTCCGAGATCTATTATATAAAACATAATTAGAATTAGTTTCACTTTTAATTTTATATTTTTCAATTCTCATTGAATAATCTGATTTTATATCACCTACTCTACTTCCTATACTATCTACACCTACGGATATACTATAAATAAATTCTTCCATGATTTTAATTCTCTCCTTTCTAATATTATGTTAAAATAATGTTCCTATGTTAACTTAAAATCATATGGATATAATAACTTTTGCCCACAATATCCACATTCCTTCGTATCGACTGATACCCCAGTAAAACACTTTGGACAATAAAATCCTCTTACATGATAATTAAATTGTATTTTTATAGGTATGTTCTTGTCCATAAAATCAACTCCAATTCTACATTCTATTAAAACTGTCCTTCAACATACTCCTTTGCCCATTTTATCGCTTCTATAACTTCTCTTTTTGTAAGATAAAATTCTTCACAAATTTCATCTATAGTCATTTCTCCTGATAAATAACCTAATACGTTATATACTGTGATTCTTCTGCCATCTATTCTAGGAGAGCCACTGCATGTATCTTTAGTTATAACTATAGTCATATTTATCACCTCATATATTTAATTTATTTCATAAAATTCAACTTTACATTCACAATCATTTTCCATATACCATCCACAAAAATGTTTAACTAACTTTTCAATAATTTCACATGAACATCCATAATAACCTAATGTCACAACATTTACTAGACCTTCATATTTCGTGTCAGATTTATAATCATGTGAATTCATAAATAAATGCATCATACGACTTTCTTCTTTATAACTAAAATTAATATAATGACTATTATCGTTCTGTGTTTCTATGATTGCATTATTGTCAATATTTTTCTTGATATAATTGTGAATATTATATAATCCTGTGTTAATTTTTAAAATTCCCGCTGTGCTTATTGCCATGATACTATTCCTCCTTTAATAATAAATAATTTTTAATACTTCTCACCATTCTCAATATTATACATCTGCTCACCCTTAAAAGTTACTTTATTACCTTCTCTTTTATAACTCCAATTCATCACAACCATACCTTCTTGCTCTTTTTCTTTATGATATTTAACTATTTCATTATAGACTTCTTCAGTAAAGCGATAATAATTATATCCTTCATTAACTCCTACCCATATTTTAAAATTCTTATCTATCGTCATTGTAAATTCTTGAGGTTTATCAGTATATACATCCCAGCATTGTTCAATAATACATTTAGAAGTTATTGATAAATCTCTCCATTTCATAAATATCACCTCACTTTATAAATTATTCTTCTTCCTTCGATATCTATCCATTCTCGCATCCAAACACCTTCTACAATAACTTCTATCCTCTTCTGTTTTCTCTCCACACTGAACACATAGTCCCAATGCTCGTCTTTCAGCATTTCTAATCTTTGCTTTAAACCTAGAATTTTTACAACATTCTGAACAAAATAACCCTTCACGATCTAATGATTTACCACATTGAGGACATAGTGAATTTTCAATTAGAATTGTTCTATATTCAGTTTTCCATGTATTATATGTTTATTGCAAGATGTACAGTGAATACCTTCTCTATCTAATTTATTGCCACAGTAAATACATAAACCTTTTTGTTTTCTTGATTCTCTAAGTTTTTGCATAATATATTACCTTCTTTATGATAATATTTTATTCCACAACAATCATTTCTTTTAAATCTCTGATATAAATACTGTCACAATTATTAAATATAATTTGTCTACCTACTACATCAGCAATGGTATTGCTTCTTGGAAAGAAATAACCTCTGCCTGTTTTATCAATATCACACTCACATAAATATTTAACTTTCTTTCCTATTAATTCTTTTGCTTTTTTATTGTTGTTTGGTTTAATATTTTTGCCATCTAGGTACATATAGTTATCTCCTTTCTTAAAATATCTATCATATCATCCCATATCTTTTTAACATATCTTCTGCATCATATTTTGCTTTTAATTTTCTTTGCACTTGTTCATCAGTCCAAGGTTCTGAAGAACAATAATATAATTCTTTTAGCATTTCTAATATTTCATTCTTCTCTTTTAATTGTTGCTCAATTGCTATGCCTACTATTCTAGTATCCCTATCTGTTTGTTTTGACATCTTAAATTCCTCCTTTAAAAACATCATAGAATACCGATTTTGACATGATTTAATCATTATATACTAACGGACAATTCTTATGTCTATCCTTAATATTATCATACTCACCTATAAAATGATTTCTTTTATTTGTTGTGTATGATTTAACATGGCAATAACATTTAGTTTCCCAATTATGCTTAAATACACATTCTTTACACGATTTTGGGCAATGGTTCATCTACAATCACTTTTAATATTTTCATAATATAATCTTCTCCTTTTAAAATTATTATAACTTTTTACCTATTTTCTTTTCTATTAACTCCCTTAAACATTTTTGTTCCCAATCCATAAAACCTATTGGCCATTTTGTCAATTCATAATATTTATTTATAGTTATCTCATGTTCACCAAATACAAAACAAATTTCATTAATAGATAATTCATCTCTAGAAACTAACACTCTTAATGCTTGAATAATATTAGATGTAGAAACTTTAATAATTATGTTTCTATTATTCTGTTCAATTTTCTTTTTATATTCGTCTATTATAAATTGTGCCTTATCTAAAAGATTAAAATCTGAGTATGGATTACCTTGTTCACAATAAATGATTTTAAGCATAGAATATCTCTCCTTTAATTTAATCGTTACTTATAATTATTTAATATATACTCACAATAACCCTTTATTCTCATTATGTCAAATTTTAACTTATCGTTCTTAATTCCCATAAAATATTCACATGTTCTACCATTTATCCTACAGTCGCCTTTCTTAATTCCTTCCTTGGGACACCTATAATCTAATGTTTCTATGTTCCCTGAATTATCTCCTGAACAGATGATATATGATTTAAATTCATCATTGTTTTTAGTCATTTTTAATCATTCCTTATCATATATTTTCCCACTATTCTACCACACCATAATGTCTTTTGGCAATTTCAAAAGTTATTTCATTAACAGTAAACAAACAATTCATATCCCATGTAATACTATTAATTTCTTTTGCATATTCATCTCTAATATTTCTAACTAATGCGTCTAAAGGAAGAGCACCTTTTCTATTATACTCCATAATTTCATCAAATGCTTGCTTAATTTCTTTCTCTGTTAGATTCTTAATTCTCTTTGCAATTAAACTTAGTTTTCTCATTATTAAAATACTCCTTAGTTTTTTATTATTATAATAATATCTATTCTATAAATGTTTTATTTATCGTTCTTATAATTCCCTTTTTTCTTATTAGTGTACCTTCAAAATACTTACAATCTTTACAATTTAAATTAAATAGTCTAGGTGGGTTTAAACATACACCATCTGGAGGGATTAAACGCTCTGGTTGATTATGTATACTCATTAAATTATTCACTCTCCTTAACATTTTACTTATCACTTTTACCTTGCACATATCTTAACACAATATAAAAATAAATGCAAGCATTATTTTCAATTATTTTCACAATTTTTAACTCAGCACAAAAGAGTTATTTTATCATGATTCCCGATCCCGCAAACCCTTATAAATCAAGGGTTTCTGAATATGGCATAATGAGAATTTATCGAATTTTACCATATATTTCTATATTATAGAATTAATTTACATATATCATCGCTAAATCGACAAATTCTCTTAAATTACTTATAATATATTAAATATATGATATAATATAATTAATATTCGACAAATTCTGATAAATACCCACATAAAATTTTTTCATCGCGTATATACTTATAAATCAATATAACTTATCATCAAGGAAGTGACATAATGAAATTTAAAAGAGTATTAAAGAGAAAAGTTTATCCTACGTGGCATTCGATAAGATGACTTAAAGGGTATAAAGCGTATATTTATTATATGCCTGATAAATATTATTATCACTTTCAGATAGACTATGATAACAATATTATTTATGTGTCTTTATCTGAAAATATTAAATTTAATAGTTTTGAAGAGTGTTGTTTAGCTGCTGAGAAATGGATAAAGGGTTTGACATAAATAAAAGAAGCAAGATTAAATTATTCATCTAATCTTGCTTCTTTTAAGGCATTTTCCCAATTATTGAATTTAGTCATCTATATTTTCATTACATTTGCAATTTCTCATATTTACGCTCCATCAATTTTAAATTATACCTTACTATATCTTCTTCTGTAATGCTTGCGTCAAAAACAATATTAAAAAATTTTACTAAATCATTATCAAATACAATAGTAAGCATAGATTGAAGTTTATATTCTTTAATAATTTTATCCCATTTTAAACTTAATATATTTTTACTACTGAATCTATATCCTTTGTGTCTTAATTTTTCAGTAAGCCATAATCCCATTTCTTTTGCTCTTTCAATACCATTATCTTGCCAATATTCTCTAACATTACCACCATTTTTTATCATATATGGTTTTATTTCTGGATATGCGTTAAAAATAGCCATATGCCATGAACTATTAAAAAGCAAATTAATCATACCATTTAATTTATTTTGTATAAAAATATCTTTGTTGGATTTATTTATAATATCCGAATAATTCCATTTCAATAAATGTCTATACATATAAAGAGTGCATTCTTTAGCACCTATGTAGACATCTCCACCTATATCATCTTTCCAAAATCCTTGTGGAAATTTATTTAATTCTCCATCTAAAACTTTTCTATATACCTGAATTTCAAAAGATTCATTTAAATTCAATATATCTTCTGTTTGTTTATTAATATAATCACTAGCATTAATTAATTTTTCATTTTCTACATTTATTGGGTATGCAGTTATAATAATTCTTTCATTATTCCTATCCCTAGTAATAAAATAGACATCATTGTTTTTATAAATAGCAATATAATTATTTTTCCTATAAAGTTTTGCTCTTTTAAAATTATATTCTATTTCTTCTTCTATCTGAATCCTATCAATAATTTTATTAAATCTTTCAAACCATCTTACTTTGGCATGATGAGTTATTGTTAATTTCATATTTATCACCTCTGTAATATATTATACACAATAATAAATAATTTTAATACATTTCAAATAAAAATAAAGTAGAGAATTTTGATTTTCTCTACTTACAAATTACTTTTGATAAATTCTTTCAATATTTCTAAACTATCAAATGCTATATTCTTACATTCTTTACTCATAGTGTACCCATTAAAACAAACATCTTTTTCTTTTAACTGTTCTTGTATGTTATCAATCATCACAATAATATCATTTTCTAATAGACTATCATTTCTAATTATTGCTGATTCTTCAATATCATTTTTTAATAAAAAATCTAAAGAAATATGATGATATTCAATTATTCTTATCAATCTTGGAATATCTACTATTTGAACAGATTCTTTTTTAGATTGATCTGCTAACCACCCACCAGGGACACCAACAATTTCTCCATATTTTGTCCAGTGTTTTATACCTAGACTATCTTTAAGTTTGGTTAGTTTTTCACCATAATTCATTTATTTTCACCTCTTCATCCATTGCCATTTATTGTTAATATAATTCTGTCCTTGCCATTTATTATTCTTAGTAAACACTAGTGTTTCTTTTTCTGTAGAAAAAATCAAAGATTCTGGATTTAACCATTCTTCATTACAATCTTCTACTTTGCATAATTTCCATTTTTCAGGATATTTTGTAATTTCAATTATATTATCCAAACCTTTTTCAACCTGCTTTAAAAATCTATAATTAGTTTTTTCTCTTAATATTATATTTAAAACATTATATCCTTCTATCTTAATAAATTTATTCAATAACATAATTTGAGCATTTATAAAAGATATTTGTTTAATATTATATCCTTTTTGAATAAATTTATTCTGAAAATATGTTAATATATTATATCTATTTACCATATCTTCAAAAATCATTTTTCAACAACTCCCTATATTGGTTAAATAAATCTCTTAAATTTATCCAATATCGTTTTGGATCTCCTGAACCATAATTATATCTGTTACATATAAAAATATAATCCTCTTGTGCAATTTCACCTTTTTCTTTATAAATATTTTTTGCCATGTTTAACATACCTGATTCATATAAACTGGTATATTTTAAATACTTGTTATCAAGGAATATTTGCATTTTTCTCATTCTTGAGTTCAATAAAGAATTATTAAATATTTCCATTTTATCTTTACTTGGGACTCTGAATATATAACGCTCCACTTTATTTATTTGTAATTCTCTTGGACTAGAAAATCTAGGATTATTTGTTGGCATCCCATTATTTTCTACATAAAATTCTTGCTCGTAAACATCTTTAATCAAATCAATAGTAGATTCTTCTACTTCTAAATATCTTTCTTTGCCATCATTCTGTGTTAACTTAAGAATATTATTTTTTTCATCTACATCATCAATGGTTAGATTTATTATTTCTTCCATCGTACAATCCTTAACAGTCCTACCTCTGACACCAATAAAAGGTAATTCTAATAATAATTGATCTTGAGG
>Ga0209319_1000461_pt1 | contig 52487 bp, 39 predicted proteins | sample RifGroE2_FD_184000 | JGI IMG/M metagenome (GOLD analysis project Ga0209319, IMG submission 184000) | Groundwater microbial communities from Rifle, Colorado - Groundwater E2 (SPAdes) (version 2) | ecosystem: Environmental > Aquatic > Deep subsurface > Groundwater | place: Rifle, Colorado, United...
TATCTCTAAACATATATTTCTCAAACATATATCTACTGTGTCACTGAAAACAGCCCTCCTATATTTAGCTGGGCATACAAAATGATATAAAAGAACTGTTACATTATGGGATTTATGGATGTAAGTACTCTCTCGCATTCACAAATTTACTAATTTAACGCTGCAAGCAGCGGGGAACTAACCCCAAAGAGATAAGAAGTCTTTAAACCATGAGCCAAGTCAAAACCATTGCCAATTAAATACAAGTCGTTCATTTCTTAGAAGTTAGTGATTTTCGAGGATTAAAATTAGAGAATAATTTTGATAACTGAGCTTTTTCGGGAGGGTTTCATCCGATGAACAATACCAGTGAGGGTTTCACTTTGAGTGAAGCCCTCACTAATCTTGGCAAAACGATGTAGCTCATTCAATCAGCCCCAATTCGTTGGCCAAATCCCGGTTAATCAGTTTGCCTTTTCGTCCGCAGTAATAATCGCGATACGACGAGAATTCCCAATCTTCAGGATTCCTGACCAGTCGGCCATTTACCGGGTTTTGATGGATGTAATCGAAGCAAACATTCAGGTAATTGGTTTCAGGCAAATCGAGATTTCCCATCATTCCGAAATGAGTATCGAAATAGGCCGGAGCAAACTTCGGTTCTGTCAGGCAAAGAGCTTTGGTTTCTTTTTGAAACAACGAACCTGATATTTTTTGTTCCTTATGAATCGCGCGGGTGTACGATCTCAGAATGATTCCAATAGAATCATTTAAAGTTCTGGTTTTCGATTGAGTTACCTGAGTGAGGGTTTCACTTGAAGTGAAGCCCTCACTCTCACTTTGATGCTCACCAATCACAACATCAACACGATGAACAGCAATCATCAAATGAAAATGGGTGGGCATCATACACCAGGCCAGAATATCGGCGTATGGCAAAACGTATTTTTTAATCTTATCGAAAAAAAACAAATGGTTCTCACGATTGAAAAATACAGTCTGCGAATTATTCCCGCGATTAAAAACATGATAGATTTGTCCACTCGCAAAATCCATAGGAAGTTTTTGTCTTCAATTTAACACTTTTATTCGAGAAACAAACTGATCCAATGAACTTGAGTTCATCGGATCAGGTGCTCGGCTCATCATATTGGTCTCTATGTTTTTATGAACGAAGAAACGCTTTCATTAAAAAAATATCCGCAAAATTATAATCATCTGTTTTGAAATTGCCGGAAAATATTTTTACTTTGCAACTCAAAGTACTTTCAAATATGAAAAACACAGAAGCTTATTTGTCAGAAATAAAAGAAATCAGGCAGATGATGGAACAGTCGAGCCGGTTTCTTTCGTTAAGTGGCTTGTCGGGAATTTTAATCGGTATTTATGCGTTGGCCGGTGCATTCATCGCCTACCGGATGATCTATTTCCAGTTATTTGTAGTTTCAACTTTTCCTGTCATCTATCAACTGGCCGGGTTAGCTACGGTAGTTTTAATTTTATCGCTGGTTACCGTGTTGTGGCTGACCTACCGGCGGACTAAAGAATCAGGAAAAAAGATATGGAATCCCGGCTCCCGGGCAATGTGCATCAATCTTGCGGTGCCTCTTGTGAGCGGAGGCATCCTGATTTTAATTTTTGTATCGCGGGGGGTTTTTGACATTGTTGCTCCGTCATGTCTTGTTTTTTATGGTTTGGCCCTTGTCAATGCGGCCAAATTCACCCGTCAGGAAATCTTTTACATGGGCCTGTTCCAAATAGTACTTGGCATTTTTGCAGCGTTATTTCCGGGAATGGGACTGCTATTCTGGGCAACCGGGTTTGGTGTTATTCATATTATTTACGGTACAGTCATGTATTTCAGGTACGAACAGAATACAAAGTGAGCGTGAAGAATCTATTACAACAACTGGATAAGGCCTTTGAAAATAAAATCAGACTGGGAGCTATGTCTGTTCTGCGCGTGAACAGCGAGGCTTCGTTCAACGATCTGAAGGAATTGCTTGAAGTTACGGATGGCAACCTGGCCAGTCATTTAAAACACCTCGAAAAGGAAGGATACATTTCAGTAAAAAAGAGTTTTATCAACCGGAAACCGAATACTGTTTATACAATTACTGAAACCGGAAAAACCGCTTTTGAGAAACATCTGGAAACACTGGAAGAAATATTGAAACAACGCTAATTTTTTTTGATTACACACTCTGCATTTCAAAGTTCTTTGAACAAATCATAAAAACAAACACAATGGAAACAAAACAATTTTTAGAAGAAAAAGCAAAAGTCATCAACTGGCAAATAACGTTAAAAGTAATAACCATCGGATTCATAGCGCTTGTGCTGATGATTCCCCGGGTGATGATCGAGGAACTGGTACGCGAACGCGAAAGCTCGGCGGAATCGGCAAAACATGAAGTCATGCAAAAATGGTCGCTTAACCAGACTCTCCGAGGACCGGTACTGACTATTCCTTACATTGAGAAGACCTTTGACGACAAAGGAACGATTATTAAAGAGGAAATCCACGAATATCACTTTTTACCGGAAACGCTGAACATCGAAGGGGAAATTGTTCCAAAGGAATTATACCGAAGCATTTACCAGTCGGTCGTATACGAGTCGACATTGAAAATAACCGGGCATTTTGAGAACCCGGATTTTGAAAAGTTCAAGCTGAACCAATCGGATATTTTATGGGGAAAAGCCAGTTTATCGGTTGCCATCAGCGATTTGCGCGGAATAAATGCAATGGTTGATTTAATCTGGAACGGAGAAACGTATCCTTTTTCACCGGGCATGGACAACCGCTTACTTGGAGACAAGGGAATTTCCATACTGGTTCCTCATTCCGGACCATCTTCCTTCCCCGCTGATTTTCATATCAATCTGAATTTGAAAGGTTCCGATGAATTGCAATTTACTCCGCTGGGAGAAACCACCCGGGTGAACATCAAATCATCGTGGAACGATCCGGGATTTCAGGGGAATTTTTTACCTGAAGACCGCAGTGTTTCTGTCAACGGATTTACTGCCCAATGGAAAATTCTGAACTTCAACCGGAACTTTCCGCAGTCATGGAAAGATGACGCTTTCAATGTTACCAATGCAGATTTCGGGGTGAAACTGGTTTCTGTGGCCGACCACTACCAAAAAAGTTTACGCAGCGCAAAATATGGCATTCTGGTTATTCTTTTTATGTTTCTCTCCTTTTTTCTGAACGAAATAATCACCAAACAAAGAGTGCATTCTTTCCAGTATATTTTAGTTGGCTTTGCCGTATTGATTTTTTACCTGTTGCTGCTTTCTATTTCCGAACATTTGGGGTTCAATCTAGCCTACCTGATTTCCTCCCTCGCAGTCATCGGAATGGTGCTGATCTATTCAAGATCGTTCCTGAAAACCTGGTCAAATTCGATCCTGCTTTCTTCGATCCTCACCTTTTCCTTCGGGTTCGTTTTTGTGTTAATGCAGTTGGAATCGTATGCGCTTTTGGTCGGAAGTATCGGGTTGTTTTGTGTACTCGCGCTCACTATGTTTTTTACCCAGAAGATCAACTGGTACAACGAATAAAATTGTTTACTCACGAGGCTGTCCCAAAAGCCCTGAAAAGTTCACGCAAAGACCGCTGAATTTTCCGCAAAGGCCGCCAATATTATATGGCTGGCAAATAAATATTTGCGTGCTTCCCGTTTTTTACTTTGCACATTTCGCGTGAACTTTTCAGGGCTTTTGGGACAGCCTCACCTAAGTGGTTTTAACCTGATTTCTGCCTGTATTCTGAGAACGGGGAACTGTCTACCGGAACACGCCGGGAAACCTGTAAAACACCAATTGACATCAAGAATTCAGGAAAAAATAATTCAGACTATGATTCTGCCTGGTTTTTGTATTATTTTAGCTATATTAATCATCGTTTTTCGGGGCATTTAATGCCGAACTTGTATTTGTCAGGAATTAAAAAACACATAATGTTATTTCAATGAGAGCAGTAAAAATGTTCCGGTTTATTTTTTTATTCCTCATTATCGCAATTGGGTTAAACAGTCTATCATCGTGCAACAGGAAAAACAATCAGAAACAAAGCTCAAACGATATTCATAAAACATTCAAAAAAGAATTTGAGGAATACGTTTCCCCTCTTCCATCTGCATTTGAAGTAACCAGTATGCTGAATGAAATTGAGGCAGGTTATATTGGCGGAATTACCAACGACCCGGAAAAAGCAGGCACCTATTTCACTGAAAGAAGCAAGGCAGTTAATCTGGGCATTTACGCAGCCGACCTGGCATATACCATCACGTACAATAAAAAAACGGAGGTACAAGATTATTTTGCAGCTTGCGAAATACTGGTCAGGGAACTTGATTTCGCCCCGGCTTTCGGGCATGATTTGAGTAACCGGATTGAAGCAAGCATCGACAACAAAGACCAACTGGTTGAAATTATTTCCGAAATGTTTGAGAATGTGTATTCGTACCTAAACAAACAAGGGAGGTCAGAACTTTCGTACCTGATTTTAACCGGAACAGTTATTGAAGGGTTGTACCTTACCACGCATATTTCAGGAAACACATTTCAGAACCCGGAAATAATAAAGGCTATCCTGTTTCAGAAAGATCCTCTGCAAGACTTGGAAACATTGATGAAAGAAAGTAAAAATGAGGAAATGACCAAGGACGCCCGGCAGATCATTCAGGAAATAAACAGCATTTATGCAACAGAAGAAGGAAACACGTCGATGACGGAACAACAGGTTATGCGATTAACTGAAACTCTTGAAAAAATCAGGAACAGCTATATTCAGTAATAATAAAATTTCAGGAACGACCCGAAACTATGTACGAAGGAATAATTGAAACACTACTAAAGCTTTTTGCAATCGTTACCGATTACCGGCAGGATTTACCCGACGAAAGCAAGGTGCTGGTTGAATCCTATCTCAGGGAGAATCTGAACACCGAAATGGCAGGCAAGTACATGGATACCTATCAGGAGTTTGTAAATTTTTACCATGTCGATCACCAGGAAATATTATACCATGAAGGAGGCAAAGGGAAACGGTTCATCAATAAGAAATATCTCAATGACATTTGCAGCGACATTGTTAGTCATTACGATCTTGGTACCCGGTTCCTGATTGTTTCCCAGTTGCTCAATTTTGTCAATAAACCGGCCGGCCTCAATATCGACGACCTGATCACGGTGAACGTAGTAGCACGCGGACTGAAAATTGATTACCGCGAATACGACAACCTGTATCGTTTTTTCCTGTTTTCAATCGAAAAAGTGAAGGATAAAGATTGTCTGTTTGTTGTCAACGGGAATCCCGATTACCCGGACAAGGAGATCAACCATTTGTACCGCGAAGGCCAGCAGGTCGAAATCAGGCTCATCCGCATCAACAGTGCAAACACTTTGTTTCTGAAATACTGGGGGCCGCGCAACCTGTATCTGAACGGGCACCGGCTCGACCAGCAACGCCTGTACATGTTTCCTCCCGGAGGAATCCTGAAAACATCGCGCATCATACCGATTTATTACAGCAGCATCATGACCCGCTTTATTCAGGAACGCGGGAAGCCACGCATTGTATTTAATGCTGAAAATATTGAATACCGTTTTAACAGGAGGGTTTACGGCCTCCATCCATTCAGTTTTCAGGAACGGTCGGGCGACCTGGTTGGAATTCTGGGCGGAAGCGGGGTCGGCAAAACCACCCTGCTGAATGTGCTGAATGGTAAACTGAAACCGGCAAAAGGCGATATCACCATCAACGGATACAACCTGCATGATCCGGAAAACGAAGAAATCCTGAAGGGAGTGATTGGCTATGTTCCGCAGGACGATCTGCTGCTCGAAGAACTGACCGTGTACCAAAATCTGGAATTCAATGCCCGGTTTTGTTTCGGCAGCATTGACGACGAAGAAATTGAAGCTATTGTTGAACAGGCGTTGGTTGACTTCGACCTGATAGAAGCCAGCGACCTGGTGGTTGGCAATCCGCTGAAAAAAATCCTGAGCGGCGGTCAGCGGAAACGTCTGAACATTGCCCTGGAGTTGATGCGCGAGCCATCTATCCTGTTTGTCGACGAACCTACTTCCGGCCTTTCGTCAGCCGACTCCGAGAAGGTAATGTACCTCTTAAAACGCCAGTGTTTAAAAGGAAAACTGGTTTTTGCCAACATCCATCAGCCATCAAGCGACATTTACAAACTGTTCGATCGCATGATTGTGATGGACAAAGGAGGACGGGTCGTTTTTTTCGGCAATCCGAAGGAAGCCATTACGTACTTTAAACACCAGGCCAACTATATCAATCCCGACGAGAGCGAATGCCTTGCCTGCGGGAACGTAAAAACAGAACAACCGTTGCATATTATCGAAGCCCGTATGGTCGACCCTTTTGGAAAAAGCATACGCCGCCGAAAGATTTCCCCGGAAGAATGGTATCAGAGGTACAAGGAAAACGTTGAACCCCGGGTTGTTGAATTCATGCACATCAACCCGGTGGAACAGGAAAAAATTCCGGAAATAAATTTTAAAACCCCGAAATGGTTTAACCAATTCAAATTATTCCTGAAACGAGATTTCCTCACAAAAAAATCGAACAGGCAATACCTTTCAATCGCATTGCTCGAAGCGCCTATTCTGGCGCTGATTGTTGCTTTCTTTTCCAAGTATTCGGCACATGGTAAATATTTGTTCAGCGAAAATGTGAATATTCCGGCTTTCCTTTTTATGAATGTAGTGGTCGCCCTTTTCACCGGACTTATTATCAGTGCAGAAGAAATTTTCAAGGACCGAAAGATCCGAAAGCGTGAAGAATTCCTGAACCTCAGCAAAGGGGCTTATTTCGCATCAAAGATCACCATGCTTCTTATCATTTCGGCTATCCAGATGGCTTCGTTCGTTGCCATTGGCCATTATATGCTCGAAATTCACGGACTGACATTCTCAACCTGGGCCATTTTATTTTCAACGGCTTGCTTTGCCAACATGGTGGGTTTAAACCTTTCGGCAGGACTGGATTCGGCTGTGGCGATTTATGTTCTGGTTCCTCTCCTGCTTGTGCCCCAGCTCCTGCTGAGCGGCGTCATTATCGATTTCAACAAGATGCACTATTCGCTCTCCAGCTACGACCGCACCCCTTTAATCGGCGATGTCATGGTATCGCGCTGGTCCTACGAGGCGCTGGCCGTCAACCAGTTCAAAAACAATGATTACAGGCGGCATATTTTCGATGAAGAGGTCGAAAAAAATGAGTTTGCCTTTCGCGCATACTATCAACTGCCCGAAGTCGGCAATTACCTAAAAATGTATCGTGCCCACCTGAAAAATAACGAGCCGGAAGAAGCAGCTCAATTCACGGGCATTCTGAGAAATTCATTGTCCGATTTACTGGAGTCGGTAAAACCTTCCTCTGATTCAGTGTCCAAACTGGTTCCCCTGATCGGTTATAAACCATTAAACGAAACAGAAACCGGAGTATTGTTCGGCTATTTGGACCAGGCAACTTCAGCATATCAAAAACAATACGCAACGGCTTCGAAAGCCCTTGAAACAAAATACGACCGGTTATTGTCGGGCTTCGATAATAAAGACGAGATGATCAGTTTCCGGAATAAATATGTGAACAAGAAGCTGGAAACGCTGGTGCGCGACAAATATTCACCCGATAAATTATATGTATCAAACGATCGCATTTACCAAGGCGATGAACCCATTTTCCGGCACCCGGTATACAACAACGGAAGCGCCCATTTTTATGCTGCCTGCAAATACATCGGCAAATTAAAAATTGACACGATCCTGTTCAATATCATTGTCATCTGGCTGTTTACCGGTATCCTGATGGTCTCGCTGTATTTCGACATCCTGCGGAAAGTTATCACCTACGTCAACAAATGGCGAATTACCCGGCAAGCCGAATTACGCGAACGTATTTTCAATAACCCGATGGCATTCATGAAGCGGGACAGGCAGAAGAAAAAAGAGTAGAGGAAGAGATAGTTGAATTGCTTAATTGTTGGATGGTTTATGGGAAAGAATATTTAGAAGACGGTCTTTTTTTTGAAGAGAACTTTCATTGTTACAATTTTGCCGGTCGATATCACAAATACCAATGCAAATTACATAAACAACAATGATCGTTACATGAATTACATTTTCTGTTGCAATGTAAACCAGACAATTTACAATAAACACATTGAGAGATATAATTATACCAATATCTATTACAAATAACACAGCCGGTAATACTAAAATACCCAAAGTCATTACAATATTACCAGCATGTATTACAAAATGCACGAAGGTTATTTTATAAAACAGGAAGTAAATTACAGCATTGAGCTACCGCTTGGTAAATTTCAGGGAGCTTACTTGCTTGTACTGGGGGCTTATTGCATCAAATACCGACTTAATGTAGGTTTTTACGGCAGCAGCTACATCAATCATACCGGTCGTTTCCTTGTACAACAGTTCATTGCGGGTAATGCGAAGGTTGCTTACAGCAATTTCGGCAAGTCATGCCGAAATTGCTACAGTTGTATTGTTCATTTATTGATTACTTCTGCAATTTTTGCATCTGTTCGGCAAACCGCACCCCATAAGCGATAGCCGATTTTGAATCGAAATGGGTCTTGTCGCCTTTGTCGGTAAACCCTTCGGAACTTGCCACGCTAATTTTATTTATTCTCAACGAAGCTTTGTGCAGCTCAGTGTTAATCAGTTGATAATTAGGTTTGAAATCCCCAAGCTCACCAACCACTACCGGTAGATTCTCCTCACCGGTCAGTTCCCTGATACGCCCGATCAGCACATCCAGTTTGTCGAGGTACACAGCAGCCAATGCTTCGTTACTGTCCCCCTCTCCCTGCAACCAGATCATGCCTTTTACTTTTCCATATTTCATGGCTTCGGTAATCCGAACTACCGCATCATCATACGGATGTGTTAACGTGACCTTATCAAATACACCAGGTTGCCATTTATCAATCGCAGTTCCGCCCACTGCACAAGGAATCAGGCCTATCTTTTTACCCGGATGTGCTTTTGCCATCTCTATCCCGAACGACAAGCCCGGCCCAACACCAGCAACTGTTGGCTTGTCGAAATGAATGGGATGTTTAGCCACTGTCCAGCTCAAATCTTTGGTAAGCATCCAAACCTGATTGTTTTGCAGATTTTTCAGTGAATCGGTTAAAATACCACGTCCGGCCATGTTCGATTGTCCGGCAAGGATATACAAATCATACTCTTCGCTTTGGCAGTCGCCCGCATCTTTAAGAGATGTGCAACTAAATAAAAAACAAGCCAAAAGAATGGCTAAAACGAAAAAACTGGTTTTCATAAATCACTTCGGTTTAAGAGCCTCAATATAGCAGATTAATCATTATCTGATTTCACACAACCTCTATAATTATTTCAGCACGGCGATTATTAATCACCAGAGGTATTGCTTCCATTCCGGGAACAAAATTGAATATCCGTTTACCTGACATCGGAAGTTGTTCAATAGGCTGATCGGCTGATATTTTTAGGGTACAATTACCTTTTTCAATGAATATGACCCGATCTGAAAAAAGAGTAAACGTTTCGGTATGGACTGAAATTACCGGGAGCAAAATCCGTATGGGGGCATCTTCAATTTGATAATCACACTGATATTTCAGAATAATCTTTTCATCTGAAAATATGTATTTTACAGCACAAAAAACATCACCTATGGAAGGAGAATCCTGATTTTCGTCCACCAGTTTCGAATTTGTTTCTGCAATCCAGGTTTCCCCATCCTGGCGGCATTCAATCTCAGCTTTTAAATCGCTTACATTGGTATATTCAGCCGAATTGTATTTCATTTCTACCCTCGGAGTAAGCGACATTGAATCGACACTTTTGTCGGCTTGCATATTGAGTTTCTCAACCAGTTGGTATTTATTCATACTCGCAGCAAAAATTACCCCTGCTTTTTCATGCCATAACATGCTTAATGCACCACCGGTTGCGTGTCCGCTTTTCATGGAATATTCCATATCGTAACCCGTTACCGTTGCCCTGAATTTACCTTTTGAAACCAGCCATGTCTGAATATCCTCAAATGATTTTATCCCGTAAACTGTTTCGCGTGGAAGTTTAACATTCTCCACATCATACTGATGTTCAGACCGATGATCAAGAATTATTGCCAGCGCTTTACCATGACAGAACGTATGATGAACGCAAGGCGATATACCATGAGCATATAAATGAGGCCCTCCGTATAAAAGACCTTCGTTTGTACAATTCTTCAACAATTGAGTGTTTTTTAAAGCAACTTTATAAAAACGGAGATCTTTATCAGCCAACAAGGCATAAGCCGGCTGGCAACCATCTGAAGTACGACTTCCCCACCATGTCCACTTAAAATTCCTGGTTCCCCAACTATTATCCCATCCTCCATCGGGAAGCATAAATTCCATGTGTGTTTTTAATGAGTCAACAGTAACTTCCATTACCTCCTGATCGTTTGTCAATAAACTATACAGAACAAGCGCAGGGAGTGATTCCTCAACATTATATCCTAAATCAACAGGGAAACAACCTTTGGGGCTAAGCGTATCATAAGGCTTTCCTTCCCCGTAAATAAATTTATTTTTAGGAGTGAAAAAGCGCAGTGATTCATGGGCGAGGTCTTTCCCTTTCGATTTAAATCGGGGTTCATCCAGCATTTCCCCTAATAACGACAAGGCATAGGAAGCTGTAATCGGATAGTTAATATTCCCATATCCCATCCTGAAATTAGTAAAGATAAAATCACCAGCTTTCTTCAGCCTGTCAATCATTTGCTCCTTGTCTTTCGGGTCCAGCACATGCCCGTGGTTTTTAACCGCTTCAGCCAAAGCAATGGAACCAAACACAGTTATCCCTTTCCATGCCCCTTTTATCGGATCATTTAGCCATGCCCCATCCGGTTCACTTACATTGTTTTCCATCCATTGGTATAGATGCAGAGCGCTATCGATGTACTTTGAGTCGTTATTCTTGTCGGCCAGATACAAAAGCGGATATATTGCATCTCCCGAACGCCCGTGTATCAAACCACAGGCAGGGCAAATAATGCTTCCTGACCCGGGTCCTGAATTATTTCCTTTTGCCTGCAACCGAAGGAGGCCTTCTCCCCATTCGCGCAACAAATTATTGCTCAGGGTATATAAATTCGTTGGCGAAGACTCTGCCTGACTTTTGCATTCAATCATGTTTATACCCATGTAAACGCCAGCACCTGAAAGTGCAGATACCTGAATGAATTTTCTTCTTGAATAGGTCATTTTCGGTTTTGATTAGTTATCTGTCTTTATTTTTAAATGCAAAAAACAGACATTCGTAAATTAGATTGAACTACAAACTTCAATATAGCAGATTGTTAACATGTTCGGACAATTTTGCATTGTGTTTTTTGAACAGGTCATCGTACCCTTTTGACGGGTCGTATTTGTGGGCCCATTTTACAATCCAGCATATCTCTTCAATCGATTTGTCCCAGTCAGCAATTTGTTTGTAAGGAGCAAAATCTTCAAGTTTTTTTCCCGGGAATTGAGCAATATATTCAATTGCTTTGCTGATGCAACGCCCATCTGCAGAAGTTATATTATACAAATCAGGATTGATCATTGTGGCCACTTCACAAACTTCGAGCATGTGTTTTACATTATAGGCTGAATATCCTAATCCACGGGTCCTCGCCAGTTCCCTGGGCATCTTTCCATCGGGTTCCACCTGTGGAAAAATCCGTACCGGATGGAAATCCGAAACAATTCTCCGGGCAGTGGCATCATCTCCCGCAAAAAGGGCAATAGCCAGAAGTTGCTGGTCGTAAGCAATAGAATGGTTATTGGTCGTTTTGCTTTCTTTTTTGCCAAATTCACTCGTAGTAAGCCAATTAGAATATTCGGCAAACCATTTTTTGATTTCAGTATCGAACTCCTTTGTATATGCCTTAGAACTTTGAGTGAAACAAAGTCCCGAAAGGATGTTTATAAAATTGCGTCCAAAGATGATTCCGGGGAAATGCCCCATATCATTATCATTTCCAGGTATTACCTGTGCGTATGTAAAATGAGGATTCATTTTTGTTTCAGGATCAATAAACCAAACACGAACAAGTTCCACTGCTTTTTGTGCAAACCGCTCGTCCCCGCTAAAAAAATAAGCAATGCTCAGTTTCCACATATTGCCGCACATTTTATCCAACCTGACGGCATCGTCTTTTTTGAAATTCTCTACATTGATGTACCCATCGCGCTGAATCCAGGGCATTCCGTCGGGTGTATCCGGATTGGGCCAGCAATATTTGCCAACAGAAATAAAATCGTGTTTATCGCCGCTTTTGGCCACTTTCTCATTTGGCTTGTCCATAACTGAAGTAGCAGGCAGTCCAAGGATTTGTTCAGCTTCTTTTATTAATTTCTGATACGGTATACGATAGGTATTTTTACCTTTTTTCAGGCTTTCACGTACCTGAAGCATGTGATCGAAATTCCAGACTGATAAAGCTGGTCTTTCATTTGCTTGTTCCGATTTTTCGAACTTATCGCGCATACAAGCGCATGAAACCATCAAAAGGATGAAGGCTCCGGCAAGGAATATTTTTGGATTCATCTTATTCTATAATTATTTAGTGTAAAATTGGCTTGTATTTAGTGCAAAATTGGCTTAAAAACAGGTGGGTTCATTCGCGGAACTCCGTTTTGCAACGCTTCCTTTAGCTGCGCAAGATGCTTTTCATAGATTTCACGGGGAGTGCATTCGTTTACCAAACACAGGTAAGCAGCAATGCCCACCACTTCACCCATCATTCCGGTAGTGCCCTGTACGCGCAACGAAGTCATGCCTATTCGGGTAGCGCTGACGTTACGTCCGGCCATGAACAGGTTGCTGATATTTCGCGAATACAGGCAGCGATATGGAATCAGGTATGGTTCGTTTACATCCTTCTGATCAATGTTCTTTATGGAAACGCCCAGCGGATTATAGTTATGTTTTTGAACCGAGCGGAACTCCTCACCAGGAAAATACAATGTGTTTTCAGGCTGGGGAAAATGCTGGTCGAGCGAATAGGTTGCTTTTACGCATCCATCGTCGTATTTTTTCCAGCCGCCTTCTACATCGTTCTGGGTAAGAACTACATCACCCAACAGACGACGTGACTCCCGTTTCCCCGGCACATACGAAACATTGTTGAGAACGAGATTTTCATATTCCGCTTTATTCTTGCTGAAGTTCTTGATGTACGACCAGTTGCCATAAACTACGCGGAGCGCATAGTCGCGGATATATTCAAAATCGTCGATTTGGTTGTACCGGAAGCCGGTTTCCCAGTCCCAGTTATTCTTTTTTGCATACTGCACGGTTGTTTCAGAAAACTGTACAGCCCAAGGCACAACAGGAAATAATTGCGGTGAGCCCATGTCTTTCGATTCCCATTTCAGAGTTGAGCCATACCCCAGTTTACTCGGGATTTCAGGAGCAAGTGATTCATTATATTCCGATCGTAGTTCGCGCCCCATAGCAAAATCGGCCCCAGCCATAGCCCCCAGGTTCCCATCGCCGGAACAGTCAGCAAACATTCTGGCTTCCATTCGGACTATCTCGTTCGTTTCAAGGTTGGTGGCCATTAACGCACTGATTTTTCCCCCATCCATTTCTACTCCCGAAGCATGTGTATTCAGGAAAATGCTAAGATTCTTTTCATTCTTCAGAATTGCAAGTATCCGATCCTGATTGGTATAGGCATTTCCTAATTCAGATATGACGTTTCCGATAGCTTCGTAGGGAGGCAGGTTAAAACCACCTAAAATAGTGACCTTCACCTCAGGGCTGTTGTTACCACCAACCACAGGGCGGTTATGAACAAGCGCTGTTTTCATGCCCATGCGTGCACCGGAAATAGCTGCACAGATACCAGCAACCCCTCCTCCTACAACCACCAAATCATATTGTCCGACAAACTGCGGATTTTTGGTAAGTGTCATTTTTTTGCGGATGGCTGACAGTTTATCTCCCCCATCAGGAAGGGAAAAATTAGATTCCCGGGTAAGGACGATTGCATCGCACCTTCCTTCAAAACCTGTCAGGTCGTGCAGGGTAAGTGTGACTTCATTCGCCTGAATGTCAGTTTCACCAGCCTGAACCCAACCCCAATGGTCGGGAAAGCGGCCAAGTATACCGCCAACTTCTTTTCCGTTTACCAGCAGTTGAAATGTACCGGGAGCTTGTTTTGCATTCCAGGGCGCATTCCAGTTAAACGTACGTACCCATACCTGATATTTCCCTTTGGTTTTGACAGCGACCCTGGTAACTGCATCCTCTACCGGTTGTCCGACTCCATGTGCCAGCAAATAAGGTGAGCCCATCTGGTCGATAAACTGGCCATCAACAGTCCAGCCACCTTTGCTCGAAAAAGTCTCCGTTTCAACCCAGATGGTTTGCGCACCTGCGAATTGTATAACGGGAAAAATTAATAGAAAAACAAAAATTAATTTTTTCATATTTGTCTGTTTATTTGGTTACTTCCCCTTTTTCGAATGGTATTAAATTAGACAGCTAAAGTTGCATTTTTAATTTCATACTCACGTCTGTATTCATTGGGTGACATGTCACCCAATGAATAATGTGGGCGGTTTTCATTATAATCCATCATATAGGATTCTGTCAATTCACGTACAACATTCAATTTTCTAAAAATATAAGCATCCAGGATAGTGCGCCTATTATAACTCCCATTAAATCGCTCAACGAAGCTATGTTGGGAGGGCATACGGGTTGAGTATACTTTATTGTAATATCACTTGCTTTGTAACAATCCTGGAATTTATTGGATATAAATTCCGGACCATTATCACATCTTATATTATCTAGGTTTCCTTTTATCCAGATGATCTCGCCCCGAAAATTACACCTGACACAGTTTAATTTACAGTCTCTCCTTTAATGTTTTAGTTTAATGTTTTAAGCTCAGGAAGGTCTCTTTCCACTGCCTTCCACATAATTTTCGCGCCTTCCTCGGTCGGGTGAACCTTGTCTTCCCCAAGCCAGGAAGGGTCTTTCCAGGCGCATTTTCCGTTCTCGTCCACGTGATCCACGATGAATTCCGGGATGTCGATGTATCTGTAGCCATTTTCTTTTATCCAGTTGTTCTTGCCCTGACGGTTCTGGCCGGGGGAACTAGCAAGGATGAACACCGGGGTGATGCCCTTCTCTTTGCAGATGGCGAGGAATTCGGTCACTGCCTTCATCCAGTTAGGGTTGGGCTCGAGCCCTATGTCTCCAGGTTCGTTGCCCAAGAGTCCCCATACTACAATCTTCGGGGTGCCGAACTCGAGGTCGTGCTTTAAGCAGGGGAGGAGTTGGGTGGCATTACCTCCGGGTAGGTGGTCGGCCATCCAGTTGGTGTATCCGGCCATTCTCATATAGTACGGCCATCGGGCCTTGGAGGTGGAGTTGAAATAGCTATCACCCATAAACCAGATCGGCTTGTCGGCGTATTTGCGCTCGAATACGAGCTCGGCCGATATATTTTTCGATCCGAGGTTCTTGACGAACGGTATACCACCGGACCACCAATGATTCAGGACTTTTGTGAAAGCACCTTTTGGGGTGGTTATCATGAGGTCGGCGTAGATGTCGCCGATATTGATGGAGACGGTAATTTTCTTCACTCCGCGCATATCAAGCCCGTGGGGGAATCTTTCCTTTTCCTTTGCCACCCTTTCCCTTACGGTATTGGCTTCCTTTGATCCTGGCACCACCCACGCATCCTCTTCCAGCGTTTTTGTCTTTAGCTCAGTCCCGAAGATGACAACGTCCGTGTCGGTGATTTCAATCCAGCCTGCGGCGAAGGTCTTCTCCGTACCGCGGCCCAGAGCAAAGCTTTGGAACGACTTGAACTCGACCGTAGTCTGGAGCAGGGTCTGTACCCTGACGTAGTTGGTCGGGAAACTTGCCGTGTCGCCGGGGGCAAGGGTGAATTTTGCCGCTTCTGTCTTTGAGTTGTAGGCCTTGAGACTCGCGCTGGGGAGCATCATGGTGATTGCTGCAAGCGCAGCGGAGAAAATAAGATGTGTTTTCATGTCTGTTTTGTAAATTACTTCACCGGCCTGTATGTAAGAATAATTTGCCCCGAAATAACAGGTTCATCCATATAAATACCAATCCGGGAATATGGTTTCCCTCCTTCCGCTATTTCCTCCGATCGTATGGATAGCTTGTTCCCCGGAGAAGAAAATGTAACTAATAGTTTCTCCTTTCCCATTGTGAGCAACAATGTATTTTTTGACTTTTTTTCCCATTTTGCACGGGTGGTAATTGCTGTTTCAAAGGGTTCAGGCCTGGAATACTCAAAATCATCAGAGATGGTGATGCTCCCTTTTCCTGTTCGGTTGTAGCTCATCGTACGTTCCAGTTTTTTCAGTTCGGGAACATTATATGCCGAAGCGATGTCCAGTGTTATTTCATCTTTTTCCCTGGTAAAGTCAGTTCGGATGGTTTTTGCTTTGGCCTCGGCCCCCGGTTGTTGTTCTTTTCCGGCAACCAGCGGCAGGGGATGTCCGAACGACGCAATGGTTTTATAGGTATAGCGATATTGAGGATCAAAAATATTGGCAGTGTAAGGAATTACCCCCGGATCGCCAGCCATTATTTCATTTCCGAGTACAATCGTGTACGAGCCAACATCATTGTGGTTGTGAGATTCCTGATTGTTCCCGCCTTTAAAGGCAACGCCCATGTTACACGCAGAACCGGGTACCGGTCGGGTAATCAACACTCCGGTCTGGTCGAAAAATGAACGGATCATTTGATCTTCACCTCTTTTCACACTTCTGGGTTTCGACATAGATGCTGAATTAGGAAATACCATCATTACATTATTGCGGTTGTCTTCCGTCTTTCCTTCAAAAGTAAGTTCATCATATTCCTTCAATCCCAGCCCGAGGTTCCGGCTCAAATAAGCGATAATGCTGGCATCGGGTTTCGACCCCTGATGGCTGTCTGAAATAGAGGGGAATACTCCGTTGATTATTTCCAGGTTGGAAGCATAACTGGCAATCTTTTGAACTTTTGGATTGGCAAAAAGATCCAGTTTCCCTCCGGTAGCCTGCCAAATATTTTCCCGCAACAAAATATAATGTCCGAATCCATAGTTGTAATAGCCAATGCCTTCTGTACAGTACCCGTCATCACCAAATCCAATCAACCCATTTTGTGAATAATATTCGCCGACAGATGTAAAAACGGCCCGTTCATGTTTGTCTTCGAGTACCGCAAGCGCAGCTCCAACCACACCTGCCAGGCAAACGTGATTCCAATTGTTGGTTGCAGTCAGAAAGCTGTTTTCTTCTTCCTTGTTTTGTGTTTCTATTTTATTGAGGAGAGGATTGAAAACCCTTTTATACAAGGCATCAATAGCATCTTTTCTTAATTTCGGACTTAGCTTGTCCCCCATCAGGTAAAGCGTCTGGGCAATGGTATGTGCATACAGCGAACTGGTTAATTCCACAGAATATTCAATACCGTTATAGTTTTTAAAACCATAATCAATACGGGGCGAAACCCACGATTTCTGATCGATGATATCGCGCAAACCGTCTTCTACCATTTTAGTAAATCTGCCTTTGTTTTCGAGACATTCGGCCCATGTAACCTGCGACAAACCTTTGGCCCGGTTACGCATCATACTCAACCCGCGGCCAGACGAAGAAGCGCTGCCGTCAGAAAGTGAAAAATAATCTTCCTTGCTGAACGGAGGAAATGTAAAGTTTTCCATTTCTTTCAGAAACTGGTTATACTTTCCGGACTTTAGCAATTGGTCCCAAACATCGCGTTTGCTGCACGGATCACCAAATCCGGCAGGTTTGTCCGGTAACAGCAGTTCGATTTCCTTTACCCGTTGTTCATCGATCGGTTGTATAGGAAAAGATTCGTTTTGAGCATATAAAACCAATAATTGGCATATTAACAAAACAGCGATTATAACGACTTTTTTTATAAACCTACAGCCAAGATATGTTTTCTGGCTTGAGCATGTCTTTTCCATTGTTTTATCTATTTTTGGTTAAAAACTCATCTATCGTTTTCATACTTTCTTTTTGATAACGGGTTACCGTTTTCATAGCACCCCTGACCTTCTTCCGAGACTCTTCCGGATTTTTGACCATGGCAAGAACCGTTGGAACGATTCGTTTTATATCATCTTCAACATCCATATCAAACAACCAGTCCTCAAGGCCAATATCGCGCCACATAAATCCTTTGCTTGTTTGTTCACTGAAACGGCAAACAATAGCAGGAATACCTTGTGCAATGCACATAATGGGCGAATGCATTTCAAGCCCGAACAAGCCGGATGAGCGGACATAAGTACTAACTGCTTCGTCGGTGAGCCAGTATTTATCGCGCCAAACCACGCGCTTTTTTACATCTTCGGGCAGCGGATCAAATAACATTTCTTTTCCGATTCGAATCTGTGTTTCATTTTCGGGAACAATCAGCACTTTCAAATCAGTTTGCCGCACTACTTCTATAATTGCCTGCCTGATTGGAGCATTATCATGTTCTTTCATTTTTTCGTTCCATACATGTTTAGCTTCATCAACTGTGCGGTTTTTTGTCGGCAATTCCCACCAGGGTGTAAACCTAAGTTGTGGAATTACACAAACAAACTTGCCGGGTTCCAAGGAGTGTGCCTTCAGAAATGAATCAGCGGCTTCATCATTTCTAACATCTACCGCGAACGCACCATCGGGGCAAAATGCCATGATCGGGCAGTTTGCCCCTTCCTGCTTCGCAAAATCAAGCGACACGGAATCACGGAAATAAGTAAATGCTGCATTGTTAAATAATTCAATATCTAAAGGATTGTATTTACGACTTTGGGATTGAAATCCATAATTACCCGGAAAAGTTATTCCATAGATTCCATAAGGCTTTCCGGTTTCTTTTCTCCATCGGTCTAAATCATTTCTGGCCACCAAGAATGGCCCAGACCCATGAAGGAAGAAATCGCACTCCAACAATGATTTTTCCCTTTCTTCATCTGATTTTACAATCATTAATTTGGGAAAACGCTTCATCAGCATTTCTTCCACTCCCGAACCCACATTATTGGGCCACAGGCGTACTTCCACATGGGGAAGATATTTTTCAATCAAAGCCAGCACTCCCGGAGTGTGTCCTATATCACCAATATTTTCAACCTGCCACGACGAGCGTAAAAGTATCGTTTTAAGACTTTTATTACTACAACTTGCCAATGCCGGCATTGTAGCCAATAAACTGGTAAAAGTGAGCAATTGTTTTAGAAAGTCTCTGCGATCTGAATTTCTCATATCGAAATTAAATTATTTATTTTCCCATTAAGACACGATGAATAGCTTTCAAGTAATTACCATCCGGATCTTCTACGCAAGGCATCAACCAGCCACCTTCGGCAATTTCATTCCAGGCATAAATAACAGCCAAACGGTCACTGGTTACTTGTTCAGGATGAGCATCCATCCATTGAGATAACTTTACTAAACAGTCTTTAAACTCTTCCGGCGTTGCTTTTTCAAAATACCATTCATCTCCCCAGTTCTGATTCAACCACCCCAATCCTTCATCATTTTTCGGAATCCATGGTCTACGGTCTCTTCCCTGCGCAACCAATGGAATTATTGGCTGCTCTACCGAACCCTTCCATTTTTCCACAGACGCCTCAACCAATTCTCTATACGGGTGTTTTTCCAGTTTTTTATTCTCTCCCAAGCTAATGCCGTAAAATGCCCGTAGGTTAATGCCATCTTCCGGACTACCTCCGTTAGCTGCGATTTCGACCCCGGGGAAACCTGCTTTTTGTGCTGCCTCCTGAAGATAAGTTAATCCATCGGGGTCTATTCCTTTAAAATTATAGATAATTAATAAGGGTTTTCCGTTTACCTGCAGGTATGATGGATGTTTGAACAGCTTAATCCAGTAATCCGCTGCTTGTTTCCATGCTTCAGTACCAACAATATTCCATTTATTGAAATTCGCCACCATCAAACAGAATTCCATCCTGTCATTATTTTTTGCATCCAAAAACATTTTCAAACCATGGTTTCGCGGTAAAGATTCCAATAATGGAATATTTATCGGCCCATTGTCATCCTCCCAATACCAGCAAAAAGAGAAAAATGCAAGACCATTATCTGCAGCAAGATCAATCTGCTGTTCCATAACCCCAGGGGCATCATCACGCCAGCCCCACAATGGCATTCGACCAGCAAACTCGGTAACCAGCTTCTTTGTCGCATGGGTAGGCATTCCTTTGGCCCAGGCATGTTCGGGCTTTCCGTCATCGTAAGGGCACTTTCCGGACCAGGCTTCAAAATAATATGCCCCAAGTTTCATGGTTGGGCCAGACTTTTGTGCAAAGTTTTGGAGACCTAGTAGAATCAATAAAAAAATAGCACTAAAAGTTTTCATTGTTTGGTTAGTTTTTATCGTATCATTATTGTTTCTGACGAAAGTAAAGGTTTACATATTCCGGATTTATTCGCTTTTACCTGCTTTTTCAACAGGTGAAAATTTAATTGTAAACGTTCCGGCTTTTACAGGATTGGCTAAACACAATCCCAGTCGTGTATAGGGGTCTCCTTTTTCTTCACTTATTTCCTCACTTTCAATTGAAAAAGCTCCCTGCGGCGAAGTAATAGTCACCAATAACCTTTCGGTTTTTCCCTCAACAATCAGTTGATTGGCTGATATCTTCCTCCATTTACCTCTTGTTATCAAAGCCGTTTCAAAAACTTGAGCAGAGGAGAATTCAAACTCATCTGTAATCTGAATATTTTCGATTTTCCCACGGGAGTACACAAATTCACGGTTCAGCTTTTGAAGCCCCTGGACTTGATATGCAGAAGAAATATCCATCGAAAATACATCTTCTTTATCGGTAAAATCAGTTTTCAGGATTTTAGCACAGGCTTCGGCTCCCGGACGTTGTTGTATTCCGGCAACCAGCGGCACAGGATGCCCATAAGAGCCCAAAGATTTATACTCGTAACGTTGTGCAGAAAATGTTTTGGCAGTGTAAGGAATACTTCCCGGATCGCCAATAAGGATTTCATCGCCCACAACAATGGTGAACGAGCCCAAATCGTTATGGTTGTGATGTTCATTGTTGTTTCCACCTTTTAGTGTAGCTGCCATCGCATGTGCGTAAAGCCTTGCCGGCCTCACAGTCAGTACACCGGCTACGTCAAAATATCCGCGCAGTTTATTTGTACTGTCTGATCTATTTGCTGTTGATTCTTTTTCTGTTGCAGAGTTTGGAAATACATTCATTAAATCTTCCTGTAAATCATTCGTTCTTCCACGAAAATCAACTTCTTCGTAATTTTTCAAACCCATATTCAAATTTTTACTTACATACCGAAGAATTGAGTTTGACGGTTTACTATACTGCTTGCAATCAGCAATAGCAGGATAGACACCATTGATAATCTCCATGTTGGGTAAAAACCAGGCAATTTTTCCAATTTTGGGATTGTCGTTAAAAAGATCAATTTTCCCGTTTGTCGATTGCAAAATAATCTCACGAAGAGTTGTATAACGTCCAAAGCCATAATTGAAATAGCTCAATCCCTCGGTACAATAACCGTCATCAAGAAATCCGGAAACAAAATTTTTGACATAACGTTCAGCAATGGCAACAAATGTAGCTCTTTCTTTTTTATCCTGAATGACTGTTAATGCAGCGCCAGTAACACCCGACAGGCATACCGCATTCCAGTTGTTGGTGCCAGTCAGCCAGCCATGATCATTGTTTTTTGTTTCAATGGTTTTTAACAACGGGTTGAATGCCCGCTGATATAGAGCAGCAAGCGTTTCTTTCCTAATCCCTGCACTCAATTTATCGCCCAGCAAGTATAGCGTCTGTGCTATATTTTGCGCATAACTTGCTGTTGAAAGTTCGACAAGTCCGTCGAAATTTTTTTGATTGAAGTTACGTGGATGCACCCAGGTTTTCTGGGTGATGATTTCTTTCAATGCCTGTTCAATTGCAGGAATATATTTACACTGATTGTCAATACACTCCGCCCACACAAGCTGTACCAATGCCCTCATTCGCCTGGCCTGCATATCTTTCCCCGATTGGGAGTCGCCTTTGGTGAAAATTCCCATATACAAATCTTCATCCCATACAGGAATTCCCTTCTCCATAATTTCATCAGCTTCTTTTAAAGCTTTGGCATATTTACCCGATGCTTTCAGTTTGTCCCAGTTTTTACGGTCGCTACATGGATCGCCGAACCCTTTGGGTTGAGATTCAAGTATCGGGATAATCTCGTTTACGCGTGACATATCAACCGGAACTATTGATACAACACGATCTTTTATGTCTGTAACTTCAGTGCCCTGATCTTTTATAAAACCAGCAATAACATAACATGTAAAAAGGACAAGAGCAGACACAAATATCCTTTCAATCACTCCTTTATATTTTATTTTCATCATTTAAACGAATTTGAATTCTTAATAAATCACAGGGTATGGAACCCTTACTCATTAATCATTTAATAATTGCATAAGCGATTGAATCGCTCCAAATTTCAAAATCATCCCAATAAATCTGCCCTGTTTTGCCTGCATTTCGAAGTGTATCAACAAGGTACCCATACGTATAAAATTTGAACGGACTGAAATATTTAATACCAGTCGGCACAATCTCAGGATGATGAGTTAACAGCGTATAATCGAAAATCACATTTTTCTCTTTCCCCTGCGGAGTTACAGCCATATAAAACTTCCCTGTTGATTTGTCCCCGTCAACAATATTTATTTCAATCGTTATCCACTTACCGATCGGAACAACAAAATCGTTACTTGTATGGTTAGTAATTCCATCAAAAGCTGATTTTGCCATATTGTACTTTTCAGTCCGTAGGCCAAATCTCAGAGAATCCAAACCTTTATTAATTTTTTTCAAATCAACAGTCATACGAAACATTTCTTCTTTCGGGGTTGAATGGTTCCAAAACTCCATGATTGTAAACCATGTAAAGGTTGATGCCAGTTTTTTTAACGTATTGAAATCATGTGGCAAATACATTCTTACCTTATAAAAAAGCGTATCAAATCCGGCTTGGTCTGAATACATATCAGCTTGCATCCGAAATTTTAAGCCATCTCCTTCATTGGGATATTTGCCCCAGAACCTTAAAACGTTATTCGATGGGTTTAACGGATCAGCTACTATTTCTGCACCTCTTGATGTATTGCTAACATTTTGCGGACCACAATTAATACTTGCAGAAATATACCTGCCGGATTCTAATTTTATCGAATTCCACGAATTAGGCATAGAAACAGACAGGTCTTCTCCAACAAAATCAAAATCTTCAACATTGCTAACAACAACAGATGTATTAGGCTCAAAACCTGAATGAAAAATGAGCTTCGGATGAGTGCTGATTTTTATGTCTTTATCATCTGACTTCGCGCATGCAGCCAAAACAAAAAAGACTATTACTGTAAAAATTGATATTTTAACAAAAGTTGTTTCCATCACTATTGTATTATGAAAGAATTAGATGTCTTGAAATACAAATCAATTAAAAGATCATCAAAACGTGACACCTCCTGAAATTAGTCTATTCCAAATTTATGTAGTTAATGTGAAGTTATCTGGGATAAGTAATTTGTTGAGGCAGTTTATTTTCCAGCGCGGCCTGTGCAGCGACCATTCCTGCAGCTTCTCCCGTAGCTACGGCATTTCCTGTTACACGGTAACTGGCATGTGCAAAAAAATCGCCACTGAGACAACGGCCTGCCATCATCAATCCATTCACATCTTTGGCAATCAGTGAACGTAATGGAATATCATAAGGCTGCGCTTTAATACCGTGAGTCCCGTAACCTCCACCCGAATTCTTTTCAAGTGAATGCACATCAACTGAAAATGTAGCACGACAAACGGCATCGTCAAAACGAGCTCCTTTTACCAGATCGTCGCCAGTTAATGTATAAAGGCCATGAATACGGCGGCCTTCGCGAATACCAATTTGTGCCCCGGTAGTTGCAATGCGGACATCTTTCCATATTCCTCCCAGCGACCTCAACCCATCAACAATCCGGTTAACTTCTTTACGGCCTTCTATTGTTGCTTTCGAAATTTGTCCTGCATCCAGCGCCGAGACTCCATACTGGTGGTTTGCCATCACAGCAACCATACCCGGGCGAATGGCGAACATGGTCGGCATTGTATAACTGGCATTTATTCCTCCGCGTAATATTTCATCATGAAATTTGCGTTTTGACGGTTCCGTGGTCCCTCCTTTTGCTCCCATCAAACCTTCCTCAACTAATGCTTTTTCATCCAAACCAACAAGAATGGCCATCAACGACATAGGCTGGGTTTTGCCGGTTTCAGGCTGTCCGTAGTCGAAACCACATCCGGCATACGCCGCCAGATCACCATTCCCGGTTGTATCAATAAATACTTTGGCTTTCCATGCTTCACGGCCCGAGAAACTTTCGGTAAGTAAGTACTCCAACTTGTTGCGGGAACCTTTATAAGCTGCCACCACACGGGTATATAAACGAACCTCAACACCAGCCTCCACACACATATGGTCCAGTGTTAATTTCATCAATTCGGCATCATATACTTTGGCTGAATATTGGGCATCACTTTTTCCCAACCTGTCAACCAGTTCCTTCATGATGCCGAGCTTGTTTTTATAATCAATGATGTTGCTCAACAATCCTGCTGTCCATACTCCTCCGAGACATCCGTGGTATTCAATCAGTGTTGTTTGTGCGCCTGTTCTGGCAGCGCTGATTGCTGCTGCAATTCCGGCTGGTCCACCTCCACAGACGATTACATCCGTCTCACTAATAACAGGAACTTCCCTTCTTCTTTCAATGAAAACATCTTTTCCCCTGACTGTTCCTTCCGGGAAGCTGCCAAATGCTGAAATTCCGACCATCCCTGCAAATGAAACTCCTGTTCCGATCTTTATAAAATTTCGTCTGTTAATCATTGATATGTTGGTTAAGTGCTTTATGAAACATAGAAATCCATAAATTTTTAACACAAGATTAAAAAACCTTAGGAAATCTTTTTGCTGCAGAATTATTCCCGGATAACATAATGTCATCCGGGAATAATTTACCATGTAGTTACTGCAAATGCTACCAACCGTATTCTGTATTCTGTGTCATGTTCGGATTAGCGTCAATTTCAGAACTTGGTATTGGCCAAATCAGGAATTTGTCGGTATAAGGAACAATATTTACAGGTTGCACCTTACCCCCTCCCCACACTTTTGTTGTAGTATTGTAGCTTGGCGCTGTTTTGGCCATTGCTGGCAAAAAGTCCTGATACCGGTATTCTATCATAGTCCGGGTGTTGTCTTTATATTTCATCCGAACCGAATCAAACCAACGATGGCCTTCGCCAACCAATTCCAGTCCGCGTTCATCAAATATTTTCATCCGAAAATCTTCTTTGGTCAAGCCTTCGGCTAAATTGGCCGGGGTTGTACGGATAATACCATTTGCTTTACGGGCACGCTCCCTGAGTTTATTGAATGCGGCATAGGCCTCCGGAGTTGGGCCATTCAGCTCGTTTTCTGCTTCAGCTTTAATCAGGTAAACTTCTGACAAACGGATGATATAGAAATCATTTTCATTGTTCCGGGCCTGTAAACCACTCGGGTCGCGGTATTTGTCCATATACGGAAACTGTTCAACGGTTTCGCTTCCGGTTACCCTGATACGAGGATATGAGATATAGGCTTTATTAGTCAACGTATTCTGCCATGTTGTAAGAAAAGAAACTTCCGTACGATAGTCATTAACATAATCGCCGGTACTGCAAACATCATAAAACCAAGGCTGTATACGCATTATTCCGCCCCCCTGTCCATTCGTTACATTTCCACAAATAGCGTTCCTGGTGGTTGGTTGTGTGTAATACGGGAGCTCCGACCCTCTTGAGCTAGCGCTGGCTGCCGTTGCATCGCGGGTATGCTGGATAGAAAAAATAACTTCTTTATGTGCATTTTTTTCGTTGTTCACGTTCCAAAGGTCAGCATAATTGGGTAATAATGAATATTCATTCGAAAGAATGACACTATCGGCGTAGTTTTCAGCAAGCTGATAGTATTTGGCTGCCTCACCCTGATTACTTTTCAAGTCGTTGTAATTCCCATAAGTCAGGTATGCAAGGGCAAGCATTGCCTGTGCCGCTCCTTTTGTGGCGCGCCCGAACTCATTTGCCGGTTGCTTACTGTATGGGAGACAACTTTCAGCAGCCTTTTTTAAGTCGTCAAACACCTGGGCATATACTTCCTCAATCGTATTTCTGGAAGGATAAAAATCTGATTTTCCATATACTGACGAGGTGTGGATAGGCACTCCCCCATGAAGCCGCACCAAATTAAAATAGGAAAACCCGCGCAGAAAACATAACTCTCCCTGTATCCTTTGCTTGAAACCTTCTGAAATACTTTCAAGCTTATCCATCGACTCCAATAAAGCATTTGCATCGTTGATCGTAAGGTAAAAATTCAACCAGGGAGTTGTGAAATAAGCATTTGAAGAAGAAATAGTCCGTTCAAGAAATAATCTCTGCGTAGCGCTGGCTGACGATATATCATCGCCCCCGCACAAGATTTGATAGTTCAAGTTCGATTTATAACTGTTATATACTGAGAAATAAGAATAAACGCCATTCAATAGAAAAGGGATGTCCGATTCTTTTTGAACAAATGAATTTGCCATGGCCGTGTCATATATTTTTTCATCCAGGCTGCAGCCTGCCATAAAAATTGAAGCTGCAAGAGCCAGATATATTCTTTTAATATTCATTGTCTTTTATTTATATCTGTTAATACTAAAATCCTACATTTATACCCATCGAAAAGGTACGGTACTGAGGGATGCTTCCGCTATCAAGCCCCGGGGTCAGCGAATTGTCCGCTTTACTGTTTATCTCCGGGTCGTAGCCTGTATAATTGTTTATTGTCAACAGGTTTCCTGCTGATGCAAAAACTTTTACATTCTTCAGATACGCTCTTTTACCCAAAGGCAGGTTATACGAAAGGGTTACATTTTTCAGGCGGATAAACGAAGCGTCCTCTACAATAAAGTCGGTAAAACGGTTACTGAAAGGACTTGCCGATGTTGTGGCCCGTGGATATTTATTGCTGGTGCCTTCACCTGTCCAGCGGTTATTCCAGGCTTCCTGGCTAACATTGGATGAGAGCCCGCGCGACAACGCATCGAGGTAATAACGGTTGGCATTAATTACATCCTGCCCAATGCTGCCCTGTATGAAAAACGACAATGAAATGTCTTTCCATGATAGGTTGTTGGTTATACCGAAAATAAAGTCGGGATACGGACTTCCTATGATTTCACGGTCGTAAGCCGATATAACACCATCAGGAACCCCGTCAGGGCCGCTGATGTCCCTAAATTTAAAACTTCCGGGTTTGGGGGTAACCGGATCAACCGGCCCTGCATCGATTTCTTCCTGGTTCTGATAAATCCCGTCAATACGGTATCCATAGAACGAACCTATCGGGCTTCCTACTTTAGCAATATGTAATGACTGGTTTCCAACAGCGCCAAATGTGGGCCCCATGAATGATTCTAAACCCCCCAGATCAACAATTTTGTTTCGGTTTATCGACAAGTTGCCTGAAGCATCCCATCGGAACTTACCTGTCAATATTTTCCCGCCAAGGTCAAATTCGTAACCCTGGTTCTCAACAGTCCCCTGATTGGTATTGTATCTGGTAAACCCATTCGAAGGAGGGATTGTCAAAGCAATAAGCAAATCTTCTGTGAGTTTGTTGTAATAATCAAATCCAAAGGTAATCCGCCCTTCCATAAATGCAAGGTCTATACCAGCATTGATCTGTCTGGTTATTTCCCAGTGCAAATCATCATTTGCCATATTGGCCTGAGTATAGCCGGTTTGTATCGATTCATTTATTACGCTCCCGGTGGTCGATAATGATGCTTTTGTAGCGCCAACGGCTATTGCCTGGTTACCGGAAAACCCATAACTGGTGCGAACCTTAAATTCAGATATGACTTTCTGCTTTTTCATAAACGCTTCATTATGGACATTCCATCCAAGCGCCAATGAAGGAAAGAAGTCCCACTTGTTTCCTTCAGCAAGTCGGGTAGAACCATCGGCGCGTCCGGTGAACGTAACAAGGTAACGACTATCGAAACTGTAATTTAACCTGCCGATAAATGATGACAAGCCCCATTGCTGTGTACTGGTAGTCGGTTTGCTGATCGATGCTGCGCTGCTAAGGTCATAATAAAGAAGGTTGTCGTTCGGAAAGTTAAGCAGGCTGAGGCCTAACGACCGACGTGTCCACTCTTGCCAGGTATATCCGGTAACTGCGCTAATACGGTGCTTTTTGTTTATCGTCTTATTATAGCTCAGTGTATATTCGGTCAAATAATTGAACGAGTTGGTATGACCACGATAGGCATACCCACCTTCGAGATTGCCAAGCGTTGTCCCGCGCGGATGATAAAAGTCACGGTGTGTAGAAGTTGTGTTTATCCCTCCATTTACCTTAAAAATTAAATCCTTCACAATAGTATATTCGGCAAACATATTGGCAAGAAGTGTGGTCATCCGGTTTTGGTCATCAGCCAATGTTACCAGAGTCAACGGATTTCCCAGAAAAGACTGGTCCAACTCGTCCTCGGCAGTATATGGAGAATCCAACGGACGCGATGACAGCGCCCCACGTACTACTGACATCGACACATCATTGATAGAAGAAGATTGCATGGCTGCCTTGTTTTTGCTGATAGTTGAACTCATACTCACACCAACTTTAAACTTTTTGCTCATTTCCCGGTCCAGGTTTACACGAATAGAACCCCTGTCGAAATTAGAATTCTTTACAATCCCTTCCTGGTTAAGATAGTTCAGCGCAACAGCATATTTCATCTTTTCTTCTCCCCCTGAAAAGGTCAGTTGGTGGTTGTTTACAAATGCAGTACGATATATCAGGTCTTGCCAATTCGTATTGGTTTCCATATATTTTGCAATAGCTGCGGCTTTATAGGTTGAATCCTGCCCGCTATTAAGGTATGCTTCGTTCGAATAAGCAATATAATCAGCCGTATTCAGAACGTTAATTTTCTTTGGCAACTGGCTTATGTCATATCTGAAATTGTATTCGATCCGATTTGTACCTGCTTTTCCTCGTTTAGTCGTGATCATTACGACCCCGTTTGATGCACGGGAACCATAAATCGCTGTTGCCGATGCGTCTTTTAATATCTCAACCGACTCTATATCTCCCGGGTTCAGGTTCGCTAAAGCATTATCCTGTGGTACATTTCCCAAATAGCCCGATTGGCTACCCCCAGACATCTTTACGCCCCCATTGTCTGAATCGACCGGGTATCCGTCAATAACAATCAATGGCTGGTTTGATCCGCTGATGGATGTTGCCCCACGAATGGCAAATGTGATCCCACTTCCGGGAGCTCCTGTGTTTTGGATGATTTGCACACCGGATACTTGCCCCTGAAGCATCTGTTCAATTGAAGTAACCGAACGTTCCGATGATTTTTCAACATTTATCTTTGAAACGGATCCGGTTAGGTCGCTTTTCCTGATTGTCCCATAGCCCACAGCAACAACCTCTTCGATACCGATAGCATCTTCTTCCATTACGATAGAAAAAGCGGTCTTTCCTTCTATCTGAAGTTCCTGTGTTTTCATTCCTACAAATGAAAAAATAAGTATTCCATTACCATGCACTTTCGGCAAGGTGAACTTACCATCAAAATCAGTAATAGTCCCCGATGTAGTTCCTTTTATCACAACAGAAACGCCGGGAAGTGGCATGCCACCCAAATCGGTAACTTTACCGGTAACAGTTTTTTGCTGCTGCAGCCCCATTCCGTTTGCTGCTTCATCCTTCGATAAAATCATTACCAGCTTTCCTTTTGATGTATATGTCAGGTTTTCATCCCTGAGTACATCGTCTAATACTTCTGACACCATTGTATTTTCATAATGCCCGGTCTTTAGTTTTGCTCCTTTTAATAGTTCATTCTTGTAAAAAAAAGAATAATCGGAGTTTTGCTCAATTACAGCAAAGACTTCAGAAAGCGTTTTGTTTTGAAAATTCAGGCTTATTTTCTGCGTCTGCGAGTACGTAGAAGTTGCGGCAACCTGCAATAACGCCACAAAAAACAACAACGTAGTTAATTTCATCATGTTCAGAATTTTTCTAAGCATAAAGCATCGACGATGCCTTTGCTCCAGATTGTTTTTTTTCATAATTTCGCTTCGATTTAAATTACTTATTTATTTCACATGCAGGCGTTGGCTGAGTGGCCGCTCAACCAGCGTCTTTTTTATTTTATCATTCCACTGAAATTTTAATTTTTCGTAAATCTGTTTTTTCGTATCGGATTGGTATATAAATCTGGATCGCATCCAATACCTGCCAGATCGTTTCTTCGTTTTTAAACGTTCCTGTAAAGTTGACTTCTCTATTTCCCGGATTACTGAGATCAATATCCACATCGTACCAGTTCTCCAATCGCTTCATTAACTCAGACAAGTTTATGTTTTGGAAATCAAATTTATTGTCTACCCATGCTGATGCACGCCCGGTATTGACTTTCTCCACCCAGGCTTGTTGTCCTTTGATAATAAATGCTTCGCCGGGAGCCAAAACTTGCCGGGAATTTTTCAGGTGCACATCAACTTTCCCTGAAAGCAGGGTAATTTCCTTTCTTCCAAAATCATCATAAGCCATTACATTAAATTCGGTACCCAACACTTTCACTTCACACTCGTTGGTTTTCACCCGAAATGGCGATTTTTCGTTTCGTTCTACTTTAAAAAAGGCTTCGCCGGTAAGTTCTACTTTTCTTGATTTTGAGGTAAACGAATAACAAACCAGCCTGGAATTGGCATTCAGCCAAACCTGCGAACCGTCGGGCAATTTCACCATCGACTTTTCGCCGCGAGGGGTTTCAAAAACCAAGGGTTCGGAAAAAGGATACTGCCATGAAAAGAAATGGGACCAAACGGTTCCGGCCAGAATGCCAATAACCAGTATTGCCGCAGCCGAGGCCACCTGTAGCCACAGTCGTCGCAATACAGGCAACTGCATTTTCCCGACTTGCTGCTTGTGCATTTTATGCTGAACATGAAACCAGTTTCTTCTGCTGATTTCTGTTTCGGCAGGATTTATCGCCCACCATTGTTTTGCCAAATCAAAATAATCGCGGTTCTTTTCATCACGCAAAAATTCTGTCAGCATGACGTGTCCTTCATCATCCAATTTTCCCTCGAAATAGAGATTGATAAGTTCTGTAAATTTCTGGTTTTCCATGTCCGACGAATATGCTTTTGATAGTATAACTGAAAAGCACATGGGTTACCCATCATTGAAATGAAATTTTTTTTGATTTTTTTTAAAATTTTCCGGTTTAAATGGGTGCGGCTCCGATTTCGGTGTTAACCTCCGGTTAAACGCGGGTGGTTAAAAACCACTTTGCCCGGAATATGCGATTGCAAATCGCATCACCTGAAAATCCCCGATTAAAAAATCGCGACACCCTACAAACTTTTCAAAACCAAGATAATAACCGCTAGTGGAAGTTCATCGGAAAATTTATCGCGGAAAGTACGCAATGCACGGCTTAGATGCCGCTCTACATTTTTTATATTGATGTTCAGTTTTTCGGCAATTTCTCTGTTTTTCAGCCCGTCAATCCGGCTGAGCATGAAAACTTCGCGGCAACGGTCGGGCAGACTTTTAATGGTTTTCTCAATCTCGGTCTTTAACTCTTCCTGAATTAAGACATACGGTTCGTCCCGGATGAAATCAATGTGATAAAGCTCTTCAAATTTTGATTGCTCGCTCCACTCCAGCTTTTTATTATCGATTATCTTCAAATGTTTGATATGATCAACGCATCGATTCCGGACCATTTTATACAGAAATGATTCAATATTTTGTACCTGGATACGGTCCTTCTTTTCCCACAGTACAACAAAAACTTCCTGAGTAATATCCTGTGAAGTTTCAGGGTCAGAAATGATCCGGGCGGCAAAATCATTTAACCGGGGAAAATAGATCAGGAAAAGCGAATGCAGCGCTTCCTCATCCCCGGATTTTACTTTCCGGAAAAGTTCGTTTGCCTTATTTTCCCCTTTTTCAACCTGCATCCCAGTCTGTTTTGATTCTTCCGAAAGTTCCCGATCAAATTTCTCCGTCAAATATACGTGATTTATTGCGACGAGGAAAAAAAACAAAAACGGGCGATCTTTCCAACCGCCCGTTTTTATAACCTTATTTCTGATAGCTCAACAAATCGAATGGTTCGTATAAACCGTAATCCACCATGTACATTCCGCTTAAAGCAGGTTGCTGATCAGGAGCAAAATTCCAGGCAGTCGGGCCATGTATCCACCCGCTATTGGGTCTGTAAAAATAGCCAAAGGTATTTTTCAGGCTGCCGGTAACATTTACAGTAACCGTATTTTCTCCCTGTTTCATTAATTTACTGATGTCGAGTTGATAAGGGGGCCAGGCAATTACACCTGCTTTTTCTCCATTGACCATCACCTCGCAAATGGTTCCTTTCCATTCGTTCAACTGAACTGTAAATTCCGACTGGTTATTTTCGATATTGAATTTCTGGCTGTATGCCACTTTCTGCGAGTAAAACGGCATTCCTGCATCAATCCAGCTTCCGGACTGAAGCGGCTTCGGATTATCAATTTCAAAACCAGCCGTCAGCGGATTCAGCGAGAAATTTCCAAGAATGTAAACCGGCATTACTTCTGCAAAAATTGACATCCGGCTGGCGGTCAGCGAAATGGTATTCGCACCCGTATGCAGATAATTGCCAATTTCAAAAACCGGAAAATCCTTGTCAATCCAATGCTGCCCTTGTACCGGAGAAACCACGTTCTCATTCACTTTCACAGTCCAAAGGTTGGGGCGTTCAACAACTGCTTTCAGTTTTTTCAACTCGTCGGGATTCATTTGTTTGGCAACCGAAACAAGATAGGCCACCTCGAATCCGGAGCCGTCTTTGAAAAGCGTATCCATTTCCAGATAGTTCTTTTTATACTGAATTTTATGCTGCCAGGGGTTTCCAAACGCAACGCCGTTTTCGTTGAAAAGCCCGATCAGCGCTTTCATGAAATGGATATTTTTTTGTTTCGTTTTGCTGGTTTTCAAATCCAGGTAATCAATCGTCAGGATATTATCTGACAATGGCTTGATTTCCATTTCACCCGATGCGACAAGCTTTTCCGGTTCCTTGTCCTGAATTTTTAGTGCCGGAAAATTTTCTTTCCTGTCAGAAATGTAATACAACGCGCTTCCAACCGGTTGCAACGCAATTTCGAACTGAACTTCCCTGCCATCTTTATCAAACGGCACCAGGTTTTGCTCACCGTTGAACAGGTCGATTTTTACAACCGATTTTCCTTTTGTCTGAATTTTTGCCGAAGCTTTCTCTGAGACATTGGTGTTCACCACAAAAAGTAACTGCCCGTCGTTGAGGATGCGCCGCTGATGAAACAATTCCTTGTTTTCAGACATACCGGTAAGGACAAAATCATCTGTTTTGAATGCCGCAGCTACAGCACCGTCGTCAACAGAACCGGCAAGCGTCCATTGTTCCGGGTAGCTTTTCTGCAATTCTGCGACCTGATTATTCAACTGACCATCGAGCCGTTCAATTTCATTTCTGAACGATACAACTTTTCCACCTTCCGAAAGAAATTTTTTCAGCAAATCAAACGTATTTTGGTCGATATTTTCCATCTCTTTCGGAATAACCACCACCTGATACGAACATTTGCCAACCGCTAATTTCCCATCAGCAACCGAACCAAGATCTCTCAACACCTTTTCGGAACCGAGATCGTATTCAAAATGTTTCTGCTCCAGTTGGTTCACAAAATATTTGAAGTCATGGCGGATGCTGTCGATATACGGGTTTTTGTTTGCACGTGAAAAGTACATCCATGCCGACGTGTTGGGCTGAAGAACAAAAGTCGTATTAATTTGTTTACCGGCAGAAGTTGCCATGCTGATACGGGCCAGGTAATCACCCATTATTTTATAATTGTCCCACCACGGCTCGTGATACGAAAAGGAAGGCGGATAGTCGAATTTGCGGACGCCTTTCATGGTAAAATACGACAGGTGCTGGTTCACAAAATTTACTCCGAAAACACATTGCCAGTCGGCCAGCCGTTTGAAGTTTTTGAAATCCATCTCGTATCCGCCACCGCCGTATGTTTCGCTCAATGTACGGGTCCATCCGGCCTGATTGGCTGCGCTGCGCAACTCACGAATAGCGCGGGTATTTCCGAACTGGCCGCCCTGTCCATCCGGATCAAGCCGGTTGCCCAGCATATCGACCCCCGGTCGGTGGTGCCAGATGTAAAATGCAGCTTCGTCGAATCCATGGGTCGGTTCGGGCCAGCCATGTTCCCAATAGTGGCCGGTCCAGTCGAGACCATTGGCTTCACAATATTCAAAACTGGGTTTAGCCCACCTATCGATAAACAGCTCAAGTATCAACTCATAATAATCGTGACGAACTTTTTTCCAGTCGCCAACTTCGTTCACCAGCGAAGGAAGCTGTGTTTTCAAATCGTAGCCCCAGCGTTTTTCAAATGCCTGCCAAAGGTCGGGCGTCCAGCGAAATGCAGTACCCTTTGACATGGCTGCTTCCAGGTTGGGTTCGTCAGTAAATATGCCTTTCAGTGTTTTTCCGAAATCAGCTTTATTGTATTTCTCGTAGCCTTTCATGGTAATATCCAGAAACTTCTGAGTAACGCCGGGATACAAAAGATCGACGTATGTAAATCCGCCGTACCAGGGCGAATTGGCCGGATATGTCCGTTTAAACAGATAATACGTTCCCTGCTTTCCGGTTTCATCCTTGTAACTGGCGGTAATATCGGCAAAGCCGGTTTCCGTTTGTTTCAGTACCACTTCAAAGGTATCGGTTGGCAGTGGATTAAAAATCTGCTGAATTTCCACACTCATACCTGTTCCGTGTTTATACGAATCGGGCATTTCAGCCGGAACATGGCCACCTGCAAAACCTGAAGGGTACGAATTTTCGTCGTAAATCCACACTTCCATTCCAAGCTCAGTTCCCTTTTTCACCGTATAATCGAAAAGCTGGTGCCAGTTTTCCGAGATGTATTCGGTGACCAAGCCGGGGCGTGGGTGCACAAAAACGCCGCCAATACCGGCTTTTTTGAATTCTTCCATCTGAAAAGTGATTTCCTTTTCCGAAATACTGTCGTTCCAGTCCCAGAGAGGAATGCTGCGATAGGCGGCCGGAGGGTCAGCCAACAGGTTCTTTAAGACATCAAATGACTGATTTTCTTCCGGTTTTTGTTCTTTATTGCATCCTGACAAAAAACCCGTCAGAAATATTAGAGAGATGAATGACAAAAGCTGAATTTTTTTCATGATTTGGTTTTATTGATTTTTAGTTGATGTGTTTAACGTCCCATAATCTTTATCGGGCCAAGCAATCCCGATTTAAACAGAGGCATGTCTTTTTTATAATACCTGCTGGTTGTAAACGTGATCCTTCCGCTGGTTCGTTGTTCCCCTTCCAGCAACCATTCGGGCCATTTTCCGTCTTTCACGCCGTCATCGGGCAGATTCTCATCTCCGATAAGCCGATTCGCCCACAAATTGGCAACTTCCACTTCCAGCTTATTTTCTCTCGGTTTGACAATATCCGAGATATTCACGTTCCAGGGCGTTGTCCACAAAACGCCCAAGTCTTTCCCGTTGAGTTTTACCCTTGCCATATTTTTCACCTCCCCAAAATCGATGAACAATTCATTGCTGTCTCCTGAATAAACCGGTTCGGGCAAATCAAAGGTTTTCGTATAGGTCGCAATTCCTGAGTAATACCGGATGCCTTCTTCCCTGTTTATTGACCAATCAGTAAGACTGTCAAATGTAACCGTTCCCGGGCCTCCCATTTGAGGGTCGAATGAAACTTCCCAACAACCATTTATCTCAGCCAGTTCCTTTATTTCGGGGAAGTTCGGTTTTTCGGCCTCTCCGGGTTCAGTAGCCGGCGTCTGGTGGCCGAATACGATAAAAAAACTTTGGAATTTATCGAGTTTCAAAGGAATGGATGTTTGTCCATTAAACGTTTTGTATTCAGGAAGGGCACGTATTTCGCCTGTCAGCGGGTCCCACAATTCAGGTACTCCGACAGTCCTGAATGCGCAGGTTGTTTCAACCATCGAATCCGTCCGGTTGGAAATGAAATAAATATCTTCATTTTTTGTGACCCGGTGAATGTATCTTACGGTTCCTGAGCCAGAGGTAAAATCTTCTTTCATTCCTTTCCTGTCCAGCAGACCTGCAATCGTTTCGTAATTGGGATAAAACTCACTGCTGTCGGCTTTCGAGTAGCTCCCTCCCCAGTATACTTCTCCTTCTCCGTATTGAACTTTCGTTTTTGCAGCCGGAATTTCCAGCGATCCCCAGATTTTCTTTGCCAGGTTTTCCACTTCGGTATCACAGGAAGGGTAATTGGTTAGTCCGGGCGATTTAAAAGGAGGCCGACCGATAATAACTGCCCCTTTTTTGATCAGTAATTCAATAGTCTGAAGAAGTTCTGGCGTCATTGTCTTATAATCCGGCAGAACCAGCACACTGTAGGAAGCACCTTCCGGGAAAACGATCCGGTGATCTTTTACATCTGCTTTCTCCATCAGCGCCTTGGGAGAACAAGCATCAAAATTGTACCCTTTTTTGTCAGGAAGTACCTCGTCGCCTTCAAGGGCAGAGTGCGGTGCCCGGAAAACGAGCGGTGCCCCTTCCGGATTTAAAAACAAGATGTCGGCTACCGGTTTGCCCTGACGCAGCACATACTGGCATCGTGCAATATAACGATGATAAGCCGGTACCATCGGCCACCATGTCTGTCCGCGGTCCCAGTGCACACCGTAAGGCCCCATTGTTATTCCGGGCAGGAACTTTGCATTGAACGCTTTATGTGCGAAGGTATGGTATACAAATTTGTTGATTCCCATGCAAAAAGCCCAATCCCCCTGGTTTTTCATGCTTCCCGGATACATTTTCCATGCTTCGGCACCGTCCCCGGTAAATGATTCCGCCCCTACCACCGATTGGCCATAAACATGGGCAATGGACGTAGCCTCGATACAACTGAACGAGGAATTAAACCCAAATCCTTTGCTCCAGAATTCACACATGGGGACATCGGCTATGGCACCTAAATCCAGGTCTGACGCCGGATTCATATCGTATGGTTCGATGGAAAGTTTCAGCCCATATCTTCGTCCAAGTTCCTTAAAATGACCAGCGTGATTTTCGAGAACCAGCTCCATCGAAGTTTGCCTGACATCCCAGAGAAATCGCTCGCTTTGTTCAACACTACCTACTATTTTACCCAGGTAAGCCGGCAAATACAAAAACGGATCGTAACCGCGCCGTTTAATAAATTTTTCCCTGAAATGATCGGACCAGTTCTGAGCCCCCATCTCCCAACTGTCGATGTGGATCATGGTCCAGCCACCCGAAGCTCCTTCTTTACGCAAACCGGTTTTTTGTAAGAGTTTTCCCATGTACGCATCAAAATGGGCATTAAAATGAGCCGTGTCAAACTTGTCGCATTCAAAACCAAGTCCAGGCCGTGGTGCCGGACGAGTAACCGCCCCGTTGTTTCTTAAACCGAAGCGCAATATGGTCCAGTTGCCTTCGGGAACCTGCCAATGCAGTTTTCCGTCAGCCTGCAATTTGTCAGTTAAATCAACGATTTTATTCTGATCAATTGTAGCACCCGGAATTTCAGTGAATGCAGCAGGTGCCGGTAACAAAGGTTTTACTTTCGGGGTAGAAGTGTACGGCGCCCTGTAGTACAATGCTTTTTCATCCGAATCGGCAATACGGTTTTCTGCTTTGGGCGTCGGGAAAGCAAGTACAAATTTATCCTGAAAATAGTCCTTCCATTCCTTTTTCAACGATTCGGTCAGAGCCCTTTCACCGAAATAGGGCATCCGGGGATCAGGTTTCTTCAGTTGCCCGTTAAATTCAGCCGGACCTTTAACGGTGATTTCCGAAGCGACCAGATGCCGCATCGATTGTTCCGGCTTTACCCACGGTCCTCCGCTGCCAGCCCATCCCGGCCCTGAACCTAAGGTAAATTCAATACCCAACCGTTCTGCTTCCTTAACAGCATGTTTAAATAAATCCTGCCACTGGTCGCTCAAAAAATCGACAGGCCCTCTCGGAACACCTACGTTTACTTCCAGAAACAGGACATTCCCGATGCCTGCTTTTTTCATCGATTTAAGATCGGCAGTTATTGCTTCGCGCGATAAATTGCCATCCATAAAATACCAGTAAACACCCGGACGGGCAGCATCCGGAGGATTGACAAATCCTTCTTTTAACTGACCTGTTTCTGAAACTTTGCAGGAAGCAATCAGAAGTGAAATGGCAATCCCGGTAATCACAAATAGTTTTAGGTTCATGGTTTGAATATTTAGTCAGCAAATCTTAACTACTTCCAGATTTAATAATTGCCCCAGTTTTTCAATCTTATCTGCAATGTGCCCGACCCCGATGGCGCAATGGTGGGCAGGCCCCTGCTTCGACCAGCGGTCCATAAACTCGCGGGCGCCAATCGAAAAGCGGTATCGGCTGTTGGTGTTCCCAATCTGCAAAACAGGTCCGGAAACTGATTCGCCCTCGGCCACCAACAGGAACAACCCGTCTTTTCCCTGAACAACCGACAGAATGGTTACATCGCCATGTTTTACCGACATCTGGATAGAAAGTCCCTTGCCCGGTTTGCCATGATAAACAGGTAGCGGCACCAGTTGAACGCGCCCTTCGGCAATGGCAAAATGTGCCGGGCCGTCGTGTCCCAGCATCACAATATCGTCGTTGAAATCCATCGCGTAAAATTCGGAAAACGAACCACCTGCCCCAAAGGCATCCATAATTTTCATGGCCTGTGCATTTTTTATTTCGCATTCGCCTGCCACCGGAATATTTTTGCCTGTCAGCAAGGTATTCCCGGCAATTACTGAAGTTACGATATTTTCATATTCATTGCCGTCAGTTCCTTCGTAATAATACGCCATCGAACCCAGTTGGTGTTTCTTAACCAATCTATCGAGTGCCACCGATGTCTGGGCTGCACGCAGGATTTCTGCTTTTTCGCAACTTTCAGAAACATCAAATGTTTGGCGGAATTCGGCAACTTTTTGCTGAATTTCATCATCGGTGACTTCATCGCGGTATTTTTTCAATTCGCACATTTCGAGTAACTCAATGTGGTTTCCGAATACTGCCGACTGCTGGGTGAGGTCGGAATAAACATCCAACATGCCGCCGTAATAATGGCCTAACACGCCCAGCCGGTTGGTTCTCATAACACGGGCAACACGGGAGGCTTCAATCCAACCTTGAATTTCCGTCCACGCCTGTTCTTCGTGCAGATAGCCGGTAACAAATTCGTACCGGATACCGGAGCGGTTAAAAACATTGGCTATTTCTGGAACAGAGCATGCCTGACAATGAGCTAACCACTCCCCGGTCATTTTTCCGCGGTCGCCAAGCGCATTAAATGTTTCGTAATCGATGGCCGGAACCGGCTGCAAATTCAGGATCACGACCGGAACTTTTACTTTTTGGGCAACAGGCAATACGGTTGACGACAGTGCGTAGGTCGAAACATACAGGAATACAATCTCCACATCGTTTTTTTTCAGCAACTCGCCAGCGGCCTGTGCCTTTTCCGGCGAATCAACCAGACCTGCATCAACGACCGTTGCCCCGAACTGCCGCATCGTTTCAGCAATAAAATTCTGATAACCGGTCAGGCGGTCGAGTAAACCATCGAATTGCGCCCAGTACGTGTCCAACCCGATCCCAAATAAACCAACTTTGTTCATTTTTATATTATTTTTGATTTTTGTTGTTCTTTCGATTTATTCAATACGACCAAGTTACTAACGATTTAAAAGTTTTTCAGCTTAATTATTGATCGAAATACTTTAAATTCTGACACCAATTTTTATGACCGGATCACTGACCAACGAACTATTTTACCCTGCCATCCACGAAAGTGATGAGAAGTGGGGCATCACAGTAACCACTGCCGGGTTTCAACTAATTGAAGCTCATAAGGCATATCCTCCCGAAGGGCATCCGAAAACACATCGTTATCATTATCATAGCGGGCGTATTCTGGATGAATTTCAACTGGTATATATTACGAGGGGAAAAGCCGTTTTCTCATCGAAAAGCGTCGGTGAACAATTGCTGGAAGAAGGGACCCTGTTCATGCTTTTTCCCGGCGAGTGGCACACCTACCGTCCTCACGAAGATACCGGATGGGAAGCGTACTGGGTTGGGTTCCGTGGAAATTATGTCAGTCAGTTGGTTGCAAACAGTTATTTCCTTCCTGAAAATCCATTTTTCCGGATCGGGTACAACGAAGAAATAACCCGCTTTTTTCAGCAAATTACCGCACACATCAAGCGGGAAGAACCCGGCTCGCAACAATTGCTTGGGGGAATTATATTTTACATGCTCGGTTATTTATTCCATTTCAGAAAAAACACTCTTTTTACAAACAAAGCAGTCGTTTCAAAAATCAACAAGGCGCGGGTACTGATGCGCGAACATGTCAACACGAATATCAGTCCGGAAGAAATTGCGGAAATGCTGCATATCAGTTATTCGTGGTTCCGGCGCACATTCAGGCAATACACGGGTTTTTCACCGGCGCAATACATCACGCTGATGAAAGTACAGCGGGCAAAAGAACTGCTGGCCCAAACCAACGATTCGGTAAAAGAAATTGCCGGTGTACTCAAATTCGAACCCTCCGACTATTTCTCTGTATTTTTCAAGCGTGTCACAGGTGTTAGCCCGCTGGCCTACCGTGCTTTGTGCAGGGAAAAATAATTGTCGTTTCAATCAAACACCAGTGGTTCGGGCGCTTTGGGTTGAAAACTGTAAAAACGGGAACGAAGCTGTTCTTCGAGGATAAAACCAAAACCGCCCATATCGGCAGGATGATTGGGGTAATAGGCCAACCTGATCTGGATGGTTTTAAAAACCAGACTCTCGTTACGAAGCCGGACGCCAAAACCAATTCCCGCATAGTAATCCTGCGTGAAAATCACTTTTCTGTTCGAACCGATGATACCCAGATCAAGAAATGAGAAAAAGGCAGTATTGAACTTCAGAAATTCTTTTTCCTGAAAAAAAACGGTCTCCAGATTGACGGTCAACCGTTGTTGTCCTATGGCTTGCCTGCTTGTAAATCCCCGGATGCCGGTCCGGTAACGAAGCAATACATTTTCAATATCAAAACGGCGGATGCCCAGAATATAATTAACTTTTAAAAACTGCCGGGCCTTGTTTGGGCCGGTGTTGAACAAGCGGGAAATAAAATCCAGGTTGCATTCGATCATCCCCTGTTCATAGTGATCTTTATTGAAGTATCCCCCGATCCCGGCCGATGCAAAAAGATAAAATGGTTTGTACCGTACAATGTTACCGCTCGAAAAATACCAGTGAGAATACCAGCGTTTCATAAATTCGTTATCGTCGTAACCAACTACCATCTCGTGCAGATACCCTTTGGGAATATCTTCAGTAATACCATAACTGTATACCAAACGGTCGCGAACATAATGGCGCTGTGAAAAACTCAGGCTCCCCAGGTAAAATGTACTGTTGGCAAAATACTGGTTGTTTTCGCTATCGGCCGACGGACGTTCGATGAAATGAAATTGACGGACCCGTCCCGAAACAGTCATCTGGAAACGGCTGTCCTGCTTGTTGATGCCCAGTTGCAGGTTTCGTCCGTACCAGACATCATACGACCAGAGGTTCAGAGGAAAATCAATTTTCACCGGATCGGTAAGGCTCATGCGGTCGGTCCGGAAATATTTACTGAAATTAAATCCACCAGCCCACGCCGATTGCGGACGCAAAAATTCCTTGTTGAAATTCACCAGGTAACCATGCCGCTGATAGGTATTGAAATAGCCGCAGCGAAAATCAACAAAGTCGCCCCTGAAGTTTTTTACGGAATAAAAAGTCTCGACACCCATATAAGGTTCCCGGTCGAGATGACCAACGAATTTTGCAGAAATCTCGTGCCCTATTCCGAGTACGTTCTGATTATAAATTCCCAGTTTCCCGGAATCAATCTCATCAATTTCCCCGGTAATACCGAAGGCAAACACGTCTTTGGTCAGGATCAGAATATCGACCAGTTGCGGATTTTCCGGCCGTGACGTAACCAAAATGCGCGCATCTTTTAAATACGGAAGCTCGCGCAGCAACCGTTCATTGTCCATCAACAGGTTGGCATCAAATTCAGCGCCTTCCCTGATCCACAGGTTACGGCGGATAGCATTGATATTCGATTTGGTATGGATGCTGTTGGCAAATCGTTCAAATCCCGATTTTGCCACACGGGTTGTATCATCAAAAGTGGGCCCGAAAACATCGAGCGGCTGTATTTTCACCGACGCGATGGTTTTTCCTTCAAACTGCCGGTAATATTCGTACGAAACAATTTCCGTATCATACCTTTCCCCGGGGTTTGTTATCATGGCATCGTAAAGCCAGCCTGTTAAGCGGTGGCGGTGCGCACGCACCTCCAGACTATCGTAAAATAAATCTGCCTTACTGACAACAGAGGGAGGTACCAACGTATCCGGACTGGATGTGTACAATCCCTTCGCGGACAGATCAGCAATCAACAATAAAACCGCAAAAATAATTTGTATGTACTTCATCGCAACCCCACCTAATTTATCCCTCTTAAATTTATCGATTTTTTTTCAGCAAAAAATCCATGCATCAAAGCTACACTTTCTATGTATTTGTAAAACGGATTTTGGTTTCCAAAACTTTGTTAAATTACGTTAAAAGCCACGTTCGGGGGTTTCAATTTTTTTTTGACTTTTATAAATTCGGTCGCGAATTTAAAAAAACAAGACGAATGGATATCGTAGTTGACAAAATTACCAAGACTTATGGCCTGCAAAAAGCCGTCGATGAATTGAGTTTCCGGGTAAAGACCGGCGAAGTTCTCGGTTTTCTGGGTCCCAACGGGGCAGGTAAAACGACCACGATGAAAGCAATAACATGCTTTTTAAACCCCAACGAAGGAAATATCCTGGTCGGGGGCATGTCGGTAACCGAGAACCCGGAAGAAGTAAAAAAACATATTGGGTACCTCCCTGAAAACAACCCGCTTTACCAGGATATGCCGGTGATCGATTACCTGCGTTTTTCGGCCGAGTTGCAGGGTGTTCCGAAAGAAAAAGTACGGGAACGCATTATTGAAATGGTAAAGGTGTGCGGACTGAAAGCCGAGAAACACAAAAAAATCAGGGAACTGTCGAAAGGCTTCCGGCAGCGTGTCGGGCTGGCACAGGCGCTGATCCACGACCCGGAAGTGCTGATCCTCGATGAACCGACTACCGGGCTCGATCCCAACCAGATTGTTGAGATACGCGAGTTGATCAAAAAAATCGGGAAAGAAAAAACGGTCATCCTCAGTTCCCATATTCTGGCTGAAGTGGAAGCCACCTGCGACCGTATCCTGATCATCAGCAAGGGGAAAATTGTTGCCGACGGCACGCCTGAAGAATTGCGAAAACAGGCACAGGGAAACGAAATTCTAAAAGTACAGATCAGAAACGGGGAACGCAACGAAATGTACAGTGCGCTGAAAAGCCTGCCGACAGTTGCCCTGGTCGATTTTATCGACGGTACCCCCAACTGCTACGAGGTGCAAAGTAAGAAAGATGAAAATTCGGCCAAAGCTATTTTCGATTTATGTGTGAAAAAAGGCTGGTATATCAGTCAGCTCACACCGGTTGAAACCAAGCTGGAAGATGTATTCCGCGAAGTTACCATGAACTAGAAAAAATTTACGATTTACGACTTACGATTGATGATTTACGATTTACGATTGAAATCTATCAAACATTAATCAGTACTGCAAAAAAGATATTTAATATGAAACAAATAGGAATTATTACAAAACGCGAGTTGCAGGCTATTTTCGATTCACTGATGGCCTACATTACCATTATTGTTTTTCTTGGGCTCAGCGGATTTTTCACATGGCTGTACGGAGGCGATGTGTTTTTTGTCGGGCAAGCCAGCATGCAAAGCTTTTTCGGCATTGCCTACTGGACCTTTTTCTTTTTCATCCCGGCGCTCACCATGAAACTGATTGCCGAAGAAAAGAAAACCGGCACCCTCGAAATACTGCTAACCAAACCGGTCACCGACTGGCAAATTATCTGGGGAAAATTCCTCGCAACCTTATTGCTGATCATCATTGCACTGGCGCTGACACTCCCTTACTACATCACCATCTGGAACATTGGTCCGATTGATCACGGCGCAGTCTGGACAGGCTACCTTGGATTGATCTTGATGAGTTCGGCCTACATCAGCATCGGGATTTTCACCAGCAGCATTACCAACAACCAGATTGTGGCTTTTTTGCTGGCCCTTTGTATTGGCATCTTCTTCCACATCATTTTCGGGATTCTGGCAGCAAGCATTTCCGGAGTTCCCGGAAGTATTTTCAACTACCTGAGCCTTTCCACCCACTACGAATCTATTTCGCGCGGAGTGGTCGACTCAAAGGATATCATCTACTTCCTTTCGATCATCTTCCTTGGTCTGATTGGCTCTGAAGCTGTTTTAGCAAAACGGAACATCAACTAAAACATCGCGATATGAACACAAAAAAATCACTCATATTATACATTCTCATTGTTACTGGTATCCTGATCCTGGTAAACATCCTTGCCAACCGTTTTTTCTTCCGGCTCGATTTTACGGAAGACAACCGGTACACACTGAGCGACGCAACAAAAAATATACTGAAGGAACTGGATGATCCGGTTACGGTAACCGCCTATTTCTCGGAAGATTTGCCACCACAGATTGCGCAGACAAAAACCGATTTCAAAGATTTGCTGATTGAATATGCCAATAAATCGAAAGGTAATGTGCTGTACGAATTCATCAATCCGAATGGAAAAGAAGAAACCGAGCAGGAAGCAATGAAAGCAGGTATTTCGCCAGTGGTGATCAACGTCAGGGAAAAAGATCAGGCAGTACAGAAAAAAGCCTATCTGGGGGCCGTTGTAAAATATGGAGACAAAACCGAAGTAATCCCCTTTATGCAGCAGGGTGCCGCCATGGAATATGCCCTTTCAACCAGCATCAAGAAACTGACGGTTACCGACAAACCGATGATTGGTTTCATTCAGGGGCACGGCGAACCAACGATTTCCGAATTTCAGCAGGCAATGGTCTCATTGAGCGTATTGTACGATGTTGAGCCGGTGAACCTTACCGACTCGACCAACCTGAGCCAATACAAAACCGTTTGTATGATTGCACCCACCGATTCAATACCTGCCGGACATCTGGCAATGCTCGACCGTTTTCTTGCAGGAGGCGGAAATTTATACATAGCCATCAACCGCGTGCAGGGTGACCTGTCCCAGTTGTACGGAGGTGAACTCACGACCGGTCTCGAATCGTGGCTGGCAACAAAAGGGCTGAAGGTGGAACCCAATTTTGTAATCGACGCGCAATGCAGCACGGTGAATGTCCGCCAGCAGCAGGGAATGTTCACCTTCAACACGCAAATGACATTCCCGTACCTGCCGCTGGCCAACAGTTTTGCAGACCATGCCATCACGAAAGGACTTGAAAATGTGCTTTTCGAATTTGTAAGTTCCATGAACTTCACCGGCGACACCGGCATTCATTATCAACCGCTGGTTTACTCTTCCGATAAATCGGGAACACAAAACTGTCCTGTATTTTTTAATATTCAGCAACAATGGACGAATGCCGATTTTCCGCTCTCTAAACTTACTTTAGGAGCTTTACTGGAAGGAAAATTGTCGGGTAATGCCAATTCAAAACTGATTGTAACCGGTGACGGCGATTTTGCGGTAAACGGCGCCGGACAGGCAGCCCGTCAGCGCCAGCCCGACAATGTGAACCTGATGGTCAACGCAATTGATTACCTGTCGGACGATACCGGCCTAATTGATCTCCGGACCAAAGGAGTCACCTCGCGCCCCATCGACCAACTTGAAGACAGCACCAAAACACTACTGAAATATTTGAATTTCATGCTGCCCGTTTTGCTGATCATTGCCATTGGGCTGATCAATGCACAGAAAAACCGTACCCGCCGCATGAAACGCATGTACTACGATTATGTGTAACCTTTTAATTACTGAATCATGTTTCGGAAAATCAATCAAAAAACCATACTGATACTGTTTGTTGTTCTGCTGGCGCTTGTTGTTGGCGTCAACTTCATCGACCGGCAGAAAAACGAACGGACTTTTAAAGACGATCTGGTAGAGGTAAATGCCGACGATATTACGCAGATTCTGCTCTACCCGAGATCGATGAAAGGAGAAGAAATAAAATTCGAAAAAGAAAACGGTTCGTGGATGGTTTTCAAGGCGGAGAAAAAATACCCGGCCGACAACAATATGGTCTCATCCATCATCGGCGAGTTGAACCGGATAAAGCCGGAAAGCGTGGCCTCAACAAGCAAGCAGCGGTGGAGCCAATACGAAGTGACCGACTCGCTCGGAACTAAAGTTGTACTGAAAAATAAAGGCAGGAAAGTCGCTGAAGTAGTAATCGGGAAAATGTCGTTTTCGCAGCCACAAAAAGCAACTTCGTATGTGCGGCTGGAAGGAGACGAGGTGGTTTACGGAGTCGATGGCTACCTGCCAATGACTTTCAACCGCGACCTGAGTTCATTCCGGGATAAAACAGTGACCGGGATAAAAAAAGACGATCTGACCCGCCTGACCCTGACCAATCCAAACGACGGGACTTTCGTCCTCGAAAAAGGAGACAAAAGCTGGATGATCGGCTCTGCACCTGCCGATTCGGCTTCGGTTGCCGGTTTTCTCTCGGGGTTGCAAAACCTGAAACATTCGGTTTTTACTGATGATGCACCGGTTGGCGAAGCCCTGTACAAACTGAAGATCGAAGGAAACAACATCGCCGAAGCCGTTGAATTGGCCGGCTACGCTGCATTGAACGACAAACTCACCGTAACCAGCAGTCAAAACAAAGGCAGCTACTTCGACGGCGAAAACCTGAAGGAAAAAATATTTCCTCCAAAATCAAACTTTCTGAAATAATTTCGGCCCCGCTTACAGCGGGGTTTTTATTTCAAAAACCGCTCCATCCGGACTTCACGGTTCACATGAAGTTGTTCACCCGTCAGTAACCGGACCATTTCACGTGCAAAATACGGTGCCAGCATCACCCCTTTGGTACCTAACCCATTGAATACCGCAGCATTTGTGTATTCCGGATGAAACCCCAGCACCGGCCGCCGGTCGGATACGGTTGGACGGATGCCTGCCCAATGATCTTTTACCGTGTACTCAACAGAAACCAGTTTTTCGAAACGCCCGGTAACCGACTGCCGTCCCTTTTCTGTTGGCAATTCCGAAAGATCATCCCAGTCGTAGGTTGAGCCAATTTTAAACAGATGATTTCCAACCGTAAGAATAAACAAATCGTCAATTAGGATAAAATCATCCGGCAAACCGGGCGCATCTACCAGCAACAATTCGCCTTTGGCCGGGCGCATCTTCAGGAAAGGAAAAAACGGGTTCTTCACAACATGCGCACCTTCACAAAAAACAATCTTTTCAGCGTCTATTCTCCTATAATGAAGCTGCCCGCCGCGAATTTCAAAATCCGGATAGTCAACAATTGAATTAATAAAAAGTCCCTTTTCGATGAAAAAGTTCCGGGCATTTTCCAGAAACAAATTCAGGTCGAGGTAGCCGGAACCGGTAACCTGCCCATACCCGGCGGCATCTGCAATTCCACCAACCGGCGGCAATTCCTGTATCTTCAGAATATAGTCAACCCCGCTTTCCCGTTTCTTTTTCCATTCCTCCAATTCCTGCACCGACAGGGGTTTCAGTATATCTTTTTTGAAATAGAATTTCCGGTCCAGTACGTTTTCCAGTTCGGGATATACTTCGTCCATTACCGGGAGCAAATCATCAATCAGCCAGCTTTTGGTCAGGCGTTTAAACACCAGAGGATTGAATAATCCGGCCGCAACCGTCGATGCACTGCTTTTCCCTGCGGAAGCAATAATCCGGAAATCCAACTTCCTGAAATGTAGTTCAAAAGCCAGCAATGTTCCGGCCAATCCCTGACCAATAATTAAATACGGAACGGATGTCATCCTGATGCGTTTTAATATTCTTCACACACAACAGAAAGCAGGCATCATTGTTTTTTCGGGATCAGTTTTTCGGTTTCTCTATCGTGAATTATCTGCAAAAGAACGAGAAAACAAACCGTGTTGCCGAAAAAAATTGGAATTGCTTTTCCGGTTTTTCTTCTTTACCTTGAACTTTAAATCCGTTAACAATGAAACTGAAGAATCTTGCCATAGTATCCCTCTTTTTGTTATTCTTTTCAGGCTGTATTGTATTTTCGTTTTACCCTCTGTATACCGAAAAAGACTTGTTTGCCAACGAACTGCTCACGGGCGAATGGATCGATAAAGATTCGGCCATCTGGAAATTCGAACATAGTTACAACGGGAAGAAAACTCCCGAAAACATCAACAGGACTGCTTATTATCTTACGCTGAAAGAAAAGGGACAGGCCGGTTTCAGCAAAGCCTCGCTGCTGGTGCACCCGGTAAAATTGGGCGGCCACTATTTCCTCGATTTTTATCTCGAAGAATATTTCGATGACGACAACCTGAGTTTATTCGATTTTCACGTGTTGCCGGTGCATACTTTTGCCAAGCTCGAACTGGTAAAAGATTCAATGTACATTCACTGGTTCGATCAGGACTGGCTGAAAGACCTGATCAAGGAAAACCGCATCCGCATTCATCACGAAGACAACGGAAACCACATTTTGCTGACTGCAAAGCCGCAGGAACTTCAAAAGTTTGTAATAAAATATGTAAATTCGGCGGAAGCCTTCGAAGACGGGCTTGATGCAGCATTACGAAAAACCGGTAAGTGATCACTAAACTGAAAAATATCCTTATTGCACTGGCTGAAAACAGGGCTTTACAGCATATCCTGTTCTGGGCATTTTCGTTCCTGATCCTGGTGAATATTCTCCGGGTATCGGCTGAACTGAAACCCATTGATGTGATTTATACAATGGTTTTTCATATTCCGCTGGCGCTGGTCGTTTACATCAATCTGTCCATCCTGGTTCCGCGCTTGCTTGCCCGGAAAAAATACTGGTGGTATGCGTATGCAATCATTATTACCTTGTTTGTCGGGGCCGAATTTTACCTTCTCCTGTTCGACAAATGGATCGACTACCTGTTCCCCGGGTTCTATTTCATCGCTTATTACGGCTTTTGGGACATCACCCTGTACCTGATTGTATTTCTGCTGCTAACCACGCTGATTAAACTGGCGCGGGCATGGTTTGTAGTAAAACAACTGGAGCAGGAAAATACGGAAAACCAGTTGAAAGCCTTGCGCTCGCAACTGAACCCCCATTTCCTGTTCAATAGTTTGAACAACATTTATTCGCTGGCCCGCAAGAAAGACGATGCAGCCCCGGAGGTAATCCTGAAACTTTCGGATATTCTGCGGTACGTTATTTACGACTCCGACAAGGACGAAACCGACCTGAAAAGCGAGGTCGAATTTATCCGCAAATACGTGGAACTGCAACTGCTGAGGCTTCAGAACAAAGACCGGGTGAAAATGGTTGCGGAAGGTGAAATCGGCGACCAGCGGATTGCCCCGCTTTTGTTTATTCCGTTTATTGAAAACAGTTTTAAACACGGGCTGACCCAAACGAACGAGGAGCTGATCGATATTAACCTGGTAGGGCGACGCGAAAGCATTTATTTCAGGATAAAAAACAACAAGGGGAAAACCGATTTCAGGGAAAAAACCAAATACCAGGGCGTGGGCATTGCCAACGTAAAAAAGCGACTGGAACTGCTGTACAAAGACCGTTACCGGCTGGAAATAAACGATTCGAAGTCGAATTACGAGATTAAACTGGAAATCAAGCTGGCAAATGAAGACAAAGATTAACTGCATCATTGTTGAAGATGAGCCCCTATCACAAGATATTCTGAAAGACTATGTTGAAAATTGCCCGGAACTCTGTTTGTCGGGCGTATTTTCCAATGCGCTTCAGGCCCGGGAAGCGATCCTGAACGGCGAGATACAACTGCTTTTTCTCGACATCAACATGCCCGGTTTTTCGGGCATCAACTTGGTGAAAAGCCTGTCGAGCCCGCCACTAGTGATTTTTATTACCGCATATCCTGAATATGCAGTCGAAGGGTTCGACCTCGATGCGGTTGATTACCTGCTGAAACCGGTTTCGTACGAACGGTTCCTGAAGGCTGTCAGCCGGGCAGTTGAAAAGCTACACAACGAAAGACCAGCCGAAACTTCCGGCGACCACATCATGGTAAAGGCCGACAAAAAAATGTTCCGCATCGACCTGTCCGACATTTTTTACATTGAGGCGCAGGGCGATTATATAAAAATCCGCACCACTGCCCGCAACCTGATGGTGTATGATTCGCTGTCGGCATTTGGAGAAAAACTACCCCCCGACCGTTTCCTGCGGATTCACAAATCGTACATCGTTTCGCTGTCGAAAATCGAGTACATCGAAGGAAACCAGATCAAAATAAAGGAAATGCTGTTGCCCGTGAGCCAGACGTACCGGGATGAACTGTTGTTAAGGCTAAACGGGTGATTATTTCATCTATCCTTTCCTCGTTTAAGCATCGCAGAAACGAGGAAACCGCTAAAACTCAAACAATGGAGAGGTGGAGTTGGTTGGTACATTATTCAAAGCCAGCCCCTGTTATTTCCCGTGTCATTCCGGCGCAGGCCGGAATCTCATGATTACAATGGATCATCTTTTTTTTATGTTTTCTGCCTGAAGGGCGGGCATATTTCAGCCCGGGGCAACGCCCCGGGAAAAAGGGAAAACGAAGAAAACCGTCCGCGCGAATAGGATAGTCAGGGCGAAGAACCTTTTCCGGACGGAATAGATATATATTATCTCCGGGGAAACAGGGATACATCATTTTCGTCCGAAATAGAGTTGTTCTTTTACCCACGTTATCTTGCGGACGATATCTGTTCGCTCTACACCCCGGGGCGTTGCCCCGGGCTAAATTATACTGTCCCTTCAGGACGTTTCTAATGTCCGTTCTGAAAAGTATGTTATAGACGAGAAATTACAAACTCCTTCTACCGTTAAAACTCAAAGGGGGAGGAGAGATGGGCTAGGGTTAAATACCCAATAACTTGAATTTAGCATTTTAACTGATATAAGATTGCCATATACCTGTCTTCTTTTTTATTGTGGTTGATAAATTAGGCCTACTTTTCTTAACTTCTCTTTCTCATTCGGTTTCCAGAAATCAATCGTTTCAAGTTTTCTTATAGTTCTTGATCCTGCATACTCGCTTAAATCCAGCATCATAGCCCGATATACTTTCCCTTGTCTTTTGCTAACTGTCACTCGTGGATCTATTTTATGGATTAATTTTAAATCAACCAACTCATCTATTTTGGGATCGTCCAAATCCTGTTGAAGCAAGAAACAATTACTGTTGGCTTTTTCAAGACAAAACTCCCTAATTCCAGAAAAAATAGAATTTAATCTTACTGTTCCATCATCAGCATCTTTATTAAACTCTTCTTTCTTAAATGTACCATATTCTCCAGAAGCTTCATTGACATCTTCAACCGAAATTCGTGGACCCTTTGGATGATTTGGGTTTTGATTCAACCTCTCTCTCGCATTAATAATTGATTGTCTAAATAAGTTAATAAAATCTCGTGACACCCCACCAGACCCTATTATAAGTCTATCAAAAGCATTTGGATTTATTAATTCTGAAAGTTTAAAAGTTGAGCACTCTGTTAATAATTCGGAAGCCAATCTTTCTAAAAACTTCTTTGTGGTATTCATTTTCTCTAGAGTAAGATCAAGATCAATTTCAGAAACATCATCACCAAGTTTGACCCCGATTGGCCTTTCTTCCACTTTATAGAGTTCAGATCGAAACTTTACTGTGCCAATTTTCAGCCAGATACCATTATTCTTGGAAATTTTATGTAAAAAACTTAACAACTCCGGTTGATTCTGCTTTTTGATGTGATACAGATCATCAATGAGTAAATAAATTTCCTTATCTAATGCTTCTCTTATTTCTTTTAACAAAGATATTATAATGAACTACCCCGCTGCAAGCAGACGGGGTATCAGAACAGCCGCCGTTGCGTAGTTTTGTGCAAAACAGTATAGTCTTTTTCTATTCCCTGATCCCTAACATATTTTGAGATTGTATTTTCATCT
>Ga0209319_1000468_pt1 | contig 51702 bp, 43 predicted proteins | sample RifGroE2_FD_184000 | JGI IMG/M metagenome (GOLD analysis project Ga0209319, IMG submission 184000) | Groundwater microbial communities from Rifle, Colorado - Groundwater E2 (SPAdes) (version 2) | ecosystem: Environmental > Aquatic > Deep subsurface > Groundwater | place: Rifle, Colorado, United...
TGGTTCTGTAACAGAAAGTGTGGGTAAGGTGTAAAAAAAGACATGATTCATTAAAATCCACCTGAAGAAATTAACCACAATTTAACAGGAGGAAGAATCATGTCTTTAGGAAGAGATATCCTATCAAAATGTTTTCAGATTGAGAATTACGAAATTAAAGAGGTCATCGAGGAAGGAGACAGGATAATTCTAGAAATTGATAGACCCGCGGTAAGTTTTTGCAGTAAATGCGGATGCGTGGGAGGTCATTATGACTCAAGCATTCAAGAGTTTTTGATCGGGAGCTTGAATTTAAAGCCCATTTACGCTCGCACAAAGATATGGCGAATTAGATGTCATTTGCACGGGGTTGTAACGGAGCGACACGGTATAAGCGAAGGGAAGAAGCGGCACACACAGGCCGTCGAAAAAGCGGTGATCAGATATACGGAAAAACTTGATAATCAAGCTGCTGCTGATTTATTTGGTGTATCGAAGATGACGATTTACCGCATTGATCTGGACGGATTGACAGCACTAAAAGAGAAGTATCTTGCTAATTTGCCGATGCCCAGCTGTTTGAGCGTTGATGAAGTTTCCTATAAAAGGCGTCACAACTACGCGACAATTATTTCTGATTACGATGAGGGGAAAGTTTTGTGGATAGAGAAAGGCAGAAAGGAAGAGGATTTAACTTGTGGATACGGTACATTAAATACGAGCTTAGATAATGTAAACTGTATTTCAATGGATCTTTGGAATGCCTATGAAAACGCCACAAAGAAGCGTTTCCCACAAGCTTCCATTGTGTATGATCGGTTTCATATTGCCCGTCTCTTGAATCGCGCGATTGAAGAAGAACGTCGTGCTTATCAGAATCACTTAGATAAAGACGAGCGCAGAATCATGAAAAAGCATAGTCGTTGGATATTATTAAAACGAGATATTAATTTATCTGACCAGAACAGAGATCATCTCGCAGAATTGAAAGAAGCCAATAAGCCACTGTACGAAATGTATTTGTTGAAGGAAAGTTTTTTAAATATTTTTGACCGGGGGTTTTCTGCTAATTTGGCAAAAAGACAGATCGTTGCTTGGGTAAAAGAAATCTCCTCTACGGAGTTTAATAGCCTAAAGCGGTTTTCAAAATCCATTTTAAAACGCCTTAAAAATGTATTGAATTGGTTTAAAAACCCAATCTCAAATAGCAAGGCGGAAGGTATTAATAACGTTATCAAAACACTTCTAAAAAGAGCTTACGGTTACAAAAACTTTGAGTACTTTAGAATGAAGGTTTTACAGAAATGTGGAACGCTTATGAGTTATTCGTACCCATAGATTCTGTTACAGAACCGACTTTTTTTGTCATTACCGGCGGAGGCAGCAAATCCAGCGATACCAACGCTCGCTACTATTGTTCCTACAATAAGACCTGCAAATGGAATAATTGCCACTGCTGCTACCGGCAATGCGACAACTGCAACAAGTGAAGAAAGTAACAGAACACAACCCGCTCCTATCAAAGAGCCCCAAAATGCTTTGCGTTTAAAAGAGCGGGCGTTAACAGGTGATTTTTTCACTGCTCCATCGCTCTTCTTCTGCGCCACCAACGTTACCGCTTCTTTTGAAGAAGGTTTTTCTGATAATGTTTTGCTGGGAACTGCCGCTATTCCATCCATCCCCAAAGTTCGCATGACAACAGCAGCACTACTGGGAAGCGCCTCTTGCGAGGATACTGTCGAAACAGGCAATCTCAACCACTCTCGAATCGTTTGAGGCGTCTTACCGCTTCTAATAGCTTCTTTTTGCCCTTCAAAAAATTGATGAGCAATTCGAGCAACCGCTTCACTTTTCATATCGGGATGAGTCGTTAAATAAATTTCCTGCAAATCTGTCTCGGTATATTCTGGATATTGTTGTAATAAAAGTCGATGTTGTAGCGCAGGACTAAGCACAGAGCGCCCCGCCATACTGGGTGGATTTTGAGTGCCAACAATCATAAAACCAGGTTGTCTTGGCAAATCCCCCTCTGGCGTTTTTCCCATCAATAGCGCATTGATCAATTCTCCTTCTAAAACCCCCGCATTCGTCTCATCAATAAACACTATTTTCCCTGCATGAAAAGCATTCAGCAACACCGCTTCTCTTTGCTCACGCGATAAACTCATATTGAGCTCAACATAGTCTTGATCACGCGCCAATCCTTCTTGCTTCAATACCGCTCGAACGAACTCACTTTTCCCAATGCCAGGAGGCCCTTCAAAAATTATCCCACCTAATCCACCTCCTGACTGAGAAGGATGCATGCGCATTCGGAGCATCGCACACAATAACCCTTTTAACGGTTGATGCGATGATGGAATAACAAATGATTCCGATCGCTCCGAAGGAGCAATAGCGCCTGCAACCGCAGGAGCAAAAGGCATAACAGCAAACAATTGAGCAATACGGCTTCTCTCTTCCTTCTTGAGTCGTATGCAGTTCATAAACATATAATAAATAATTTGCAGAGCCTTATTATTATCTGTCGGCATCAGAGAAATCAATTTCGCCGCTGTTTCTAACTCACGCACGAGCTCATCCTGATGGGCGACTGAAATCGCATAAATGCCGCACAAAAGGGTTAATATGCTTTCCGGCACATTCTGCGGCAAAATCGGTCTTAACACTTTTTCTTTTATAAATGATGCTGGGATAGGCTCAAATTGAATGACTGGCATATGTTCTAAAATTTCAGGTTGTTTCCGTCCGCCACCATAAGATTGCACATTCCCTGCAAAAACAACTCTGTGTTGAGGTGACAATGCGTAATAAACCCCATTAAGATAGATGGAAGGTGGGCGCTTTAATAAATCCTGAAATGCTGTCCAATCAGATGGGTTTAAGTTCGCCTCATCGAGAAATAAAATAACGAGATGCTGAGGATTTTCCGGTCGTGTCAGAGCCCACCTTAAAATATTTTTTTCACCCATGCAGCAATTTGGATAAGTGCGCTGCATGAATGTCGTTTTCCCCGTCGCACTCTCCCCTTGTAAAAATACTAACTGATGATCTTTAAAAGCATCACAAAACACTTTTTTTCGGTTTGCCATAAACGCATCGGGACTGTCTGCTGGTATTTTATCAGGTTCAAAAACTATGCGCGGCGTTTTCTGCACAACCTGTTTTTCTTTTTTTGTGATAAGAGATTGTGCGTAATGAAACGCCGAAAGATCATCTGAAATAATCGTGAGATGACCCCCATGATCAAACCAATCTACTCTTGATGCACCCTGATTATACAATATAACGCCTGCAAGATATTCCGCCAAATCCTGATGAATGTTACCCTTTAAAACAACTTGCTGTCCTGCTCGCAGGCGACGAATAACATCGGATAGACGTTCTTGGCAATCCAATTGACTCTGCTCATTAAAGCGAGGAGTCATTGCAATAAATAAATCGGATAGCTTGAGCTCCGATGCCGTAATGATCGTTGCTGCTTGATAACACGGCTCTCTCGCCTCATCATCAGGGGCATTTGATTCAATCAGCTGAATAGGGCATGACTCACGAGCGAGTACTGCCGGATATGACTGCTCTTGAATAGACACACCATCAAACGGGACGGAAATATCTGGCGCTAAAATAACCGTTAATTTCACCCCTAGCGCTTTAGCCGCTTGCAATAACTGCCCCCATTGGTTTTTACCCAACTCATGCGTCACAAAACAACGTAATTCTCTAGCGGGTGACATCGCCATCAAATATCCAGGCGCCATCTGAAGTGCGCCATTCACCACGCGATACTGCACAAACAATTGTTGACATGTTTTTTGATTAAGACAAAAAAACGGCGGATCACGAGAGATCACTTCCCCTTTTTTCATCCGAAAAAATTGAGCAGGCCCTATCCATTCTCGCCAAGGATAATCCTCTTGTGTTGTAACCGAAAATCCTTCTGGTCTTTTAACGGTCACGCCATGGCAATCAAAAGTTCCTCGCAATAAAAAAGATTCAAAAAAATCATTAAATTCACGGTCCTGCTTAGGGGGATTTCTAAGCACGATTGATTGATACCCCTCATCTATCGCACGCCATAGCGGCCCTTTGATAAAACTAAAAGACTGCCCATGAATCTCCCATCGACCTATCAACAAATTTTTCCAGTCAGGAGATTCGTATAGGTCAATCATATAAATAGGTTGTAATGATCCCACTGCTTGCCTACGCGTTTCAAGCTGGCAGGGTTTTACTTTAGCCTGTAACGCCGCTTTTTGCTCGACATCTAAATCAACTTCTGTCCGACTATCAAAACGCGATGAAAAATCAGCGCCTTCATAAGCCCCTTGTCGAGGCATAAACCCCACAACAATCACATTGTCTGGCAATGGAATATCATCAATTTTCCTGTGTCCATCAATCACGCTATTGTGCGCAACAAGCTCTTTTGGCGGAAACGAAGTCCAATCGATAAAAAGGTAGTAAGTCGTATCAGCATGCTGAGAAGCCTTCTGTATAAAAGCGTTTAATGCGCTCCTGTGCTCAGCAGGCGCATGATATTGCCCTTGCATGCCCGCATTAAGCAATAAAACGCCACGTCGACAAGACAGCGCCTCTTTTGCATTAACAAGATAAGTTGAAGCGGCCTGCGCATTTTCTAAATGCTGCTGTAAGACCAGTCGTGTTAAAGCAAGATCCTCGGATGAATCACAAACAAGCAGCTGACGCTTTTTCGTAGGATCAATCAGAGAATTACAAAAAGCCGGAATAGAAAATTCACCGCGTTTGACGATAGCTCCCTCTGCGCGCCTTGAGGCTTTTGCAGGCTCTGGATGTTGTGTGGCAACTGTGCCATCGCCCCCTTGTTCTTCAGACGGCGCTGCTTTTTCTTCAGGAGATTTCGCTTCTGGCTTTTTCTCCGCAGCTTTTGCAGAAGACTCCTCTGTCAGTTGTCGCGGCCGTGGCACTACCTCTGCCTCTGTTGACGAAATAAGCGGTGGAGGTTTCGACGCGGATGAAGCACCTTCTTGTGGATTCGGATTAAACGAAATACGCGGCGGCGCCCCACCCAAACAAATAGATAACCATGCAGCCTCCCCCTTTTTACGCACTTCAACAAAGGCATGAACTTCGCTATAAATGATACGCGCCTCATAAGGATATTTATTTTTTTCAAGCATATATTTAAAAACCGCAGCGCGATGACGACACACCCCTTTTTTTTCTCGATACATGCGTTCAAGCGGCGGCAAATTTTTAAATGCTTCATTTTCCATTTCGCCTGGTTCAAACGATCGACAATCGTGAATCAACCCATGTAAATCCGCGTCCAATCGAGCACGCTCTGTCTCACTTAATTTGTCAAAATTACAACAAGGCGGTTTTGCCAGTTTAAATTGAACAGAAACAACACCTGGCGATTTCCCCTCTTTTAACTTAACGTAATAAAGATTGCGTTGTGCTGAATAAAATAACTCGACAGGCGCAGAAACGCCATTTTGCATCGCAATCAAGTGAGTGATCTCTTCATGTGGAAATAGTGAAGGAAGTGCCGTATAGCCGGTGGCGCTCAACTGCAATTGAATCGAGGCCTCATGCGTAGCGCCCCTTGATGTCAGCTTACTTATATCACATTGCGTCAATTCTTCTCGAATTAAAGGGGATGCTGAAATTTCACCTGTTTGTGAATCTAGTTGATCGAAAACAGCTAATCGATAATAATTTGGCGGGGGATGATATAAACCCGTTTTAAGATCGCGGAAAATCCCTGTAGGAGAAGGCAATGCTGCGCCTTCCTCAGTCGAATCTTGCGTATACGAATCAATCGTATGTTTAGGCTGGTAATGTGATCCTTCCCACCCTGATGATCGCATCGCCCCACTACTCGATGAAGAAGCTGCAGAACTCGATGCCCCACTGCTCGATGAAGAAGCCTCAGCCTGATGCGTACCCATCGCCGAAGAAACCTCAAATAGCTGTGATGGGCGCTGGGAATTACCAGTAAAAATCTCTTTACATCGCGGATACCTACCTATCAATGTTTTATCCTCAACACAGCAGGCCTGTATGCTTAATAGTTCTAAAGAAGGAAACGATAAGCTGTTAAAATCAATCTCCGTTAAGTCAGTTTCTTGGATATATAAGGTTCGCAGGTTAGGCATCCGTTGCAGTAACTCTTGCAAACCCCTAGGCACCTTTGACTTCGGCCCATTTATGATCAGACTTCTGAGATGCTCGAACCGAACATTACTTAATTCAATGCCATCACCATACCACGCATTTTCACTTGTTATGTTTAATGAAATCAAGCTTGTTGCATGACTTAAAAAAGACCTCATCACATCGACATCAACTACTGCACACTTCATCGTCAATGATTCAAGCCGCGTAGCATGAACCCCGCTCAAAGCGCTACAGGGTACCCTTGTCAAGCTCGCTTTTTTTGCCTGACTTAAAAGATCGCTGAGCGCTGCGCCTGAAATCTCGCCTCCGATATTTATAGATTCGAGCTGATCAAGAGAAATACCGCCCAAATCAAGATCGTCGTAAATAGAACCTAACGTTAACGATTTCACATTGCTCGCTTGCTTTAAAAGATCGCTGAGCGCTGCGCCTGAAATCTCGCCTCCGATATTTATAGATTCGAGCTGATCAAGAGAAATACCGCCCAAATCAATATCGCCATAGACGTAAATAGAGCCTGACGTTAACGATTTCACATTTTTCGCACACTTTAAAAGATCGCTGAGAACTTCCCCTGAAATCTTGCCACCACTGATATTTATAGATTCGAGCTGATCAAGAGAAATATCGCCTAAATCAAGATGGCCATCGCCCTGAATAGAGCCTAACGTTAACGATTTCACATTGCTCGCTCGCTTTAAAAGATTACTGAGAACTGCGCCTAAAATATCGCCTCTGATATTTATAGATTCGAGCTGAGCAAAAGAAATGCCGCCAAAATCAAGATCACCGGCAACAGAGCATAACGTTAACGATTTCACATTGCTCGCTCGCTTTAAAAGATTACTGAGAACTGTGCCTAAAATATCGCCTCCGATATTTATAGATTCGAGCTGATCAAGAGAAATATCGCCTAACTGAAGGTCGCTCACACAGTAACTTAGAATCAATGACTTGAGTTGTGTCGCTTTTCGTAAGAAATCTTTGCTTGTCTCTCTTGTCTCTGCCGTTAAATCACTACCTGAAAAGCTTAAAGAGCCAAGCAAATCGTATATTTTTTCAGGAGTAGAGGTATCCGCACCAAGCTGATCAAATGGATAAGATCGTATTTTTTTAAAATCTAGCGTATCAACAGAATCAACTGCAAACTCAATGGATACGTGTTGAAATTTGTTTTTGAGTCTACGTAATCGCTCAAAAACCGTTTCATTTAAATCCTCTAAAAAAAACCTAATGCGTTCTAATGCAAAATAAGAATGTGGCAAATCTTCTTCTAATAAGTAATTAAAAGCCTCATCGTTCAATGCGCTAAAATTAAATTTTTTTGAGGAAAACACCTCTCCTTGCCGTACTAAATCAGACAGGTAATCTACAATGCATAGCTGATCGAAAGAAACCTGTCGTTTCACCCAGGCTGCATCTGTGATTTGCTTATGCAATGGTAATGAGCGCAAACCAAGGGAGTCTATCTCTAAGCAAGGATTATCATACCTCTGCCTAGCTGTAGCTATATCTGAGATAAGGGGAGAAAACACGACCACTTTTTTCTTCAATCTGTGAGGTGACTCTTTGACCGCTTCAAAACACTCCGAATGTCCGTCAACGAGGCGATCAACGCAAAGCGTCCCGGCTGAAGGCTCAGCCGAAAACGTCTTAACCACACTTGGTTCTTCGTAGAATAAAACAGGCTGCCATTTTTCTTTAGCTAAACGCAACATTTAACACGCTTTTAATCCTGAAATTAACTGCTCAATTTATTAATTCAAATTATAGCATCGTTTTCGAGACAAGATTGCAAAAAAACATATTATCGAACATACGCCTATTGATAGTTTCTGTAACCACGTGACGCTAGACTATTTCCATTATCGCGAAGAAAATCATAATTATATTCGTTCAACAAAAAACCTACCTAAAGAAGATACCCCGTTTTCATCCTGCAAAACAAATAGCAATGCTGTTTTTTCCCAGCGCCAGTAGTATTATTAGCGGATGCATTCGTTTCAAAAATAACTAAAAAAGAAAGCTTGCAGCAATAGATTTAATTATTTCAGGAGATAAAAAAACATGTTCTCATCAAAAAAAACGCTCACTTTCAAGCAGATGATTAATTTAAATTTGGGTACATTTGGTATCTTATTTGCCTGGCAGTTATTACTGGCTAATATGAGTGGGATTTACGCGTTTTTTGGAGCTCAAGAAAGCGATCTAGGTTATTTGTGGTTGATTCCTTCAATATTAGGGTTGGTTGCCCCATTACTGATTGGGTATTTGAGCGACAAAACTCATACGAGCTTTGGAAAGCGATTACCTTATATTTTTTTCGGATCGCTAGTCGCTGCCATTTTTATTTTGGTGCTACCCAACTCTCCTTCGCTTAAATTCTCTATACTGTTTTTCTGTATTTTTACCGCCGCTATCAATGCTGCGTTGCAACCATTCCGCGCGCTCATTGCAGATATCATACCGGAACAAGAACACACCAAGGCTTATGCAACTCAAGCAGTATTGATAGGAATAGGAGCGGCTTTTTCATCTGCTCTCCCGTGGTTATTGCTTCATATTTTTAAAAACGGGGCTTCGACAACTGCTGGCATTCCCTTTGAGATTAAACTGGCATTTTACATAGGCGCTGTGACTTTGATGATAACGGTCGGCTGGACAACGTTGAAGACAAGGCAGTATTTACCCAAACAATCGGGTCGTTTAAAGGGACGCTTATTTCATATGCCGTCAATAGGACTGAAGAAAATCACATCATCCTTCATGTTAATTCCTAAAGTCATGTTACAAGTCTCTGTCGTTCAGTTTTTTACTTGGTTGGGCACATTTTGCTTTATCGTCTATTTTACACCAGCAATTGAGCAGAGTATTTACCATCTGCCAGTAGCAATAAATCCAGGCTTATCGAATGCCCTCTCTCATCAGCTGCTTGAAAAAAGTGTTGTGCTCAACGGGCTCGCTTGCGCCGTTTATATGACGATCAATATCATTTACGCGTACTGCATCCCATTCTTGTCGAAGAAAATCACCCGAAAAGTTGTGCATATTATTTCGCTAATGATTGGCGGCGCATCGCTAATCAGCCTTTTGTTCATTCATCAAGCAGCCGTTTTGCTTGTTGCAATGATTGGGTTTGGAATCGCTTGGGCAAGTTTTAATTGTATTCCTTTTGCCATGATTGCTAATGCTCTGCCTGCTGAAGGTTTGGGTGTTTATATGGGATTGTTCAATGTTTCTATTTGCTTGCCTCAGATTTTCGTCAGTTTTTTTGCTGGCTATATCTTACGAACATTATTAAAAGGCGACGCTGTTATTTTATTGGTTTTAGCGGGCATTTCTATGATTATTGCGGCTTTATTGACAATCCCTATACGAGATAAATCAGTGAAGGAAATAGTTTAGCGTCATAATGGCCGGGCAAAAATAAAGTTATCTCCTTTTCCACGGTTTCCATTGCTGGATGAGCTCGGATTGCCTCAGGCGTTCTTCTAACGCCCAGTGTCTCATTTTCCTTCTCCTCGATTAATAATTCGTTTGCAGATTTTTTATTTTTTTCAGAAGTCGGTTGGTCATTGTTGCCTTGCTGCATGAATTGGGCGCCCACAAAAGGCGCCTCGAACTCATCACACAGTTTAAACACTATTCTTGGCCTTGTTTTTTTAAATTTTCCCCGGATTCGGATCAATCAATTGATAGTGAATACTGAGAACAAGCTAATACATTGGTTTTCATCAAGAAAGAAATACCCTATACTTTCTAATCTTGACACAATATTTTTTATAAAAAACCCGAGATGAACTTTATGGCCTCCATGCGACAATATACCGGCAAGCAATTACTCACCTTCATCCGCAACGGGCGTTATGCGCACGCAGGAGAAGAAGAAGCTATCACGATGATGATGGATCAATTTAAAAAATCGCCCGATCAAATGATTTTAGATGTCGGATGCGGTTTAGGAGGAACGGCTCACTTTATTCAGCAAAATGGATGGGGACAAGTCACGGGCTTGGATATCGAAAACAATTCGATCCAAGATGCGAAAAAACATTATCCTCACATGAATTTTCTCACGGCTGACGTCCATCAAATATCAGAAATATTCAAAAACACTTTTGATATTATTTGCCTTTTTAATGCTTTCTATTCTTTTCGCGAGCAAAATAAAGCCTTATCCGCTTTAGCGATTACTGCAAAGCCGCAGGCCAATCTGGCCATCTTTGATTATCTGGATCTTTGTGAGTCGTATAAAAATCCTCTTTTTTGCGACGGGAAAGATGCAATGCCATTCATCCCTATTCGGCTCGATACGATAGAGTCTATGTTATTCAACGCGGGCTGGAAATTGCTCGATACCCTCGTCATCAATGAGCAATATAAAATATGGTATACAAATTTAGTCATGAAGCTTACAAGCAAAAAAGAAGAAGCCATCAAACAATTTGGACAAGCCATTTATGACCAAGCAAGTGATACCTACCATAAACTATTAAATGCGATCATTAAAAAAGAGCTCGGGGGCGTCATTATCTACGCGACTAAATTATAATCCGATTTTTAGCATAAACCGAATTTGCTATAATTGAACACTACCGATACAACAAAAGGCCTCTGATATGAAAGCATCTATCGCTGAAAAAAAATTACTCCACTATGTCGGCAAAGCGATTGCCGATTTCAACATGATTCAAACGGGCGATCGCGTGTTGGTTTGCGTCTCCGGTGGAAAAGATTCTTATACGCTATTAAAAATACTACATTTGCTACAACAACGAACCCATAATAAATTCACGGTTACAGCGCTTACGGTGAATCAATCACAACCTGGCTGGAACGATACGCGATTACGCGAATGGTTCGAGCACAGTAAAATTCCTTTCGAAATTATTGAACGCGACACTTTCTCCATCGTAATGGACAAAGTCAAACCGGGGAAAACATATTGTTCGCTCTGTTCGCGTTTGCGTCGAGGTGTAATTTATACGTATGCGAAACAACATGACTTCAAAAAAATTGCGTTAGGGCATCACCGCGATGATTTGATTGAATCCCTCTTGATGTCCATCTTATACAGTGGTGAAATACGCTCTCAACCACCCAAGTTATTAACCAATGATCGTCGACACATTGTCATTCGCCCACTCGCCTACTGCCAGGAAAAAGACGTTGAAAAATACGCACTCGAACAAAATTTCCCGATTATCCCCTGCGGTTTGTGTAGCAATCAAAAAAACTCCATGCGCAAAAGCGTTAAAAATTTAATTAAGCAATTAGCGGTTGAAAATCCTAAAATTCCCAGTAACATGTTGCACGCATTACAAGGTGTTCGGAAAAGTCAGCTGATGGATCACGAGTTATGGAACTTCAAAAATCTTGAAGATTCACTCATTCAGACAACCGAATAAAACACCGTCTCGCTTCTTTGCCATCCCGCAGCTGCTGGATCCAGTACGTTAACCATCCCCGCTGATGCAGGAATTCAAAAAAAATATCAGTCGCGCAAATTCGCTCTTCTGTTTATTGATCCGAGAATAGATCTTTCTCCCGATCATAATACGTCCAAGAAATTTCCTGCCAGTCCGTATTTCTCAATAAATAAAACCGCTGCCCATCAAAAAATAACGAACCCTGGTTACTGGTAATCACATGAACCACACAATCATTGATTTGTTGATCATGGTATAATGTGACAGTTTCTTCCTGAAGCGCGGGATGTCCACTCGCTTTAGCCGCTTTACAAGCAGCAATTTGTGATTGCCAGCTAATAATATTTCTTTTCGCTGCTCTTTGGCCATAATGATTGGCGAAAAAAATAGATCCAATAATGAAAAAGACAAAGACGAAAATGGTTATAAAATGCGGGAAAGTTTTATGCGCCACGCGGTGAGATTTCGTGGTTAAAATCAAAGAAAACGTTTTTTGCATCATTGCTCGAATAAAACTCACGTATTTTTTAGACCAAAAATGATATTTCGCGCCCAATCGAAATAAAACTAGCAATAACAACTCCAGCATCGGGAAAATAAATAACAGCGCAACAATCAGTAGCAATAATGGTAAAAAATGTTTAATGGTATTAAGAACAATAAAAAACCCATACAACAATCCCAACTGCCAATTCAATGAAAAAAAAGACCAATCAGTAAACGCATGAATCGCTGTGAGCCAACCATAAAAGCTCAACGATCCAATAAAGTAGAAATAGGCGGCGACGAGTGGAATGACAATGGGGAGGGAAAGTAAAAAATATCCTTCTTTGCGTTTGCGCGGCTTCTTCGATAATTCATCATCCATATACAATTTCCTTTTGAAACAGTTTTAATCGATTGAAAAAATTGTATCAGGCAGAAAAATAAAAACCAGTTTTTTTAGCGCATTAAATTTAAAGTAGAGGCTTAAAATAAATTGTTTTTAGATTGTTTGGAAGGATTCAAAAAAATCGAGCGTGAAAAAAACACGCTCGACAAAAGGATTGACAGACTATTTCTTTTTAACTATTTTCTTTGGCGCTGCTTTTTTCACAACTTTCTTTATGGTTGTTTTTTTAGCGGCCATTTTCTTTGTTGTACATGAGCATCCACACGCACATGGTTTTTTCTTCGCCACAACTGCTTTTTTTGGCGCTACCTTTTTCACGACTTTTTTCGCGGCGGTTTTTTTCACCGTAGGCATAAACTATCTCCTATTTAAGTTAAACCCATATGTAAAATAACATCCTTTTATCACTTGCACAAATATTTTTATTAACCTTGCTGCACTCTCTTAAAAGAGTTTTCAAAACGCTTTTTAATCGCCATCAATGAAAAATATAAAACAAATAGCTTTCAGTTATTATTTGACTCTATAAATAAACATCTCAATAATTAAATTATTACTAATTAATCCAAGCGAATTTATTTTATGACCATTCGATATGTTGAAATTCAAGTAAAATCCATTATTACACCCTCTAAATTGCCGCAATCAACTTATGTCATCAATCCGTATATGGGCTGCTCACATGCTTGTCGATATTGCTATGCGAAATTCATGAAACGATTTTCAAATCACGTCGAAGCCTGGGGTGATTTTGTGGATATAAAAATCAATGCGCTAGATGTGATGCCAAAAAATCAACAAAAATACGAAAATCAATCGATCACGATTGGCTCAGTCACTGATCCTTATCAGCCGATCGAAGCACGTTATGAACTCACTCGAAAAATCTTAATGCATTTACAAGCATCAAAAGCGGAATTTTATTTAATCACCAAATCACCACTCATCGTGCGCGATATCGATTTATTGAAACAGTTTACCAATATGACGGTCCTCCTGTCTGCCGGTTTTCATGATGACGTCACACGGAAACTATTTGAACCTCGCACCGCACCAATCGATGCTCGTCTTGATGCCGCCAAACAATTAGCGCGACACGGCATTAAAACGATTTTATTCATTTCCCCTATTTTCCCCGAACTCACCGATTGGAAAAACTTAATCGAACGAAGCAAAGATTTTTGTCACGCTTTTTGGTTTGAAAACTTGAATCTTTATCCTTCCCTGCGCAATAGCGTTTTTAACGCGCTCGGTAAAATCGATAAATCTCTGATTAAGAACTACATTGATATTTATTCAGCTGGAAATACTTATTGGGAGCAAGTTAAAGCAGAGATAGAACAGGCATGTCAAAAACAGCGGGTGGCTTATGAGGTATGTTTTCACTCATTAAAATAGTGGTGGGCCGCCTGCGAATCGAACGCAGGACCAACAGGTTAAAAGCCTGCTGCTCTACCGACTGAGCTAGCGACCCGTACGAAATGAGGAGGCAATGATATCGGTTTTAAAAAAAATATCAACTGAGAAATACGAACTCACATTATTTTTTTCAGAACAGCGTGTAATTTCTCGAAAATGTTGATTGAGCACCCATAACGGGCGTTTCTACGACTCTCGAAAAATGGCATTGAGCTCTTCGTCCCCACCGCGAGAATGACAAATCACTTGTCATTCTGCGATTTAATGAGAAATCTCAATTACTTAAATAAAAAGCTGATCGAACCATGCTTCATCGAAGTATAAATCCGATAGAATGATTTTAAATTCAACATACCTTCAAAAAATTTGAAACAAAAAATACGGCGTGAAAAATTTGACTTGAGATCAGGTTTAGTGAATCCAGCCAAAAGGGGATTCTTAACTCTAAATCGATCAAAAGCATGCACTGAAGCAACCATGATACTTATTCCTCCATGAAAATAAACAAAGATGTTCACAAACATACTAGCCTAAAACAGAAAAAAGTGAACATTTTTTACGCAAGTGACTGTTTCAAGAAAAAAAATTTTATAGCCGGATCAGCTGCTCGATAATGAATAGTGATTCTACGATTTCAAAAAACAGGTTTATCTTGATCATCCGATGCCTATTTTTTCTTAAAAAAATAGGCATCGAGCAGCCTGCTCTACTATCGTTTACTTGAGAACGCGCGACAACTGCGATTGTAATTGTTGAACCTCATCCTTTAACTCCAATATTAAAGCAACTGCAACCCAATTCAAATCCAAATCGCGATGCAATCGTTTTGCTCTTTTACAACGTTCAATATCATTGATAGTAAAACACCATAGAGTTTGTTGTGCAGTACAATTTTCGGGCACTAAAATACCCTGTTCTATTAACTCTTGTATTTCCTCGAGTTCACTATCACAAATCGCACAAAATTCCATTACTGAAAAACATGACGATTCGCTTTCAATCGACAAGCATGCATTGAATTCACGTTCCATCATCGTTGGCTCCTATGCAAAATGTTCTCGAGGATTAAATGGCATCACCCGAGCCAATTCTTCAAATAATTGTCGCTCTATGTCTGTTTTTGGATAAGGCACTTTAATTTCAAAAGTCACATATTGATCGCCTACTTTCGTTTTGCTGGGTAAGCCTCTGCCTTTAAGCCGCAACTTCTGGCCCGATTGGGTACCTGCTGGCACTGATAATTCGACAGACCCTCCTAATGTGGGAATCATAATTTTTGCACCCAATGCGGCTTCTGAGGGCGTAATCGGCACTGTCAAATAAATGTCTTTTTGATCAATTTTAAAATAAGCATGCGGTTTGAGGTGGATTTCTAAATACAAATCGCCTGCCGGCGCATCGCCATACCCTTCACCGCCTTGACCGGCTAAACGAATTTGCTGTCCTTGCATGACGCCCGCCGGAATTTTAACACGTAAATTTTTGCCCTGATTCAACGTGATGGTTTGATCAGCCCCTCGATAAGCTTCTTCTAAAGCAATCGTAATGATGGCTGAATAATCTTGGCCTCGATGTTTTGCGGGTTGTGACGATTGTCCTCCAAACCCATGATTACGCCCAAATAGGGATGAAAAAAAATCGCTAAAGGTGCTCTGATTAAACTGATCAAAATCCCCTTCCTGGTGAAATTGAAATCCCGTTTGATTTTCCCAGTCGGGCGGCGGTTGGTTAAAATGTTGGCCCTCTTTCCAATTTGCACCCAACTGATCATAAGCCGCGCGTTTTTTATCGTCCTTTAAAACCTCATACGCTTCTTGCACTTCTTGAAATTTTTCTTTAGCATTTTTTTCTTTGCTAACATCCGGGTGATATTTTCGTGCTAATTTTCGATAGGATTTTTTGATCTCGTCAGGCGTTGCCGTTCGCGAAATTTTTAATATTTTATAATAATCTTTGAATTCCATGCGAAAAAAAATTCCTATTCTTGATCAACCCTATTAAGACATGTCACGATCTCAATGATGCAAAAACGTTCAGATTTTGGATGATTTTTGACGAAAATGGCCAAAAGATGAACGTTCCCGTATCATGCCCAATTACTTTTTAATTCGCACGACTAAAACATCACACGGCGCACTATTCAAGACCGCATTAGCCGTCGATCCCAGTAAAAGAGCCCATCCCTGCCGGCCATGGCTACCGAGTACAATTAAATCGACTTTTAATTCTTCGGCCAAACGATTGATTTCGACCTTGGTAGGACCCAAGCCGATATGCTGATTTTCCGGCGAAATGTGATAAGTTTTTCCGATATGAGCCAATTGTTTTTTTGATTCATCAACCAGTTGAATTTCAATATCAGAAGATGCAATAAACGCATAGCCATAACCCGGCAACGGCTCGACCACATGCGTGACACTCAATTTAGCGCCCATTTGTTTTGCTAATTCCTGAGCCTTTTTCATCACCAGGCCCGAATCATCAGAAAAGTCCGTCGCCACTAAAATGTGATGGTATTTCATCACTCACCTCCGTTTTAAATGATTACACTCGACGCCTTTTAAATTTTAATCCTTCTTTATCTGATGTCACGATAATTTCATCGCCTGCTCTAAATTTGCCTTGCAGTATTTCTTGCGCCAGCGGATTCTCTAAACTTTGCTGAATCGCTCTCTTCAACGGTCTTGCGCCATAAACAGGGTCATAGCCAACAGCGGATAAGTACGTTAACGCGGCATCATCCAATATTAACTGAATATCTTTTTCCACTAGCCGTTTCGCTAAATAAGCGATCTGAATACTCGCAATTTGTTTGATTTGCTCTTTAGCCAACCCATGAAACACAACGGTCTCATCAATCCGATTAACAAATTCAGGACGAAAATGTTGCGCGACAATAGTCATGACGGCCGTTTTCATTTTATCGTAAGGCTCATTCGCCATTTCTTGAATTTGCTGCGATCCTAAATTAGACGTCATCACAATCACAGTATTTCGAAAATCAACGGTATGACCTTGGCCATCGGTTAATCGGCCATCATCTAATACTTGCAACAAGATATTAAAAACATCTTGATGTGCCTTCTCGACTTCATCCAATAAAATTAACGCATAAGGACGACGACGAACCGCTTCTGTTAAGTAACCTCCCTCTTCATAACCCACATAACCAGGCGGTGCGCCAATCAATCGAGCAACGGAATGTTTCTCCATAAATTCAGACATATCAATACGAATCATGGCTTCTTGCGTATCAAATAAAAATTCAGCCAGCGCTTTACATAATTCTGTTTTACCAACCCCTGTCGGACCTAAAAATAAAAAGGATCCCATCGGACGATTTGGATCTGAAAGTCCAGCGCGTGATCGCCTGATCGCATTGGAAACCGCTTCAACGGCTTCGTTTTGCCCTACCACACGTTTATGCAAGAAAGATTCCATCTCAAGCAATTTTTGTTTTTCGCCTTCGAGCAACTTCGAAATCGGAATACCTGTCCAGCGCGAAACCACTTCAGCCACTTCTTCTTCAGTCACTTTATCACGCACTAACGTCGTTTCTTTCGTTTTGACATCCGACAAACTGGCTAATCGTTTTTCCAATTCCGGAATACGTCCATATTGCAACTCGGACATGCGTGTTAAATCGCCCGACCGTCTCGCCGATTCTAAATCTAATCGCGCGCGCTCTAAATCTTCTTTGATTTTCTGACTGCCTTGCAACATCGATTTTTCGCTTTTCCAGATTTCGTCGAAATCGCTGTATTCTTTTTCTGCTTTATCAATTTGCGATTCCAAATCTGCTAATCGTTTTAATGACGCTTCATCGGTTTCTTTTTTAAGCGCTTCCCGCTCGATTTTTAATTGAATCAATCGACGATCGAGTTTATCCATCACTTCTGGTTTTGAATCAATTTCCATGCGAATCCGACTGCCCGCTTCATCGATCAAATCAATCGCTTTATCGGGTAATTTTCGATCGGCAATATAGCGCTTCGACAAAGTCGCTGCAGCGACAATGGCATTATCGGTAATTTCAACGCCATGATGTAATTCGTAGCGTTCTTTTAATCCCCGTAAAATCGCAATGGCATCTTCAACCGACGGCTCATCAACCAAAATCTTTTGAAAACGGCGCTCGAGCGCGGCATCTTTTTCGATATATTTTTTATATTCGTCGAGCGTTGTCGATCCAATACAATGCAATTCTCCACGCGCCAAAGCGGGCTTTAACATATTTCCCGCATCCATTGCACCTTCCGCTTTGCCCGCACCAACCATCGTATGAATTTCATCGATAAATAAAATCACACGCCCTTCTTGTTTGCCTAAATCTTTTAAAACCGATTTCAAACGTTCTTCAAATTCGCCGCGAAATTTTGCGCCGGCAATGAGCGAACCCATATCGAGCGCCAAAATGCGCTTATCTTTTAATCCTTCGGGGACTTCGTGATTGATGATGCGTTGCGCTAATCCTTCGACAATTGCTGTTTTGCCTACGCCCGGATCACCAATCAACACCGGATTATTTTTCGTGCGGCGAGAAAGCACTTGAATGACTCGACGAATAACATCATCGCGTCCAATCACCGGATCCAATTTCCCTTGCTCAGCACGCGCTGTCAAATCGATCGTATACTTCTCAAGCGATTGTCGATTTTCTTCGGCATTAGCATCACCAACCGTTTCGCCGCTGCGCATGGCCATGATTGCAGTTTCCAGCGCTTTAGCTGATGCGCCACAATCTTTCAGTAATTGCGCTAAAACCCCTTTTTCTTCGAGTGCTGCCAAGACAAACCATTCGCTCGAAATAAATTTATCATTATGTTTTTGCGCGAGTTTATCGGTTAAATTTAATAATCGATTTAAATCATTCGAAATATGTACATCGCCGGCATCACCGCCCTGCACAGTCGGCAAGCGACGAATTTCTTCGTCGAGTTTCGCACGCAATTTGGGCAAATTCACATGCGCCTGAGTTAAAAGTCCAGCAACGCCACCACCTTCTTGATCAATGAGCGCTTTTAATACATGAACCGGCTCGATCATGGATTGATCGCGACCGAGCGCCAATGATTGCGCTTCTGACAGCGCCGCCTGAAATTTCGTGGTTAATTTATCAAATCGCATAAGTAATCCTCCCTGTCATTAATATGAGTACATTCTGAGTGAATTCAAGCCATGATTCGCATTCAACCAATATCCCCTTTGTTGCGATATAGTTTGCGACAAATAAGCAACCCATGTCAACCTTGACTCATGAATAACACAATGCAACAATTCCGCGCAATTTTAAAGGATCAATACGATATATGAATCATTCAGCTGAAATAAAACCTCTCATCGAAACAGTGATCGAAAGTTTAAATCACGAAGGCCGCGGTGTCGCACACATCAATGGCAAAGTCGTTTTTATTCACAATGCACTACCCGGTGAAACCGTTCGCTTCCGATACATCAAAAAACACCGCGCGCACGATGAAGCGGTTGCCGAAGAAATCATCACACCCTCTGCTGATCGTGTCATGTCGTTGTGTCCGCATTATAATCGCTGTGGCGGCTGCAGCTTGCAGCATCTTTCCGCTGACGCACAAATCGCACATAAACAAGCGATGTTACTTGAACAACTCAAACACTTTGGCGAAGTGGTCCCAAAAGAAATGATCCCACCCTTAACAGGCCCGATCACTGGCTATCGACATAAAGCGCGATTAGGCGTGCATTTTACGCCCAAAAAAAATATGCTCTATGTCGGCTTTCGAGAAAAAAATGGTCGGTATATTGCTGACATTGAAACCTGCTCAAATTTACATCCATCGATCGGCCAGAAAATTAACACATTACGTGATTTTTTATTTACTTTCGAACATCGAGAAACCATTCCACAAATTGAAGTCGCTATCGGTGATGATCAAACAGCTTTAGTGATTCGGCATCTTGAACCGTTATCGCCTCAAGAAATAGATCAATTACGCGAATTTGCTCAGCGCGAATCTTTTGAAATTTATTTACAACCCAAAAAAATGGATAGTGTTTATAAATTATGGCCCGAAGATAAAATCGAGCGATTGCACTATGCTCTCCCCGATCATCAGATTGACATGCAATTTCACCCGTGTGATTTCACTCAGGTCAATCCCGCCATCAATCGTCAAATGGTCACGCAAGCGATTGAGTGGCTCAAGCTACAATCCACCGATACTGTTTTAGACTTATTTTGTGGCTTGGGCAATTTTACGTTGGCAATGAGTCGATATGCGAAAGAAATCGTCGGCGTCGAGGTCGATGAACTGATGATTGCGCGTGGTCAGGAAAATGCAAAAAACAACCAATGCAATAACGTGAATTTTTACGCGGCCAATTTATTTGAACCGAATACAACAGCATCCTGGTTTAAAAAACCGTACAACAAAATATTACTCGACCCACCCCGCTCAGGCGCACAAGAAATTATCCAATTATTTCCAACATGGCCCATCGAAAAAATTGTCTATGTTTCCTGCAATCCCGCGACTTTTGCGCGCGACGCCGGCATCTTAGTCAATCAACAAAAATTTAAATTAATGAAGCTCGGCATGATGGATATGTTTCCGCATACAACACATGTCGAAGTCATGGGATTGTTTGTTAGAAGATGAACAGAAAAACAAGTCGCAGAATGGCTAAAAATCAAGCATGATATCAGCGATTGATTAAACAAAAAGGATCGAGATCATGGTCCACACACGATTGCCCATTCCCTGCCGAGAAGATGGTTCGGTCGATATAGAACAATGGATGACACAACTTGATTTATCGAATGAATCGCATACGCTCATCAAACAGGCCTGCGAACTGGCTCAAGTCACCGGCGAAGATCGTCATATCACAGCCGACAGCAATTGTTTTCTACAGGGATTAGAACTCGCAGAAATCCTGGCTGAACTAAATTTAGATGCTGATACGATTGCCGCCGGCATTGTCTATAGTGCGTTCCGACATACGGATTTAACCCAGGATGACATCAAACAAACATTGGGCAAAGAAGTCGCTAAATTAGTCGAAGGGTTACAACAGGCGGATAATTTGCACGCTCTTTTACAACCCCATGCAAAAAGCAACCCACAACAAATCGATAATGCTCGCAAGATGATTCTCGCTATGGCGAGCGATATGCGCATTGTCGCAGCTCGTCTGGCTGCTCACTTGTGTTTATTGCGTCAAGTCAAAAACAGCTCGGATAAAACACGCCGACAACAAGCCGCCAAAGAAGCGATCGATATTTTCGCGCCCTTAGCAAATCGACTCGGATTGTATTATATCAAATGGGAACTCGAAGATCTGGCATTTTCAATTACCAATCCCGATGAATATAAAGCGATTGCTAAACAATTAGACGAACGACGCGTTGATCGTGAAAAACGCGTTGATCACATTGTCGACACATTAAAACAAATCGCAAAAACAGCCCATGTTACTGCGGACATTTACGGTCGCGCTAAACATATCTACAGCATCAAACGCAAAATGGATAAAAAACATCTCCCTTTTGATGAGATTTATGATGCAATTGCTGTGCGTGTTTTGGTCGACCAAGTCGAAGATTGTTATAAAATGTTAAGTTTTGTGCATGACACCTGGGAACCGATTCATCGCGAATTTGACGATTACATTGCAACCCCAAAACCGAATGGTTATCAATCCATTCATACGGCAGTGTTCGATGAGGACCGCAAAAAATTCGAAGTGCAAATTCGCACGCATGCGATGCACGAAGCAGCCGAACTCGGTGTTGCGGCCCATTGGAAATATAAAGAAGGGGCAACGAAATCAGCGGATGAAAATAAAATCGCTTGTTTACGACAAATTTTAGAATGGCATCGAGAATTGACTGATGATGATTCTTTTTCGGCAGAACTCGAGCAAAATCTTTTCCAAGATCGCGTGTATATATTCACGCCGCAACATGACATCATCGATTTACCGACCGGCTCAACACCTTTAGATTTTGCTTATCATGTGCATTCGCAAATCGGACATCATTGTCAAGGCGCCAAAGTCAGTGGGAAAATGGTGCCACTTAATTACACCCTCAAAACCGGGGACCAAGTTGAAATATTGACCGCAACGAAAGCCTCGCCCAGCCGTGATTGGCTCAGTCTACAACGTGCTTATCTCAAAACGTCGAGCGCGCGCGCAAAGGTCTTGCAATGGTTTAAACAGCATGACCACGAAACCCAGTCGATTGAAGGAAAATTATTACTCGAGCGAGAGCTCAGAAAAAATAATGTGAGTCACATCAATATTAACGATCTCGCCGCGAATGCCGGCTTCAAAACGCTCGAAGCATTTTATATTGCGTTAGGTGCTGGACATTTGCGCTTTGCTCAAATCGCCCCGCTCATTTTAGATAAAGTAGAAAAAACTACCGAATCTAAACCGATAGAAATAATCATGCCCGTAACGCTCCCTAAAGCGCATAAACGCGATGGAATCAATATCCAAGGAATAGACCATCTCTTATTTAAACTCGCCAAATGTTGCAAACCTATTCCAGGTGATGACATCATCGGTTATTTAACACGTACGCAAGGTATCACCATTCATCGAACTGCTTGCAAAAATATTCAAGCAACGGAGACTTCAGAAGTTGAACGACTAACCGAAGCGAGCTGGAATCAGGTAGAACGTAGTCAAAATTATCCGGCCGATATTGAAATTACTGCGTACTATCAACCTGAATTAACACACCATATTGCAACGCTTTTACTCAACGAAAAAGTGCCTATTATGCAGTTATGTTCGATGAATCAAAAACATTCGACGTTATTTAAAATCATGCTCACAATCGGCGTGCCACATCGGGATAATTTAGATCGTATCATAAAAAAATTGTCCCAATTTTCAGCGGTGAGCTCAGTGAGGAGAATCTAATTTAACCTGAGTTCTGAATAACGGAAGACAAGCCCGCGATTGGATTGGCCTTATTGTTTTCACGCATGAATCGGGCTTTGTCATCCCAGCGAGATAGCAGCACACAAAAGACTCAAAACCCTTGCGAAAAAGCTTATATTTCTCGTTTTATTCTGTATAATCGCGTTTTGTTCTAATCACTTCAGGAAACTTTATGTCGAAAGATGATCATATAGAAATGAATGGTGTTGTAACGGATACATTGCCAAACACAATGTTTCGCGTACAACTCGATAATGGTCATACTATCATTGCGCACATTTCAGGTAAAATGCGCAAAAATTACATTCGCATTCTCAAAGGCGATCGAGTCATTGTCGAAATGACCCCGTATGATTTATCGAAAGGTCGCATTACGTTCCGCGGAAAAGATAGTAAAGATTTAGAGAGACATGCTGAAAAAGCAAAATTAGCCTAAAAGCGCCGAGAAAAAATAACTGGCTAGGATAGATTATACACGTTATTTGTTTCCGTTCGTGACCGTTTCCTTAATTTCAATCGCCAATCGATTTTGCTGCACGCCGACATGCACTAATCCACCACGTTGCGATAAACGCCCAAATAACAATTCATCGGCCAATGGTTTTTTTAATTGTTCTTGAATAATTCTTGCCATCGGCCGTGCGCCCATTTGTGGGTGATATCCATTTTCTGCTAGCCATAGTTTTGCGGGTTCATCAATCGTTAAAATGACCGCTTTTTGCTGAAGCTGATCGCTGAGTTCTTTAATAAATTTATTCACCACCTGCGTAATCGAAATAATATCCAGGGGTTTGAATTGAATAATAGCATCCAACCGATTACGAAATTCGGGGGAGAAAACACGCCCCAACGCTTCGCTACTTTTGTCTTGAGCACTGCTCGAGTGAGTGAAACCAATGGACGTCTGATTCGACTCGAAGGCGCCGGCATTCGTCGTCATAATCAAAATCACATGACAAAAATTCGTCATGCGACCATTACTATCGGTTAAAACACCGTGATCCATCACTTGTAATAATATATTAAATATATCCGGATGTGCTTTTTCCAGTTCATCGAGCAATACAACGGCATGCGGATGCTTAGTCACTTCATCGGTCAGTAGTCCCCCTTGATCGTAGCCCACATAGCCTGGCGGCGCACCAATCAATCGAGAAATAGAATGTTTCTCCATGTATTCCGACATATCAAATCGCAAGAGATCAATACCCAATACTTGCGCGAGTTGTTTCGCTAATTCTGTTTTACCCACGCCCGTGGGCCCGGCAAATAAAAAGGAACCGAGCGGTTTTTGCGTTTCACGCAATCCTGAACGCGCTAATTTAATCGCCGTAACAACCGTTTCAACCGCTTCATCTTGACCAAAAATCGTTTGTTTTAAGGTTTGCTCTAGATTTTTGATTTTCGATTTATCAGTTTCTGATAGGGTTTGTTCAGGCAAGTGCGTAATCTTTGCGATGACTCCTTCAATCGCATGTCGATCAATTACCCCAGACCGTTCGGTAGGTGATAATAAAGCTTGGCGCGCACCCGCTTCATCCATCACATCAATCGCTTTATCGGGAAGAAAACGATCGGTGATATAGCGCGCCGATAATTCGACGGCCGCGCGCAAAGCATCGTCTGTATAACGCACACCATGATGCTTTTCAAACCGTGTTCGAATACCTTGTAGCATTCGAATGGTTTGCGGAATGGTCGGTTCTGGCACATCAATTTTTTGAAACCGTCGAGCGAGCGCTTGATCTTTTTCAAAAGTTGTTCGATATTCACGATAGGTTGTTGCCCCAATGCACTTTAATTCACCCGATGCCAACATCGGTTTAATTAAATTGGCAATATCCATCGCATTACCTGACGTTGATCCTGCGCCAACTATCATATGAATTTCATCGATAAATAAAATCACATTCGGATTGCTCGTAAAAAAATCCAGAATGCCCTTCAAACGTTCTTCAAAATCGCCTCGAAAACGCGTCCCCGCTAATAGCGAACCTAAATCTAACGCATAAATCACGGCATCTTTGAGCATATCAGGCACTTTCTTGTCGACAATCAATTTAGCCAAGCCCTCAGCAATCGCGGTTTTACCCACACCCGGCTCTCCGATCAAAAGTGGATTATTTTTACGGCGACGACACAGTACTTCAATGACTTGCTGAATCACTTCCGTACGTTCAAAAGGTAATTCGATTCTGCCTGCCAATGCTTTTTGATTAAGATTCGTCGCTAAACCACCTAAGCCGGAGGAAGCATCAGAAGATTCACCCCGCTCGCCATCGTCCACTGCAAACGTCGAGCCTGATTGAGTCTGCGTTTCTGTCGCCCGCACTTTTTTTTGCGCATGCCCTGCGGGAAATAAAAAATTATCGAGTGTGTCTTTCGTGATACCCGCTGTTTGCAAAAATTGAACACCACGGCTACCTTCTTCATCAAATGCTGAAACCAACACATCCAAACTCGAAATCGTGGGCTTTCCTTTCGATTGCGCACGGAAAATAGCGCGCTGCAAAACACGTTGTACCCCACCCGTCATTTGCGGCTTCACCGGCTGATCGGATAAAAATTTCGGCGTCTCTTGAATGAAATGCTCCAGCTTGTTTTTTAAATGATCCTTATCCACCGAAAAAGTTTTTAAAATCGCTGTGACAGAAGCCGTTTGAATCATGCTCCAAATCAAATGCTCGACCGTCATAAATTGATGCCGTTCTTGAGATGTCCATGCCGAAAGCCGTTCAATGGCTTGTTCTAACTCTGGATCAAACATAGAATATTCGTTGCCTTAGTAATGAATTGAGGATAATTATGAGGTGGATCGTATAAAATTCAAAGAAATAAAAAAAGCTAACCTTTACGGCAATAGAACGCGAATTCCGCCTTTGCCTCTCGCTGATCGATTAGAAATCGCGCAAAACAATTAACCCTTTGTCACAGCGCTTGCAGTAATGGTAAAAGATGCAGTTGATCTGCCTGTAGCATCGGCATAATGAGTTTAATCCCTAAAGGCTCATTGGAATTACCATGGACTAAAATAATGCTGCCCTGTGTGATTTTTTGTCCTTTGGCCAGCCACGCGTCGCTCCCCACAGCAATTAATCCAAATTCTCTGAGTTTTAATATAAGCTCTTGATTTGACTCCAACCCTGGAAAGCGAAAAAAGACAGACGGCACTTCACCTTCTGCCAATAACAGTTTCTCTGTATCAAAAACCTCTTCGTCGAAATTAATGCCTGGCGCCAACAAAAAATGATCTTTAACAGGATGATGAAAGCTATGATTCACCCAAATTATTTGCAGTTTATTATTTTTTTCTTGAGCGAGCAGCCAATTCATTTCAGCGCTATGATGAATCATCCAAAGTCCTGTCACAGAAATCGCAATCGGAATCGGACGATCTTCTTTTTCGCTCATCGCGACTAATGTTTCAAAAAAACGTTGTTCAAAAAGCTTATGAGAAGGACATAAGTCAATCGTCAAAAAAACACCGGGCACGTCTTTGCCAGCGCGTGTCAATCCATAGTTCACAAGCGGATAAGGTGCTTCCGAATACCGCTCTAACATTTTGAAATAATTAGAGTTATTCAACACTTTATTGTCAAGTAATAGGTTGACATCGGATGCCCTCATCACTTGGGTTACTAGCGTATTCGAGTCAACGGTTAAATAATAGGCTGTGCCTTGATTTTCATATGAACGAATCAATGCCAGTAAATGATGCTCTCGATCATAGGCTGCGAGATAAACCGGGCTGTAGTGCTGAATACCTCCAGTCGGCGCCACATCAGCAAACACCGCATTGATCCCATAGCACAACAGTCCCATAAAAAAAATCGCCACCAAGCGACTTCGACTTTCAATCTTCAATCCCAACATCTATTTATCTCGAATATACTGATCAACCGCCAAATGATGCTCTTCTAACGTGGCAGAAAATTGATGGGTCCCATCCCCTTTTGCAACAAAATAAAGCGCATCGGTTTTAACAGGATGAAGCGCTGCCGCAATCGATTTCTCTGAGGGCATCGCGATCGGTGTCGGCGGTAATCCTAGTCGTAAATAAGTATTATAGGGCGTTTTTTTCTGCAAATCGACGCGTGTCAATTTTCCTTGGTAAGTATCTCCCAACCCAAAAATAACGGTCGAATCAATTTGCAATAACATATGTTTTGCCAGCCGTTTCAAAATAATACCTGCAATAATGGGGCGTTCATTTTCTGCTTTAGCCTCTTTCTCGACAAGCGATGCAACAATCAGTGCTTCATAGGGTGTTTTATAAGGTGTATTTAACGAACGATTCATCCATTCTTTATTCAATGCGGTTTGCATATTTTGATAGGCCCATTTGAGAATGGCGGTATCAGTCGTGCCGCGCGTATAGCGATACGTGTCCGGATACAATAACCCTTCCAGCGTTTTATAAGGACACCCCACTTTTTCAGCAATGAGCACGGGAGACAAATAACCAATCTCATGTTGGATATAAATATTTTTATTCAGCTCTGTCAGCACCTGCTTAAAAGTCCATCCGTCAACAATGGTAAAATCGCGATAAAGCACCTCCCCTCGAACAACACGATTTAAAATATCATTCATCGAGCTGTCTTCGGGAAAGATATACTCTCCCGCTTTAAGATGATGGTCAGCCATTCGGAGACGCGCAAATAGATGGAATAAAAAAGGGAAAGGCAAATGGGCTTCATCGTTTAAAGCCTCAGTCAAATCAGTCAGAGAAGTTCCTGGCTCTATGACGTAATAAAAATCCTGATGAATCACGGGCGTTTCAAAACAATATAACCACATTAAAAAAATGCAGCCCACAATAAAGAGTGGAAAAATTTTTAACCATTGTTTGCGTCGTAATCGTCGTCTGGTCATTGGATATCTACTCCGCAGGCTGTTTTATGGTGCTGAAGTCTGTCACCCCGCGACTTGGTCGCGGGGTCCGAACGATCATGCATGAGAATGACATGAAGATAGAAGTATGTGGTTAAGTAGGTTAATCAAATTTTTTAAAAATAATGGTTGAATTGGTGCCACCAAACCCAAATGAGTTTGACAGCGCGACATCAATTTTATAGGGCTGAGCGTGATGTGGGACCAAGTTAAGATCGCAACCTTCGCTGGGATTATCCAAATTACGCGTTGGCGGTGCCACTTGATCTCGAATCGCCAAAATACAAAAAATCGCTTCGACAGCACCTGCTGCGCCCAACAAATGACCGATCGACGACTTCGTCGAACTAACCGCTAAACGATAGGCATGATCATCAAATGTTTTTTTGATGGCCAGAATTTCAATTGCATCGCCAGGCGGCGTTGAGGTTCCGTGGGCATTGATGTAATTCACCTCGGATGGCTTTAAGTGACCGTCTTTGATGGCGTTCGCCATTGAGGCTGCAGCGCCTCGTCCCTCTTGATCAGGGAGCGTCATATGCGTTGCATCGCTGCTCATGCCGAAACCAGAGAACTCAGCGTAAATTTTAGCACCCCGTTTTTTCGCATGTTCTAATTCTTCTAAGACCAAGACGCCTGCACCCTCACCCATCACAAATCCGTCACGATCTTTATCCCAAGGACGACTCGCTTTTTCCGGTGCATCATTGCGTGTCGATAAAGCCCGCAGTGCGCAAAAACCGCCCACGCCTAATGGGGTAATCGCCATTTCCGCACCGCCACAAACCATGACGTCGGCATCGCCGTCTTGAATCATGCGTCCCGCAAATCCGATGTTGTGTGTGCCGGTACTGCACGCTGAAACCACAGAAACAGTCGGCCCTTTTAAACCGAACATAATAGAGACTTGCCCGCTCAGCATATTCGTGATAATCGCCGGGATAAAAAAAGGAGACAGCTTTCGAGGTCCTTCTTTAAGCAGAATTTCATGATATTTTTCAAGCGTAGATAATCCACACATACCCGCTCCGATAGCAACGCCAACACGTCCCGCTTCTGCTTCGGTCACGGTCAAATGGGCGTCATGCAGAGCTTGCGTTGCAGCGGCAACACCGTAATGAATAAAAGGATCCATGTGTCGAGCTTCTTTCGCTGTCATATAAGCCGTCGGATCAAAATTTTTAACGCTACCACAAATTTTACAGTTATATTGGGTCGTATCAAATTGATCAATCAGACCAATGCCATTTTGGCCAGCAATAATACCTTTCCAGGTTTCATCTACCGTATTACCTAAGGGAGATACCATTCCCATACCAGTTACTACTACACGTCGTCTACTCAAGGGTCTCTCTCCTTTCGTCATTGAAATATTGAAAGCAGCGCATTGTAAATGCCCTGCTTTGATTGATTTAAACGAATTATTCTTTATCTTTCAGATGGGCTTCGACATAGTCGACTGCTTGCTGAATGGTTGTGATTTTTTCAGCATCCTCATCAGGAATTTCTGTGCCAAATTCTTCTTCTAACGCCATCACTAATTCGACCGTATCCAAAGAATCTGCGCCTAAATCTTCAACAAAAGAGGCTTCTGTTTTGATTTCATCTTCTTTAGCGCCCAATTGTTCTGCAACAATACGTTTTACTCTTTCTTCAACTGTACTCATTCAAGTTTATCCTCTTGTTAATCATAAAATCACCGCAATTTTTTAAGGTTGCGGTCAGTTCCACTCACGACTGGAAATTCTTACAAATTTCCAGCCAAAATGCCAGCAAAAATTATTATTTCAAAACGGGGTTCTAAAACAATCATTCTTGCCAGCGAAATCGACTAAGCCATGTACATCCCACCATTCACATGCAGGGTTTGACCCGTAATATAATCAGCCGCGTCAGAAACAAAAAATAAAACGGCTTTTGCAATATCGGCTGCTTGTCCTGCGCGATTCATAGGAATCGTTTTCAAATACGCAGCACGATGCTCTTCTGATAGATGACGGGTCATATCGGTATCGATAAATCCAGGTGCAATCGCATTCACCGTGACATTCCGCGCGGCGACTTCTTTTGCTAAAGATTTCGTCAAGGCAATCACGCCCGCTTTTGCGGCCGAATAATTAACTTGCCCGGCATTTCCCGTAATACCCACCACGGAAGCCATATTCACAATACGACCAAAATGGGCTTTTAGCATATCGCGCAAACAAAGTTGGGTCATGTGAAAAACAGCGTTCAAATTGGTATTAATCACCGCATCCCATTCTTCATCTTTCATCCGCAACATCAAATTATCGCGCGTGATACCGGCATTATTAATCAAAATATGGGGGGCCCCAAATTCCGTGCGAATTTCCTCAAAAGCGCTTTCTCGCATGGGTTTATTCGTTACATCCACCAATTTGCCTCGCCCTTGAATTTTTTCCGCTTGCAACATTTGGTCAATCACTTCGACATCTTTTTCGGAAATACCTGTGCCGATCACCGTCGCACCAGCTCGACCTAGCATCAGTGCAATTTCTTTACCAATACCGCGTTGAGCACCCGTCACTAACGCCACTTTATCTTTTAACATCGATCGTTTCTCCTATAAATTTAATCACTGGAAGAGCGTCCTACAATGACTCCTATCACTTTCATTATTTCCGAAAAATCGGAAATCCAACAATCTCTGGTCTCCGCGATCTGATCGCAGCAACCCAGAAACCATAAAAAATAGATTGCCGTTCTTACTTCAGTAAGTCCGCTAATTTTATCGAGTTATCCACACTATTGAGATTAAATACGATTATTTCTTTATCAATTCGCTTAATCAAACCCGATAATACTGCTTTTGGGCCACATTCCACAATATGGGTGATGCCCTGTGCCTTCATGCACTCAATCGTTTCGATCCATCGGACAGGATGATAAATTTGACGCACCAACGCGGCACGAATCTCATCAGGATGTGTGTTTATTTGAACATCCACATTATTAATTACAGCGATTTTGGGTGTTCGAATTGCTATTTGATTCAATGCTTGCGTAAAATCATCGGCAATACCCTGCATCATTTTGCAATGCACGGGAATACTGACGGGCAATAACATCGCGCGCTTAGCGCCGGCTTGTTTAGCTGCCAACATGGCTTCTTCAACCGCTGCTTTTTCCCCAGCAATCACCGTTTGCTCGGGTGAATTAAAATTCACGGCACTTACTAGCAATCCCGTTTTTTGGGTAACATCATCACAAATCGCACGAATCGCATCAACCGTCAAACTCAAAATAACGGCTGTCGCACCCTGACCTGCTGGCACGGCATTTTGCATGAGCTCTGCGCGCGTTCGCACGAGCCGAATCGCGTCTTCAAAATCAATCGCTTCAGCCGCAACCAGTGCCGCATATTCGCCTAAGCTGTGTCCCGCCATACACTGTGGCTTAGGATAGCGATTCAATAACCAAATTTGCCATAAAGCCATATCGGCCGCGAGCATAATCGGTTGCGTATAAATCGTTTGATTTAATTGTTCAGCAGGACCCTTTTGCACAAGCGACAAAAGATCTTCACCTAAAACAACTGAAGCGCGTTTAAAAAGATCGGATGCAACAGAAAATTGCGTAAACACGTCGGCCAACATGCCGACTTCTTGCGACCCTTGTCCTGGAAATACACAAGCGATGGATTGGCTATTCATCATCGACCCTTTTTTATAAAAACAATAAAAAATTAAATTTTGACGAGGACACTACCCCACGTTAACCCGCTTCCAAAAGCAGATAACATGACTAAATCACCTTTTTTGATTTTTCGTGCTTTCATTGCTTCAGCTAAAGCCAACGGAATGGAGGCGCTGGAAGTATTCGCATGGTCTTGTAAAGTGAAAATCACTTTTTCACGCGGCATATTAAGTTTTTCGGCGGCTAAATCTACAATGCGGTAATTCGCTTGATGAGGGATTAACCAATCGATCTGATTCACGGTTAATCCGCAAGAATACAGTAAATCATTAACAGAATCGACAATATAATTCACCGCCACTTTAAACACTTCCCGTCCTTGCATCGTCAAATAATATTTTGTCGGGGTTTTATCATAAATACCCGTCGACATACTTAAAATATCTTTTTCATCGGGTGTAGAGTGTAATTGAGAAGCAATAATACCGGGCTCTTCACTCGCCGTCAAAACGACTGCGCCTGCGCCATCTCCAAACAACACACAAGTATTGCGGTCTTGCCAGTCGGCCAGACGAGAAGTTAATTCTGTAGAAACAATCAGGACATGCTTGGCGGCACCTGTTCGAATATATTGATTCGCAATATCAAGTGCATATAAAAATCCGGTACAAGCCGCTGTAATATCAAAGGCCATGCAATGTTTGGCTTTAAGCCGCCCTTGTATCATACAGGCTGTACTGGGAAAGAATTTTTCTGGGGAGGCGGTCGAGACAATGATTAAATCAATATCTTGAGGCGTAATACCCGCATTTTCTAATGCATTCCTAGCCGCTATTTCACCCATCGACGCCACGGTTTCTTCTTCATGCGCTAAATGTCGACGATGAATACCGGTACGCTCCACAATCCAGTCATGCGTCGTGTCGACCATTTTTTCTAAATCGTAGTTAGTAACAACACGCTCGGGTAAATAAGCCCCAATGCCTTTGATCGCTGAATAATTAGATCGGACATCCTGTGGCAAAAGTGTTTTAAAATCTATCATGTTGTTCGGCTCTCAAATAATTTTTTAATCTTGTCCTCAATCAATTGAGGAATGTTATGCTCCACTTCGAGCATCGCTTTTTCAATCGCTTTTTCAAAACCAACAACGGATGTATTGCCGTGACTTTTCAAGACAATGCCTTTTAATCCCAACAAGCTCGCGCCATTAAATAATTCTGGATTCATTCTTTTCAAAAACGGCTTTAAGACCACAATGGCACCAATTGCTGCTAATTTCGTCAAAATATTTTGATAAAAAGCCTTTTTAATATTACGACGAACAAATTTCGTTAAGCCTTCAATGGATTTCAATGCGACATTCCCGACGAATCCATCGCATACAATAACATCTGCCTCGCTTTTGAAAATGCTATCCCCTTCTTGATAGCCAATATAATTGATATCCGGACAATGCGACAACAATTGAGCAGTTTGCTTGACTTGATCGTTCCCTTTGATTTCTTCAACACCGATATTGAGTAAGGCAACTTTGGGTTTTGGCACGCCATCAATTGCCGTCGTCAGCATGGAGCCCATAATGGCGAATTGAAATAAATGCTCCGCGCTAGAATCCACATTAGCACCCAAATCAAGCATACGTACGCGACCCAATTCATTTTCAGAAGGCAGCGTACCAATGATGGCCGGACGGTCAATCCCTGATAAGGTTTTCAAGACAAAATGTGCCGTGGCCATCAAGGCCCCAGTATTTCCAGCACTGACACAGGCTTGTGCTTTGCTTTCTTTAACCAGGTTTATCGCGACACGCATAGAAGAATCTTTCTTATAACGCAACGCTTGCGTGGGCGACTCATCCATGCTGACAATTTGCGTCGCATGCACAATCGGCAATCGCTGACGCATTTCTTCAGAAATAGTCAGCTTTTGCAATTGCTTTTGAATCGCATCCTGATCCCCCACCAAAATCAATTGAAGATTTTTGTGCTGGCGAACTGCTTCAACCGCCGCTGGTACCGGAATCTGTATGCCATGATCTCCGCCCATGGCATCGATGGCAATAGTAATCGTTGTCATCGCTGACGATTCGCTTTACTCTGCCGCATCGGTTGTTGTTTCAGGCGCAATGATCTGTCGCCCTCGATACATACCTTCTTTCGAAACGTGGTGGCGACGATGGGTTTCACCCGTTGTTTGATCGATCGTCAAGGTTGGATTGGTTAATTTTTTATGCATGCGTTTCATGCCTTTTTTCGATCGCGTTTTTCGACTCTTTTGTACGGCCATTTTTTAGGACTCCTTTAAATCAGAGGTTATTTAACTTTTAGGTGCCGGAGTTTATCAAAAGGATGCCCCTTTATGCCAGAAAAATTCTCATCTTCAGGCATGTTAATCACCATTTCGTTAATTGAGAGACAATGATCATGTTTAGGAATTAAAGGTAAAGCTAAAATTAGCTCATCTTCCAGCAGGTCATTGAGCGCGATTTCATCTTGAGATAAATACAATGGTTCGTAGGAAGACGGTAATTGTTGCGCAGCCTCTTCATCAAAAACAGGACTGAGCTTGAAAGTTATTTTTAACGGGTACATCATTGGCTTTAAGCAACGCTGACATGTCAACGCAACCGTTGCTTCGATAGAACCGGTTAAATAAGCCCTTCTTTCTTCATCCAGTGCGCCACTTAATTGGAAATTAGCGGTCAATCCTGTTAAGGGATTATCGCAAAGCGCTTGAAGACGAAGCATGGCTTCAACAGGAAACGTCCCTTGAAGCGCTTGCTCTGTTTGCGCAAATTTAATGGGATGAATGACCGAGGGCACTTGTGTGGTTAACATAAGCGCGATGCTATCGTATGTCATCCCGCGATGTCAACCACGCCGGCAATTCGCGAATATCGGTCAAATGCCCTCGCACGTGAGGGTAAGCACATAAAGCAGAGGCTTCGCCCACGCCGTATCCTGCAGCTAACGCATCCGTTTTGGCATTTTGCGCTAAAACCATATCGTAATGCGTATCACCAATCATCAGCGTTTGCGAAGACAAAACACCTAATTCATCCATGATTTCTAAGAGCATGTCCGGATGGGGTTTAGGCCGTGTTTCATCTGGCGTTCTGGACGTTAGAAAATGATGCGCAATACCGCCCACGGTTAAATTTTGGGCTAACTCCTGTCGACATTTTCCCGTTGCTATCGCGAGCCAATACCCTTGCTCACGTAACTGCTGCATCACATCGGGCACGCCGATAAATAGCGAAGAGCATCCTTTTTTGTTTTCATGGATATAGGTTTGATAAAAATGGCCGAATTGACTTTGCTGTGCTTTCGTTGCTTGCGGCAACATCTGCTCGACCATTTGCCAAAACTCTAACCCAATCGCGTCGCGAATAACTGATTCGGCCAAAGTAGGCAATCCCACCGCTTCTGCCGCGGCTTGCATGGTATCGACAATCACGCGCGTTGAATCGAACAACGTACCGTCCCAATCAAAAACGAGTAATTGATAAGCTAATTTCGTCATCGCTTTATTTCCTTTTATTCTTATTTTAATCGGGACAAGAAAACGCTTAATTCTTCATCTAAAGGGGCTTCAACTGAAATGGTTTTCAGTGTCGACGGTAATTGAAAACGGATTTTTTCAGCATGCAAAAACAATCGTCGCAATCCCAACTGATGCATCATGCGATTAAAGGCTTTGTCACCATATTTTGTATCTCCGGCAACGGGATGCCCGGCCGACTGCGCATGCACGCGAATTTGATGCATGCGTCCTGTATGCAGCTTAACCGACATCAGTGAAGCTAAACCAAAAACTTGCTGCACATGAAAATCGGTCACAGAGGCTTTCCCCTCTTCTGATACCTTGATTTTTCGCCCACCCTGTGATTTCTCTTGCCTCTCCAATTGCGCTGAAATGCGATTGTCTTTTTTCGGCCAACGCCCCATCGTGAGGGCTCTGTAAATTTTTTCGATTTTCCCCGCACGTAATAATTCATGCAGCTCACGCAAAACACTGCGTTTTTTCGCAATCACCAAACAGCCGGATGTATCACGATCCAGTCGATGCGCTAGTTCAAGAAAATCATTTTTCCCCTGACGCATTTGTCGCAAGACTTCAATAACGCCCATCGAAATATCCGTACCACCGTGTACCGCCAACCCCACGGGTTTGTTTAAAATGAGCAAATCACTATCTTCGTATAAAATCCGATCGGTCAATTTTTCAATCAGCTTAGCGGAAGGCGTCATGATTTTAGGTGCCGAATTTTCTTCCGCACGAAAAGCATAAATGACCAGCTGATCGCCTGTCTGCAACCGATAAGACGGATCCGTGCGCTTTTTATTGACACGAACACGTCCTTGCCGAATAAACCGATACAATAAAGCGCGCGGAACTTTCAAAAGCGGAACCAAATAATTATCGATGCGTCGGTCCGCATGCTCTTCCGTAATCGTGAAACTTTTCGGGGCGCTTTTTTCAGGAGAAATTATCATAAAATCACAATGCCTTTGTGTAATTGATGGCTTTCATCAATCGATTGATACTGCGATCTTTGCCAATCAATTGCAGCGTGATATCAATCGGCGGCGAAATCGTACTCCCCGTCATCGCAATACGAATCGGCTGCGCCACTTGGCCTAGTTTGACATTCAAGCGCTCAGAAATAGCGATAATGACCTGATGAATCGCTGCTGCAGACCAATCCGATAATGCAGTTAACGCATCAACTAATTGATGCAACAATTCCGCGGTTTCTGCTGAAAAATGTTTTTTCATCGCGGCTTCATCGTACGTTTTAATTTCTTCGTAAAAATATCGACTGCGTTCCGCCATTTCCTTTAATGTCTTGCAGCGCTCTCGTTGTGCAATAATGATATCGGTTAACGCCGGGCCATTTTGAATATCAATCTGTTGTTGATTCATGTGCCATGTCAATTCTTCAACAATATCCGTCGGATCAAGCGTTTTCAAATAATGCTGATTAAGCCAAAGCAATTTATCAAAATCAAAAATAGCGGGCGAATTATTGATATTTTGAAGATCGAAAAACTGAATCATTTCCTCGATCGAAAAAATTTCCTGATCGCCATGCGACCAACCTAATCGCACAATATAATTCAATAAAGCTTGCGGTAAATACCCTTGCTCACGAAATTGCATGACATTATCCGCACCATGTCGCTTCGATAATTTTTTGCCATCGGCACCTAAAATCATCGGCACATGCGCGTATCGTGGCGGCTCAACACCGAGGGCTTTAAAAATATTAATCTGTCGAGGCGTGTTATTGATATGATCCGTTCCGCGCACGACATGCGTGATTTTCATATCATAATCATCGACCACAACGGCAAAATTATACGTCGGCGCACCATCGGATCGCGCGATAATCAAATCGTCCAATTCGCTATTTTGAAATTCAATCACACCATTAACCGCATCGTCAAATAGAACACTTCCTGTAGTGGGATTTTTAAAACGAATCACAAAAGGGCCCTCTTGTACTTCGGTCAAACAACGACAGCGACCGTCGTAGCAGGGCTTTTGTTTATTCGCCAATTGTGTTTCACGCAATGTATCGAGCCGTTCTCTCGAGCAATAACAGCGATAGGCTTTACCTTCTGCGAGCAATTGATTGATTACTTCTTTGTAACGATCGAAACGTTTCGTTTGATAAAACGGCCCTTCATCGTGATCCAGTTTCAACCATTGCATGCCATCGATAATGGCTTGAACATGTTCTGGCGTTGAACGTTCTAAATCTGTGTCTTCAATGCGCAAAATAAATTGCCCGTTCATATGCCGCGCATAAAGCCAACAAAATAAAGCGGTTCTGGCGCCACCAATGTGTAAATAACCCGTGGGACTTGGCGCAAAGCGCGTACGAACTGTCATGATGATAAATCCTGTAATTTTTTGCGAAGCGGTATTCTAGCACATGACAGAGAAAACTAAATTAGGAATGTGTGACCTCTCTTTCACTTAACACCATAGCAAGAATCTATTGTTTAATAAAATTCAGATCCTCAATTTTACCTTTCCAGCCTCTGAAATCCATTTACCTCTCTCAAGGACCTGATAGAATCAATTCGTTTTTATTTAATCAAAATAACCAAAGGGGGTCCCCATGCTCGGTTACACAGACAAAGCCATTGTCACCAAAAGAAGCTATACTCATGCTTGGATTGTTTGCATGGTCGGCGCGTTGTATTTCTTTTACATGTTCATTCAAATTACGAAATTCAATGCGATTGGAAGCGCTCTCACGACTGATTTCAACTTAGGCGCAACAGGGCTCGGTACGCTTTCTTCGGCTTATTTCTGGGGTAATGTATTATTTTTATTACCCGCGGGTATGCTGCTCGATCGATTCTCAACAAAAAAACTGCTCGCGATCGTTTTACTTATGGCAATCATTGCCACCTTGTGTTTTTCTTTCACGACCAATATGCATACCGCTTTTATCGCTTTATTTTTTGTCGGCATCGCCGGCGCTTTCGGTCTGACCTTACCGTTACGCCTAGCCTCTCGTTGGTTCCCGCCGGAAAAAATGGCGCTCACCAGCGGTGTGATCATTGCTTGCGGATTTACCGGCGCCATGGTCGGACAATCGCCTTTAATTTGGTTAGTCAATCAAGTCGGTTGGCGACATGCCATGCAAATGAACGTTGGCTTGGGCTTGTTTTTCTTTGTACTGATGATGATCGTTATCAAAGATTTTCCCAAAGGCGTTACGCCAGGCATGATGCATGAAGAAATCAGCGGCATTAAATTCGTCTGGCATTGTTTTAGACAGTCCGTTACAAACGCACAAAATTGGTTATTTGGCTTGTATACCTGCTTTATTAATTTACCGGTTTTCGTATTTGCAGCCTTTGGCGTTTCTTACTTACATCAAATACGTCAATTATCCGAAATCCAAGCCGGCCTCATTATGGTCATTATGTTCATCGGTTCAATTATAGGCTCGCCGATCACCGGTTGGGTCTCAGATAAAATGAAATTACGCAAAGTGCCGATGATTATCGCGGGCTTTATCGGCATCGTTATTATCTTAGCGATCATGTATTTGCCGAGCCTCTCTTATCTATCTGCCGCCGTTTTATTTTTTGCCTTAGGATTTATTATGGCTGCACAAAACATTACTTATCCGGTCGTCGCTGAAAGCAGCCCTGAAAAATTGATCGGTACGAGTATTGGCATGGCCTCCATTTTAATTATGTCAGGCGGCGCTATTTTCTTGCCGTTCTTTGGTTGGTTGCTCGATTTTCATCACGCAGGGCAAGTGGCAGGACCTATTGTGCATTCTGCATCTGATTACATGTTCGCGTTATGGATGCTACCCATTACATTCTTTATCGGCACGATTGCCGTGATGTTTGGAAAAGAAACACACTGTAAACGCATCGTTTAACAATCGTCTCGAGGATCCAGTTTTTTCTGGATCCTCGAGATCGAGTTTGCATGAACGCGGGTAGTTTTTAATCAAACATAATAATATCCTCTCTCACCTTTTCATTGTTTTACCTTATTAATATCGAAAAAGGCGCATAGGGTTTAATTTGTTTTCTGGATCCTGCGGTCAAGCCGCGGGATGATGGAAGCACAAGTCGCAGAACGATGAAGACTAAAGCATAAGCAATAAAACAATCGTGATCGATTTATACCTATTATCCTAAATTTCACTTAAAAGCTAAAATGAACTAACGTAACGCCAAAAATTACACCGAAAATAATCGGCCAATACAGTAGTTTAATCATTAAATTATCTTGATAGGCAAATAACCAAAAACGCGAACGCGCATAGGCAATGTAACTACTGGCTACTAGTAATAACATGAAATACATCATCAGATAAAACACATCAATGTAGCTTAAATTATCAATCATGAGGCCTTCACTAATTGAGCGGTGAATCAACGCAACAGCAAAAAACAACCCGCCACAAGTACTAATAACCATCTCTGTCTTATTAAAAACCATCACAACAAATAACAAAGACGCGATAATGATTAACGGCAAAATACCAAGCAAAATAGGATTTAATAATTTCCGCTTCAAATGCACATTAAAAACAAGTTCCGGAATATGATAAGGGGTTTTAAATATCTTCTCATTGAGACGATAAAAATAATTGGATGACTCATAACTGAAAAAACTTTTTGCAATATGCCAAGATTTTAACTGCATTTGAGGATTCAACCCCGGACGTAGATCTGGACGTATGTCTTGATAGGTTTCGAGTGCGGGGACCAATACCAAATTATTCTCTGTCGATTGCGGCCATAATCGTAACTGAAACAACTCCTGATCAAAAGGATATCTTGTTAAAAGAAAAGACTCAAAAAGAATAGCATTAAAATGCCAACCCACGATGTCATAATCGGGACCTGAAATTTCAAACGCTGGCTCCAGCGTGACTTCTCCTGCTTGTTGTGGAAAGACAACCCCTCGTTCTTTGACTGATTTGGGGTATTGTTGCCAAATTTGCCCTGAAACTTCTGCTTTATGCGCGGATGTAAAAAATAAATTTTGAATAAATAATGCCGTCGGAATATAAGTTAAATCTTCTGCCGTTGCTTTTTGAGTCGAGGAAAATTGCGTATCCAGATAACGATTTAAAATCGCTGAATCAATCATTTTAATGCCACTATCGGGCTCTAAGAGATGAAAAGAAAATGAAGCCACTAGCACAATTCCGAGTAAAAAACTTAACGCAACAATGCCCGAATAATATTGCAGTTTTTTAACATCAACACGATAAATACGTAGAGATAAGCCCATTAGACACAAAAATCCTACGATAGAAAAAAGCACAATCAACCCGATTTTTTGCATAGTCGATTGTGCTAAAAGTAAAAAATCCTCCTGGTTCATCAAAACGCACAAATAAAAAGGCGAAGAAGGTAATCGCAATTTAATCACCCAAAAAGTTTGCCCTGTTTTTTGATTGATGATTGTCTGGAGTTTGTCTGAAAAATCCTGATGGAATATTTGGTTAATCATCGGATCTGCTTTCACTGATTGCCCGATCAATTCTCGAACAGGATGCGAAACAATGCTCCCCTCTTGAGAAACAATGCAACCATACCCCGTTTTACCCAACGTTAAATTAGATAATAAATAATCTAAATAGCCGAGTGATAACCCATACATCACAATGCCTTTTTGATTCGTGACCGTTTTAGGTTGCTGTGCGGCATAAAAAGGCACGGTGTATACCATGATGAGCTGTCCGGCCACTTTTCCATAATATGGGGTTAGCCAAACCGGACTGTTTTTTTCCAATGGCAAGCGATACCAATCTGTTTTTGGCCCAAATTTTTCTGGCGAACTGGGTTTTGTATAGTCATAAACTTCATCAAGGCGGCTGGCGCCAAATTGACCTTCGCTGTTTTTTACTTGAAACGGCGCGTAGAGTCGAAGATCAGGTCGGTACTGATAAGGTTTAAATCCTAATCCGATGATAACGATCTCAGGCTCAGAGGCTACAATCGATTTTAAACGTGATTCCACCGCGCCATAGGCTAGTTGCCCCGTATTTAATTCTTCTGCAATTTGATTGATAATCAAGACAAACGTTTGCAATCGTTTATTGATTTTTTCAGCCGCTTGGTCCGCTTGTTTTTGCGCTAAAGAAAAAGCTTCTTGTTTGACGTTAGCATGCGCTTGATGATAGCTAATGCTTACCCATAACACACCACTCAAACAAATAAGAAAACCGAAAATAAAAAACCAACGCCCTATTTTCTGGCGACGAGAAAGAGGAAGTGATGATGGCTCAACCAGACTGATCATAAAAATTGACTTTTAATTATATTTTTACCCATTTCCAATAGTAACGATAAAATATCTTTTAACGAATAGCCACAACAATTGTTTTGCTCTCCGCTGGCGCCTGATTTTTTTCCCATGATCGCGCATAAATCAATGTCACCTGTGTTGTAACAGGTTTAGAAAATACACCAGGTTTGGCTGTAATACGCCAAACTTCTTGACCACCTGCCCCAATCAATTGACTTGAAACAATATAATCCACTCGCTTGATTTCTAATAAAGTTGAATCATAAGCCTTAAGCTGCCAAGCGTAACCTGTCGTCGCATTTGCAGGCATGCGAATTTCGGTGGTGGGCTGTTTGGCCGTTAACTGAATATGTATCGTTTGCGGCGCAACCGTGGTGGCTTGATTTGTCAGTGCTTCCGCATTAATAGAGCAAACATCCTTTCCCGTACAGGTCGACATTGCTGTCGATGCGGGCAACGTATTTGCAAAAAGGCATGAACAAAACAACAAACCTAATAAACTGACACTTATTCTTTTCACCTTCTTTCCTCCGTGTTGAGCACTATTATTAAACAACATGCGACAGCGTATCTCTACCAATATTCTCGAGCTGTGCCAAAATCATTTCATCAAAAGCCTTATCCATCACCGCTGCAACAGGCAAAAACCAGTAACGTTCCGTGGCGAAAGCAAGACAACGCATCGCATCTTTTTCCGTCATAATGATCATAGCATTCTCTCCAAATTCAAAATCACTCAATTGAAAAGAATAATGATCGGGAAAAGCATGTTCAAAAAAACGGAATCGTAATGCACGTAATGTCTGAAAAAATGAAGTCGGATTACCAATCCCTGCAACGGCATGAACAACATAAGGCGAAAAGACATTTCGATCAGCGTGTTCTTTAGGATTTTTGATTGATGTCACGGGCCCTGCAGCCAATTGCATCCCAAAACCCATCGAGTCTGATGGACGCCCATTATAAACAACACAATCAACTTGCTTTAATCGCGATAACGGTTCACGCAAAGGCCCTGCTGGCAAAAACCATTGATTACCCAACAAACGCAATCCATCCATTACCGCAATTTCAATATCACGCCCCATCGCATAATGCTGCAATCCATCATCACTGATAATGACGTTACAGGTCGGATGATGCGCCAATACATAATGAATCGCTTTAACCCGTTTGGGATAAATAACCACGGGGCATTCTGTTCGTCTAGCCATGAGTAACGGTTCATCGCCGACTTGATCCGCTGAATCAGAAACTAATACTTCTCGAGGCGCTGACTGCTTTTTCGAGCCATACCCTCGACTGATAATAGCCGGTTGATACCCTGCCTTTTTTAAAAGCTCCGCTAAATAAATCACGAGCGGTGTTTTACCGTTACCGCCGACCGTAATATTACCCACGACGATAACCGGTACAGGACAATGATAGGTTTTAAAAAAATGACATCGATAAAAAAGGCGGCGCACTACAACAATCGCTACAAAAACAAGAGAAAAAGGCCATAAAAAATAAGCTATCCAAGATCGCTCTTCCTGCCACCATGCGCGATAAATAAAATCATGCAAGGCTTGAAAAGCCATTCGATATCTCATGGTTTATTCATCTCGAAATTGCATTTTATACAACTTGGCATAATACCCATCTTGAGATAATAAAGTTTTATGATCACCCACCTCAACAATTTTTCCGCGATCTAAAACAATAATGAAATTGGCATTTTCTATGGTTGACAACCGATGCGCCACAACCAGCGTCGTGCGCTCTCGCATAAGGTCTTCCAAAGCCACTTGGATATTTTTTTCAGATTCTGTATCGAGAGAAGACGTCGCTTCATCCAATAATAAAATCGGTGCATTCTTCAGAATGGCTCGAGCAATCGCAAGACGTTGACGTTGTCCGCCCGATAATAAAACACCATTTTCACCCACGAGTGTATGAATCCCTTCCGGCAATCGTTGAATGAACTCCCAGGCATGAGCTGCTTTAGCCGCTGCAATAATCGCCTCTTCAGAAATAGATTGACCGTAACTGATATTACGAGCAATGGTATCATTAAATAACGTCACGTGTTGTGAGACAATGGCAAATTGAGCGCGGAGATTGGCCAACTGATAGTCTGTAATCGACACATCATCAATTAAAATTCTACCTGAATACCCCGTATAAAAACGCTGCAATAAACTAATGATCGTGGACTTGCCACCGCCTGATCGACCCACTAAGGCCACAACTTCCCCAGGTTTAACACGAAAACTGACTTGATCCAAAACGGATCTATCCAAATTCGGATAAGAAAACGTAACCTGATCAAATGTAATATCACCCGCCACACGCGGGACAGAAACGGTTCCTTTATCTTCTTCAACCGGTGTATCTAATAATTGAAAAACGCTTTGTGCGCCCGCCAAACCCCGTTGAATGCTGGTATTGACCGTCGTAAATGTTTTTAAGGGTTTTAGTAAAGCAATCATCGCCGCAATAATCGCCACAAAGCTACCGGCCGATAATTTCATGTGTCGCGCAGTCGCCACATAAATAATAACCGATAACGCGATACCGGCTAATAATTGAACGCCTGAAATATTGATGGCTTTTGTCGCTGCGCCCTTTAATTCGGCTTGACGATTTTGGTCGGTCGCTTGATTGAATTTATTGACTTCATATTTTTGCCCGCCGAACATACGAATCACACGATACCCTTCAATCGCCTCTTCCGCAATCGATGTCACATGCCCCATTTGTTTTTGCATCCATAAATTAATGCGTCTTAATCGTTTGCTACTATGATGCACAGCAAGAGAAATTAACGGCACCATCATGAAGAAAATTAAACTGAGTTTCCAGCTTTGAGAAAACATCACGACTAGCAAACCAACAATCATACAAAACGATTGAACACAATCCGTCACCGCATCTGATCCCGCATTAGCCACCTGTTCAACGTTATAAAAAATCGTCGACAATAATTGCCCCGAACTGGAATTATCGAAAAATTTTGCGGGTAATTTCAATAAGTGAGAAAAAATATCTTGTCGAAAACGCATGACCACACTACGTGAAACGACTGTCATGCAATAAGTACCGAGCACGTTGGTCAACCCTTGTAAGACAAAAGAACCAAAAATCAACCAGGGCAAAAAATGAACAAAATGAGAGTCGCGCTCGATAAACCCTTTATTTAAAATAGGCTTCAGCAAATAAGTTAAGCTTGAATTAATACCCGAATAAAGAATGTTCCCCATCATGGCCAATAAAAAAGTGGGCCAAAACTGCATCACATATTTCAATAGACGACCATATAAACTAAAGCTTTTTGAAAAACCCGCGGGTTCTGACATAAGAGGATAATCCTTATTACTAAAAAACGGCGGGCATTGTACCATAACTTCTACTCATTGAAATAGGAGAGGAAACAAGGATCCTATTTTATCATTGGCAATCACTTTTCGCTGATGTTACCCTATTGCTTGTTTCCGACAGGAGTTGATTCATGCGACAGCATCAAAAAAAGATTTTTCATTATCTCATTGGGCTCACAGCTTGCCTGATCGCGCTTTCCGCCTGCCAACCGCACCAAAAAACGGCGCAAGGGTACATTGAAGGTCGCTACACGTATGTCACTTCTCAAGTCGGCGGAAAATTAGAGCAATTGACTGTGGCACGCGGCTCCCCCGTCACCGTTAATCAACTCTTATTTCAACTGGAAACAGATCCTGAATTATCGCAGTTGAATCAAGCCAAGGCACAATTAACTGAGGCCGAATCTAATCTCGCCGATTTATTAAAGGGAAAACGTCCTTCTGAAATCGCGGCAATCGAAGCGCAACGTAAACAAACCGTCGCACAAATCGTTTTTGCGAAAAAAACAGTTGCCCGTTATGATGCTTTATACAAAAAAGGATTCATCGACAAGCAAAGCCTCGATCAATCCGTTTCTACCTTACAGAATCTCGAGCAAAAATTATCCGAGCTCACCGAAAATTTAAACACAGCGCAACTCGAAGCACGTATTGACTTAATTCATGCAGCTGAATCAAGAATAAACGCAGCCACTGCCAATGTCGCCGCGCTCGAGTGGCAAATACGACAAAAACAAATTCTTGCCCCAGTAACCGGCATCGTATTCGACACCTATTTTCGTATCGGTGAAACCGTTGCCGCTAATCAACCGGTATTATCGTTACTAACACCTGAAAATATTTATCTGGTTTTTTATGTGCCCGAAAAAGATTTATCACATATCAAACTCAATCAACCCATCCAATTTATTTGTGATAGTTGTTCCTCAAAACTTAATGCAACTATTGAGTTTATTTCCCCAGAAGCCGAATACACGCCCCCTGTTATTTATAGCGAAAAAACGCGAGAAAAATTAATTTATCGTGTTGAAGGACGATTAACACCTGTTATTGCTAAAATGATGCACCCAGGGCAACCGATCACGGTGTATTATGGATAGCGCGAAATCTGAATCCACTTCGACGCGCAGCGGCGACAACGCCTCTCAATCCTTAATCCTCAATCCCGTCCAGTCTCTCCCGAACAGTCATCCTGACGCATCCCCCCAGCCCGGCATCCCTGGCGGTCGTTCAACGCTACGCTCGCTCGCGTTGAACCCTCAATCCTCAGCATACATTATCGACGTCAAAGGATTATGCAAAGCATTCAATCATAAGCCCGCTGTTTGTAATGTCGACTTACAAATCAAACAAGGCGAAATTTATGGTTTTTTGGGCCCCAACGGCAGCGGCAAAACTACAACGATTCGCATGATTTGCGGCTTACTTAAACCGGATGCGGGTCAAGGATTTTGCTTGGGGTATGATATTTTAACGCAATCGGCAGAAATTAAACGTCATGTCGGTTATATGACGCAACGTTTCAGTTTATATGACGATCTCAATGTCCGTGAAAACTTAATGTTTATTGCACGTATGTACGAACTCGATCATCCCAAAACGCGCGTTAATGAAGCACTCGATCGATTGAGATTTGATCAAGACCAGGCAAAAAAATTAGCGGGGCATTTATCCGGTGGATGGAAACAACGGCTAGCGCTCGCCGGCGCGCTGTTGCACAGTCCGCAAGTATTATTGTTGGATGAGCCCACTGCAGGCGTCGATCCGCAAGCTCGACGTGATTTTTGGGTTGAAATTCATCGATTATCGAATGAAGGTATTACAACGCTAGTCAGTACGCACTACATGGACGAAGCAGAACGCTGTACACAACTTGCCTATATTGCCTATGGCCATATTCTCACGCGAGGAACGGTTGAGGCTGTCATTGATCAAGCAGGCCTTTATGTCTGGATTGCCAGTGGTGATCATTTGACAGAATTAGCCCATCAGTTACGCGATAAAGACAGCACCCTGCAAATCACTCCTTTTGGTAACACGCTGCATATGATTGGTCGCGATAAAATAGCCTTAGCCAATGCTTTGCAACCCTTTAAAAATCAATATCACTTAACAGAAGGAAAACCCAATTTGGAAGATGTATTTATTCATTTGGTTTCACAAGCAAAAGAGAAAATCACATGAGCTTTTCCCGTTTTTTTTCTTTTCAACGCTTATGGGCCGTTATTACCAAAGAATTTATTCAAATTAAACGTGATCGCGTTACCTTTGCGATCATTATCGGTATTCCGCTGATGCAACTTATTTTGTTCGGTTATGCCATTAACAGTAATCCTAAACATTTACCCACGATTGCCATCGACGCAGATAACAGCTATTTTTCCAGAGCTTTTCTACAAGGGTTAAAAAATACCGCTTACTTTGATTTTGATTCACATCCCTATACAGAAGCACAAGCTGACCATGAGATGCGAACCAGTAACACCATGTTTATTATTAATATCCCCTCGTATTTTTCTCATGATTTAATTCGTGGATTACGGCCTGATATTTTGTTGACGGCGGATGCCACAGAAGCGATGGCAGCCGCCAACTCCATTGCTGCCGCGAATACGGTCGCCAGTCAAGTGTTTAACAGAGATTTAACGGGTGAGTTATCCTCATTGAAAAACACGCCCCCGCCTTTTCAGTTACGTATTCATGCCAGGTACAATCCCGAACTTATTTCTCAATTTAACATTGTCCCTGGATTACTGGGCGTGGTCTTAACGATGACCATGGTAGTCATTACCGCACTGGCTATCACCCGCGAACGCGAACGCGGCACTATGGAATTTTTACTAGCAACACCTGTCAGACCCTTAGAAGTCATTTTAGGCAAAGTCGTTCCCTATATTATCGTGGGGTATATTCAAGTCACGTTAATCTTGATGCTTTCTATTTTTTTATTTCATATCCCCGCGCAAGGCAGTATATGGCTATTGTTTTTTTCTGCGCTCCCTTTCATTTTTGCAAACTTGGCGGTGGGCATTATGTTTTCAACATTGGCGAGCAATCAATTGCAAGCCACTCAATCGAGTTTCTTCTATTTTTTACCCTCGATTTTACTATCGGGTTTTATGTTTCCCTTTTTTGGCATGCCCAAATGGGCGCAAATGATTGGCCGTATTTTACCTTTAACCTATTTTTTACGCATCACTCGTGGTATTTTATTGAAGGGCAATACGTTAGCAACGACATGGCCTAATATTTGGCCTATCATGGTTTTCATGGTTATCGTATTGATGATTGGTGTGTCTTATTATCACAGAACGCTGGATTAGTGAGGTGTTTATGAAAAAGCAATATGCGCTATTTTTAATGCTTGTCGGCTTGTTGTTTTCAACAATAGCACAGGCCACTTCTTATAAAATAAATCTCATCGTGTTTAAATATACGTCGCCTAACACATCCGCCGAAAATTGGGCCACCGTGCCGACCATCCCGTCTTTTATGAATGCTATTTCTATCGGTCAAAGCAATCCCATAGAACAAGATGAAATCTCGCCTCTCTATACCCTGCTTTCAGAACGAGAAGCAGGGCTGCAGTTTGAAGCCAGTCGACTCAAAACGCAAACGGATAGAGCCTACACCATTTTATTGCATACCGCTTGGATTCAACCCATTGGGCCAATCAGCCAAACAGGAAAATGGGTTCATGTCATTGCGGGCAAAGTATACAATGACATTAACGCTTATGAATTTAATGGTTTTATTCGATTTTCCAAAAATGGTTTTTTCAATGTTGATTCGAAATTATATTTAACTGAGCCAAAATCATTGTTAAACATCAACAGCAATTCAAATTACATCATTGTTCCAATCGAAGATCATCGTCATACAAAAATTAATGAGATCAATTATATCGATCATCCGTTATTGGGGATGTTGATTCAAATCACACCGGGATAATGCATATACTATCACGCATTATAACCGTGCGATGAATCCGTCAAATCTGGACAATTTTTCACGTCCTTGCACAAAATTTTTAGAATGATGGTTCTGTAACAGAATCTATGGGTACGAATAACTCATAAGCGTTCCACATTTCTGTAAAACCTTCATTCTAAAGTACTCAAAGTTTTTGTAACCGTAAGCTCTTTTTAGAAGTGTTTTGATAACGTTATTAATACCTTCCGCCTTGCTATTTGAGATTGGGTTTTTAAACCAATTCAATACATTTTTAAGGCGTTTTAAAATGGATTTTGAAAACCGCTTTAGGCTATTAAACTCCGTAGAGGAGATTTCTTTTACCCAAGCAACGATCTGTCTTTTTGCCAAATTAGCAGAAAACCCCCGGTCAAAAATATTTAAAAAACTTTCCTTCAACAAATACATTTCGTACAGTGGCTTATTGGCTTCTTTCAATTCTGCGAGATGATCTCTGTTCTGGTCAGATAAATTAATATCTCGTTTTAATAATATCCAACGACTATGCTTTTTCATGATTCTGCGCTCGTCTTTATCTAAGTGATTCTGATAAGCACGACGTTCTTCTTCAATCGCGCGATTCAAGAGACGGGCAATATGAAACCGATCATACACAATGGAAGCTTGTGGGAAACGCTTCTTTGTGGCGTTTTCATAGGCATTCCAAAGATCCATTGAAATACAGTTTACATTATCTAAGCTCGTATTTAATGTACCGTATCCACAAGTTAAATCCTCTTCCTTTCTGCCTTTCTCTATCCACAAAACTTTCCCCTCATCGTAATCAGAAATAATTGTCGCGTAGTTGTGACGCCTTTTATAGGAAACTTCATCAACGCTCAAACAGCTGGGCATCGGCAAATTAGCAAGATACTTCTCTTTTAGTGCTGTCAATCCGTCCAGATCAATGCGGTAAATCGTCATCTTCGATACACCAAATAAATCAGCAGCAGCTTGATTATCAAGTTTTTCCGTATATCTGATCACCGCTTTTTCGACGGCCTGTGTGTGCCGCTTCTTCCCTTCGCTTATACCGTGTCGCTCCGTTACAACCCCGTGCAAATGACATCTAATTCGCCATATCTTTGTGCGAGCGTAAATGGGCTTTAAATTCAAGCTCCCGATCAAAAACTCTTGAATGCTTGAGTCATAATGACCTCCCACGCATCCGCATTTACTGCAAAAACTTACCGCGGGTCTATCAATTTCTAGAATTATCCTGTCTCCTTCCTCGATGACCTCTTTAATTTCGTAATTCTCAATCTGAAAACATTTTGATAGGATATCTCTTCCTAAAGACATGATTCTTCCTCCTGTTAAATTGTGGTTAATTTCTTCAGGTGGATTTTAATGAATCATGTCTTTTTTTACACCTTACCCACACTTTCTGTTACAGAACCAGAATGATAGACCTGTGTTAAATCCCTCTCTTTTCTTCATTTTAATTTTTCACAAAAAACGCTATTTTTACAGCCTTTTCATGATTTTCAATCAATGTCATATAGTGCTTGACACAAAGCGACCTTCAGTTAAAAATGCCGCCTTCTTTACAACATTAAATGGAGCTTTATTATGAAGACTAAACTGAAAATCAGCTTTGCTTGCGCTTTATTAGGCGCCTCTGCTCTTGCCTATGCCTGCGACAACCCAAATAACATAACACCCCAAGATAGAACTCGATTTGCCGTAGAAAGCGCTATTGTAACAGGCGGTACTGTTTCCCTGGGCGGCGATGTCTACACTAAAGGCTTTGAAGCCGGTCTTTCTGGTGGCGGAAAAATCAGCAATGGCGACAGTCAAACCAGATTATTTACACCCTCCGCTTTTGTGGGGTTAAGAAAATTTCTCACTAATTCAACCGTATTTGCCTATGGTTTAGATGCTTCAACCACTTTCGGTAAAGACAGCGGCAAAAAAATCAATTATTCGTATTCAGCGGCCCCCTACGTTTCTATAGAACAATTTCTTACCGATGATGTTATGTTGGGCGTTTGGTACAATCCTTACCAATATACAATTGAAAAGAAAGCAGGCGAAATCACACGCACACACGACTTTGGTTCGGGTGGTGTTGCTCTCAAATATTTATTCTAATTGTAATTTGGCTCTGTAACAGAAACTGAAAAATATTGCCTATTGGGCACCACTCATAAGGGGTGCCCCTACGAACGAAACTTTGCTCGAGACAATCATTATTCCGCGTAACGAATTCGGATGACCTTTATGGTCGCTCAATCCTATTCAGTGTCTTTCCTGAACCGTCATCCTGATGCACCCCCCCCAGCTCAGCTTCCTGCCTCGCGTTCGCCAGGAAAATGTTACGCATTTTCTCGTCCTGGCTCACTCAATCCTCAATCCTTGCTTCACCACCTGATCTAATGCTTTTAATACTTCTAAAAGCGACTTCATATTTGAAAGCGGCCACATATTGGGTCCATCACTTAATGCCCTATCCGGATCCGGATGTGTTTCCATAAATAATCCCGCGATCCCCGTTGCCACTGCTGCTCTTGCCATCACGGGCACAAATTCACGTTGGCCGCCCGTACTTTTTCCAGCACCGCCCGGCAATTGCACCGCGTGCGTCGCATCCATCACAACCGGACAACCCGTTTCACGCATAATCGCCAGTGATCGCATATCGACGACTAAATTATTATAACCAAAAGATACACCGCGTTCACAAACCAATGATTGATCATTTCCCGCTGCACGCATTTTTTCAACGACATTTTTCATATCCCAGGGCGCCAAAAATTGCCCTTTTTTAATATTCACTGGCAATCCCACTTGCGCAACCCGTTGCATAAAATCCGTTTGGCGACATAAAAAAGCCGGCGTTTGTAATACATCGACGACTGAAGCGACTTCCTGCAACGGCGTTGCTTCATGCACATCGGTTAAGATAGATACGCCGATGCTTTTTTTTACGTCGGATAAAATTTTCAGTCCCTGCTCAAATCCAAGCCCTCGAAAACTGTCGTGCGAAGTTCGATTAGCTTTATCAAAAGAAGCTTTAAAAATAAAGGGGATGTTTAATTCATCCGTGAGCTCTTTTAAAAAACCCGCAGTATCCATCATAAGTTGCTCGCTTTCGATAACACAAGGTCCCGCAATTAAAAAAAACGGTTGATCGATTCCGACATTGAAATGACAAAGTTTCATGATTGAATTCCTATTCGAATATTAATACTAA
>Ga0209319_1000470_pt1 | contig 51675 bp, 53 predicted proteins | sample RifGroE2_FD_184000 | JGI IMG/M metagenome (GOLD analysis project Ga0209319, IMG submission 184000) | Groundwater microbial communities from Rifle, Colorado - Groundwater E2 (SPAdes) (version 2) | ecosystem: Environmental > Aquatic > Deep subsurface > Groundwater | place: Rifle, Colorado, United...
TAAGTAATCTCTGTTTTATTTTAATAAATAAAACATTCTTATAATACAAATACTATGATTAAAGGAGATGCTATAATTAATGGCTATTGAACAAGATAGTGGATACCCGGTAGATAAAACACTGAGAGACGCCATCGCGGCATTAAACACAAAGGTAGATAATATCATTTCTGGTTCTGCTCCAGCATTTTCTAGAGAAAAAGGAAGCACTATACTATATGATGGAACTATTACTGCAACAACAACTGCGGCACCGCTAGGTAGTCAGGCATGCAACGGTGTATTAATACAATCAGATTTAGATAACACTGTAGATATTTTAATTGGGAATGCAACGTCTCAGCATATTAGAATATTACCAGGAGCAGATTTTCCAGTATCTTGTAGTAATATTAATCTTATATATATTAAATCCGTAAGTGGAACGGCAGTTATTAATTATCTTGCATTTAGTTAAAAGGAGGTAATCTAAATAATGTTTGGTATAAATTCATCTCAAAGTCTTATGAAAAAAATTAATATATTTAAAGACTACTTAGATTTAGATAGTACCCAAATAGACTTAGAATTATTAAATTTAAAAATGCAACTAGAAGAAGCTAGTATTCTAAACTTTATTAATAAAACAGGTATCGGATTCTATGATTTATTTGATACTACAAATAATATAGATATTCCAAACACTACGGCAACTGTAGATACTGTAAATAAGAAAATTACGTTTACTGGATCTAAAGTTCTTAAAATGCTTCCACAAACATTTGATTCATTTAGTAATATAAATCTTAATCTATATACATCAACCTCATATGCAACTAGTAAAAATGAAGTAAATAATTCATCAACAGTAATAGCTGAGATTACAGATAAGATATTAAATATTGGAGATGATTTATTTATAAATAATACATTAAATAGGATAATTGGACGAGAAAATAATATGGTTACAATAGATAAAACGATAAAAAGTTTACAGTCATATAACGCTATAATAGATAAAACAACTCCAGTTAATGCTGCAATCGTATCTGGAGATACATCTTTCAATAATGGAGATAAAATTGTAATGGATACTAATGGTAATATATATGTAGTATATTTTTATAATTCTCAAGTTTATTGTAGAAAATCATCTGATGATGGAACTACATGGACTGATTTAGGATTTCCGCTAATAAGCGGATATGCTCAATTTAGTCCATCAATAGCTATAGATTCATTAAATAATTTACATGTAGTATGGCAAGGACTGGATAGTTCCAATACTACATATACTCAAATCAAATATAGTAAATTTAATGGAACTACATGGAGTAGTTGGATAAATATACAAACTATAAGTGCATATAATCAATATGTGCCATCTATAGCTATAGATTCATTAGATAATATACATGTAATATGGTATGGAACTGACAGTTCCAATACTACATATTATCAAATTAAATATAGTAAATTTAATGGAACTATATGGAGTAGTTGGATAACTATACAACTTATAGTTGGGTATAATCAATATTACCCATCAATAGCTATAGATTCACTAGATAATCTACATATAATATGGTATGGAAGAGATATTTCTAATCCGACATACTATCAAATTAAATATAGTAAATTTAATGGAACTACATGGAGTAGTTGGATAGATATACAATCTATAAGTGGATATTATCAATATTATCCATCAATAGCTATAGATTCATTAAATAATATACATGTAGTGTGGTATGGAACAGATAGTTCTAATACTACATATACTCAAATTAAATATAGTAAATTTAATGGAACTATATGGAGTAGTTGGATAGATATACAATCTATAAGCGGATATCATCAGTTATATCCATCAATAACTATAGATTCATTAAATAATATACATGTAGTATGGCGGGGAGTTGATAGTTCTACTCCATCATATTATCAAATTAAATATAGTAAATTTAATGGAACTATATGGAGTAGTTGGATAAATTATACAGCTGGAACAACGAATCATCAGGTATATCCTTCTGCTTGTAGAAATTATAAGAATTTTACAGAACCAATTATTATATGGCAAGATACACAAACTTCAACAGTTAAATTTAGAGGAAAATACACAGTAACAAAAACTACAAATATATATTCATCAGTTGCAAATGTTTCAGGAGATACTTCTTTAAATAATGGAGATAAAATAGTGATAGATACTAATGGTAATATATATGCAGTATATTTTTATGATACTCAAGTTTATTGTAGAAAATCATCAGATGATGGAACTACATGGAGTGATTTAGGACTTCCTATTGTAAGTGGATATAATCAATATAGACCATCAATAGCTATAGATTCATTAGATAATTTACATGTAGTATGGTATGGAAATGATGCTTCTATTCCATCATATAATCAAATTAAATATAGTAAATTTAATGGAACTACATGGAGTAGTTGGATAAATATACAACCTATAAGTGGATATAGTCAATATTATCCATCAATAGATATAGATTCATTAGATAATTTACATGTAGTATGGTATGGGTCCGATGCTTCTAATCCATCATATCAGCAAATTAAGTATAGTAAATTTAATGGAACTACATGGAGTAGTTTTGTGAATATGCAAGTTATAAGTAGTTATCATCAAAATTATCCATCGATAGTTATCGATTCGTTAAATAATTTACATGTGGTATGGCAGGGGTATGATAGTTCTAATGCAAATATTCAAATTAAATATAGTAAATTTAATGGAACTACATGGAGTAGTTGGATAAATATACAAACTATAACTGGATATCATCAAAATAATCCATCAATAGCTATGGATTCATTAGATAATTTACATGTAGTATGGCATGGGGTGGATAGTTCTAATCCATCATATATTCAAATTAAATATAGTAAATTTAATGGAACTACATGGAGTAGTTGGATAAATATACAAACTATAAGTGGATATAATCAATTTTATCCAACAATATCTATAGATTTATTAGATAATCTACATATAGTATGGTATGGAATGGACAGTTCTAATACTACATACTATCAAATTAAATATAGTAAATTTAATGGAACTACATGGAGTAGTTGGGTTAATTATACAACTGGAACAACAGCTCATCAAGTTTATGCATCTTCTTGTAAAAACTATAAGAAATTTACAGAACCAATTATCATATGGCAAGATAATCAAACTTCGACAGTTCAATTTAGAGGAAAATTCGAAGCCTCTGTTGGATATATCATAACACTAACAAACCCTGTTACATTAATATCATCTCAAAAAGTTCCAATAGCTGATTTTAACGCTAAGCAAGATGGGACTCAATTAGTATTAAAAGCTATAGAATCAGATAAATTTATATTCTCATTAGCTAGTATCGATACAATAGTCGATATCACAATTGAAGGTATTGATACTATTTTAAATGATATTGCATATAGCGTAAGTTAATAGTGATATATATTAAATATAGTGCATTTTAGTTAGAAGGAGGCTATATAAATAATGTTTGGTATAAATTCATCTCAAAGTATTGCGAAAAAGCTTAATACATTAAAGGAGAATTCGACATCCTATAATTCTAAAATAAAATTAGAATTACTAGACTTAAAAATGCAACTAGAAGAAGCTAATATTCTAAACTTTATTAATAAAACAGGTATCGGTTTCTACGATCTATTTGATACTACAGATAATATAGATATACCAAATACTACGGCAACTGTAGATACTGTAAATAAGAAAGTTACATTTATTGGTTCCAAAGTCCTTAAAATGCTTCCACAATCATTCGATTCATTTAGTAATATAAATCTTAATCTTTATACAGAACCTAAATATGCAACTAGTAAAAATGAAGTAAATAATTCAGTTACTGTTATAGCTGAAGTCGCAGATAAGATATTAAATATTGGTGATGATTTATTTATAAATAATACATTAAATAGAATAGTTAATAGAGAAAATAGTATGAGTACAATAGATAAAACGATAAAAAGTTTACAGTCATATAACGCTATAATAGATAAAACAACTCCAGTTGATGCCGCCTCGGTGTCTGGCGATACATCTTTTAATAGTGGTGATAAAATAGTAATAGATACTAATGGTAATATATATACAGTATATACTTATAATAATCAAGTTTATTGTAGAAAATCATCCGATGATGGAACAACATGGGCTGATTTAGGATTGCCGATTATAAGTGGATATGGGCAATATTATCCATCAATAGTTATCGATTCGTTAAATAATTTACATGTAGTATGGCAGGGGATAGATATTTCTAATACAGCCTACCAAATTAAGTATAGTAAATTTAATGGAACTACATGGAGTAGTTGGGTTAATATACAAACTATAAGCGGATACCATCAGCAAAATCCGTCTATAGCTATAGATTCATTAAATAATTTACATGTAGTATGGCAGGGACTAGATAGTTCCAACGCAACCAACCAAATTAAGTATAGTAAATTTAATGGAACCACGTGGAGTAGTTGGATAACTATACAAACTATAACTAGTTATAATCAATCTGGGTCATCCATAGCTATAGATTCATTAAATAATTTACATGTTGTATGGCACGGATCTGATAGTTCTAATACCACAGCTTATCAAATTAAATATAGTAAATTTAATGGAACTACATGGAGTAGTTGGATAAATATACAACCTATAAGTGGATACAATCAATATAGTCCATCAATAGCTATAGATTCATTAAATAATATACATGTAGTATGGTATGGAATAGATAGTTCTAATACATATCAGCAAATCAAATATAGTAAATTTAATGGAACTACATGGAGTAGTTGGATAAATATACAACTTATAAGTAGTTATCATCAATATGTGCCATCAATAACTATAGATTCATTAGATAATTTACATGTAGTATGGCATGGTTATGACATTTCTAATACATCATATAATCAAATTAAATATAGCAAATTTAATGGAACTACATGGAGTAGTTGGATTAATTATACAACAGGAACCGCAAATCATCAATATAATCCATCCACTTGTAAAAATTATAAGAATTTTACTGAGCCTATTATTATATGGCAGGCTCAACAGACATTATCTATTAAATTTAGAGGAAAATACACAGTAACAAAAACTACAAATATATATTCCTCAGTTGCAAATGTTTCAGGAAATCCATCTTTAAATAATGGAGATAAAATTGTAATGGATACTAATGGTAATATATATGCAGTATATTTTTATGATACTCAAGTTTATTGTAAAAAATCATCCGATGATGGAACAACGTGGGCCGATTTAGGATTTCCTATTATAAGTGGATATAATCAATATAGACCATCAATAGCTATCGATTCACTAAATAATCTACATGTAATATGGTATGGAACTGATGTTTCTAATCCATTATATTATCAAATTAAATATAGTAAATTTAATGGAACTACATGGAGTAGTTGGATAAATATACAACTTATAAGTAGTTATGGTCAATATTATCCATCAATAGCTATAGATTCATTAAATAATATACATGTAGTATGGTATGGAGTAGATAGTTCTAATCCATCATATACGCAAATTAAGTATAGTAAATTTAATGGAACTACATGGAGTAGTTGGATAAATATACAATCTATAAGTAGCTATAATCAATATAGCCCATCAATAGCTATAGATTCATTAGATAATTTACATGTAGTATGGCATGGGCATGATAGTTCTAATGCAACTTATCTACAAATTAAATATAGTAAATTTAATGGAACCACATGGAGTAGTTGGATAAATATACAAACTATAACTGGATATTCTCAATCAAGCCCATCACTAGATATAGATTCATTAAATAATATACATGTAATATGGTATGGAAATGATGCTTCTTATGTAAATCCTCAAATTAAATATAGTAAATTTAATGGAACTACATGGAGTAGTTGGATAAATATACAAACTATAAGCGGCTATGATCAATATTATCCATCAATAGCTATAGATTCATTAGATAATTTACATGTAGTATGGCATGGAACGGATAGTTCTAATATATCATATTATCAAATTAAATATAGCAAATTTAATGGAACTACATGGAGTAGTTGGGTTAATTATACAACAGGAACAACCAATTATCAATATTATCCTTCAGTTTGTAGAAATTATAAGAATTTTACAGAACCAGTTATTATATGGCAAGATGTTCAAACATCGACAGTCCAATTTAGGGGGAAATTCGAAGCTGCTATTGGATATGTCATAACACTAACAAATCCTGTTACATTAATATCATCTCAAAAAGTTCCAATAGCTGATTTTAAAGCTAAACAAGATGAAACTCAATTAATATTAAAATCTATAGATACTGATAAATTTATATTCTCATTAGCTAATATCGATACCGTAGTCGACATCACGATTGAATGTGTTGATAATATTTTAAATGATATTGCATATAGTGTAAGTTAATAATGATCTATATTAAATATATTGTATTTAGTTAGAAGGAGGTTACAATTAATAATGTTTGGTATAAATTTATCTCAAAATCTTACAAAAAAGTTTAATACATTTAAGGAAAGTGCCATATCTGATAATTCTAAAATAAAATTAGAATTACTAAACTTAAAACTTCAACTAGAAGAAGCTAGTATTCTAAACTTTATTAATAAAACAGGTATCGGTTTCTACGATCTATTTGATACTACAGATAATATAGATATTCTTAATACTACGGCAGTTGTAGATACTGTAAATAAGAAAGTTACGTTTACTGGATCTAAAGTTCTTAAAATGGCACCTCAAACATTTGATTCATTTACCAATATTAATCTTAATCTATATACAACTCCTAAATATGCAACTAGTAAAAATGAAGTAAATAATTCAGCTATTGTTATATCTGAAGTTGCAGATAAGATATTAAATATTGGTGATGATTTATTTATAAATAATACATTAAATAGAATAGTTGATAGAGAAAATAATATCACTATAATAGATAAAACGATAAAAAGTTTACAGCCATACGAGGCATTAATAGATAAAACAACACCAATTACAATAGTAGCGTCACAAGGCGATACCTCTCTTAATAATGGTGATAAAATAGTAATAGATACTAATGGCAATATATATACAGTATATTCTTATAGTAATCAAGTTTATTGTAGAAAATCATCCGATGATGGAACAACATGGACTGATTTAGGATTGCCTATTGTAAGTGGTTATAATCAAGCAGTTCCATCAATAGCTATAGATTCATTAAATAATTTACATGTAGTATGGCAGGGGACAGATAGTTCCTATACTGCAAATACTCAAATTAAATATAGTAAATTTAATGGAACTACATGGAGTAGTTGGATAAATATACAACCTATAAGTAGTTATAATCAAGTTACGTCATCAATAGCTATAGATTCATTAAATAATTTACATGTGGTATGGAATGGTTACGACAGTTCCAACATATCATACTATCAAATTAAATATAGTAAATTTAATGGAACTACATGGAGTAGTTGGATAAATATACAAGCTATAAGTGGATATCATCAACTTTCCCCATCTATAACTATAGATTCATTAAATAATTTATATGTAGTATGGTATGGAACAGATAGTACTAATTCATCATATAATCAAATTAAATATAGTAAATTTAATGGAACTACCTGGAGTAGTTGGATAAATATGCAAACTATAAGTAGTTATAGTCAATATTATCCATCAATAGCTATAGATTCATTAAATAATTTACATGTAGTATGGCGAGGTTTTGATAGTTCTAATGCCGCAAATTATCAAATTAAATATAGTAAATTTAATGGATCTACATGGAGTAGTTGGATAAATATACAAACTGTAAGTAGTTATCATCAAAATAGTCCATCCATAACTATAGATTCATTAGATAATTTACATGTAGTATGGTATGGAGTATCTAGTTCCAGTTCCTATTATCAAATTAAATATAGTAAATTTAATGGAACCACATGGAGTAGTTTGGTAAACTATACTAGCGCCACGCTTGATCAATTATATGTATCTGCTTGTAAAAACTATAAGAATTTCACAGAACCAATTATCATATGGCAAGATACGCAAACTACAACAGTTAAATTTCGAGGAAAATTCACAGCAGTAAAAAATACAAATATGTATTCCTCAGTTGTAGATGTTTCAGGAGATACATCTATAACTAGTGGAGATAAAATAGTAATAGATACTAATGGAACTATATATACAATATATCTTTATACTAATCAAGTCTATTGTAAAAAATCATCAGATAATGGAACAACATGGACTGATTTAGGATTTCCTCTAATAAGTGGATATGCTCAATATAATCCATCAATAGTTATAGACTCATTAAATAATTTACATGTTGTATGGTATGGTCGCGATAGTTCTAATCCGACATATTATCAAATTAAATATAGTAAATATAATGGAACTACATGGAGTAGTTGGATAAATATACAAACTATAAGTAGTTATAATCAAGAATTCCAATCAATAGCTATAGATTCATTAAATAATTTATATGTAGTCTGGCAGGGAGCAGATAGTTCCTATACTGCAAATAGCCAAATTAAATATAGTAAATTTAATGGAACTACATGGAGTAGTTGGATAAATATACAACCTATAAGTAGTTATAATCAATATGTGCCATCAATAACTATAGATTCATTAAATAATATACATGTAATATGGTCTGGTTATGATAGTTCTAATACTACATATTATCAAATTAAATATAGTAAATTTAATGGAACATCATGGAGTACTGTTGTAAATATACAAACTATAAGTGGATATCATCAGTATGCTCCATTAATAACTATAGATTCGTTAAATAACTTACATGTAGTGTGGCAAGGAAGAGATAGTTCTAATCCGACATATTATCAAATTAAATATAGTAAATTTAATGGAACTACCTGGAGTAGTTGGATAAATATACAAACTATAAGTGGATATGGCCAACTGTTTCCATCATTAGCTATAGATTTATTAGATAATTTACATGTAGTCTGGCACGGGAACGATTCTTCCAATACATCATACTATCAAATTAAATATAGTAAATTTAATGGAACTACATGGAGTAGTTGGGTTAATTATACAACTGGAACAACAGATCATCAAGTTTATGCATCTTCTTGTAAAAACTATAAGAATTTTACAGAACCGATTATCATATGGCAAGATGTTCAAACATCGACAGTTCAATTCAGAGGAAAATTCGAAGCCTCTGTTGGATATGTCATAACCTTAACTAATCCTGTGACATTAATAGCATCTCAAAAAGTTCCAATAGCTGATTTTAAAGCTAAACAAGATGAAACTCAATTAATATTAAAATCTATAGATACTGATAAATTTATATTTTCAGTATCTGGTAGCTATACGGTAGCAACTCTAACTATTGAAGGTGTTGATAATGTTTTAAATGATATTGCATATACTGTAAGTTAAGGAGGTATTTAGATTATGGGAAAAGTTTACAATACTCAGATAATTGAACAATTGACTATTGAAAAAGATACTGAAATATTAATTGCTGATCTACTATTAGAAAATTCTGAATTAAAACAACGGTTATCTGATATAGAATTAATTTTATCGGAGGTAATGACAAATGCGTGATTACGTTATTAGGTTTCTAAAAAGAATCTATGCAGTTAAAGGTATTGAGTATATGAATACCTTATTAGAATTAGGAACCATCACACAAGATGAATATAATGCAGTCATATCATAGATAATATATTTGAATAATATAAGTAAGAGAGATATCTATTAAATTAGATATCTCTCTTATTATTTACCTACTAAACATAATTATAATATAAGTTATTATTTAATTACAGAAGAAAATACATGTTATATATTTAGTACTACACAATAACGTAGAAATACAATAATGAAAGGGTGTTTGTTATGGAAAAAGATCTTAGTTCAATTTCAGTTAATGAAAAACAAACTAATTCTTTTAAAAAGTATATGCTTGGAGATATTGGACGTATTGAAGATGTGCAAGATGAAAGAGACTTTAGTTTATTGGCTATAGTCCCACATGATACAAAATTACCAGCTAAGATATCATGGAAAGATAAAGTCCCAATGGTTCTAGATCAGGGTCCTTTTGGTATTTGTGTCGGTGCAGCCGGTACTGCAATGGAAAATATCCAAAAAACTATTAAGGGAAACTGTCCAGCCCATGGATTTAGTCCTATTTATCTTTATACACTATGTAAGAGTTTAGATGGGGATAAAACAAATAAAAATTGGGGAACTTATTCAAGATCAGCCGCTAAAGTTCTATGCTCTGATGGCATTTTGCCTTATGTGGAACTTCCAACAACCTATCTAAAAACTAACAAAGGTAAATTACCAGTAATTACACCAGATCAAATACAACGGGCTACAAAAAATAAATGTAAATCATATGCAAGTGTTCCAATGAATATTACGGCAATAAAGAAAGCTCTTATGCGTAGTCCAATTCTTGGAAGTTTTAATGTAAATGACTCATTCTGGGACCCGGAAGTAAATGACTCATTCTGGGACCCGGAACAAAATAAATATATTAAGAAACCAGCAGGACAGTTTTGTGGCGGACACTGTATGTGTATTATCGGTTATGATAATGATATCGAATACACATATGAAGATGGAACTCACTATAAAGGATTTTTAGAAATTCAAAATTCATGGAGTACTGGATGGGGAAATTCCGGTTTTGCCTATATACCATATGATTTATTAAAGCTAGAGAGTAATATTCTCATATATGCCTCTTGGAGTGTTATCGATAGTTCTACACAAGTAAAGAAACTATGGAGAATTCATAGTAGTAAGTTTACAAATAAAGAAGATGCTCAAGCTCATCAGATTCAGTTAAAAAAGAAAAAGATATCCACATGTCTAGAATATATAGATGATGAATCTGCAGGATTAGTTATATGTGTTCAAATTAGGACATATATAAGTGAAAAAACCTGTAAGGCATATTCTGAAACATTAACCAAAAAAGGAATACAAAATTATATTGTTTATTATTAATATTTTTAATAGAAAGGATGATAATTAATTATGACAAAGATAGTTTGTCTCGATCCAGGACATGGCGGAAGAGATCCTGGAGCATTAGGTATTACTACACAAGAGAAAGCTAATAATTTGATATTCTGCCTAAAGCTTGGAGGAGAACTTCAAAGACATGGCGTACTTGTGAAATATACAAGAACTACAGATAAAGATTTTTGCTCAGGAAGTTTTAGTGATGTTATAGATTTAGAAAATCGTATTATAATAGCTAAATCATATAATCCAGATATATTCATAAGCTGCCATAATAATAGTTTTAATAAAAATGCAAAAGGACTTGAGACTTTCTGCTATAAGTTTGGAGGAACTGAATAGTTTTAATAAAAATGCAAAAGGACTTGAGACTTTCTGCTATAAGTTTGGAGGAACTGATCAAAAATTAGCAAATGATATCCATAGTAAATTATCAACATTACCATTTTCTAATCGTGGAGTTAAATCCGGGAATCTATATGTATTACGCAAATTCGATAAAACATCAACAGATGCTTGTTTAATAGAATATGGCTTTATTGATTCTGAAGAAAAGTTAATTTTAGATAATATGAATAATGCCGTTATTTTAGCGGCAACTGGCATCTTAAAGAATATCGGAATAGAGTATAAAAAAGAAACTGATGAGGTGATTGATGTGTTAACTCATGCTATTGCGTATCATACAGCTAAAGATGTTTCCGTTGCACTTCTTGTAGCCGATAAGTTAGGAAATTGTGCAACATTTTGCTGCAATGCAAATCCTGTAATTCACCCTGAAGCAAAATCGGCAAAGCATCTAATTAAAATCGGTGGTCCAAAAGTAGAAGATCATCCAAATGTGACTAATTGTTGTGGCTATGATGCTCCTGAAACAGCTATCTTAGCTGCTAAATACGCTCAGACATTGTAAGATTTATAGTAAGAAGAGTTAAGCAATATATTTTATTGCTTAACTTTTTTATATTAACGTCTTATATAATATTTAATATGTAAACATTTTTATAATATAATAATTAAAGGGGAGGTTATTGTAGTAAATGATTTCTAGAAATAAGATTAAAATCTTCTTCATCTCAGTATTAATATCAGTTATATTATTATTCACATATCAGGTTATAATATACTCCATGATGTTAGATTCCAAAGATAAGTTAGATAAAAAAATACAATATGACACATCTATAATATGGGATATGTTAGAAGTGGTTATAAATGAATCGATAACCACATCACAAAATGAGTTAGATACTGAAATAATCCCATCAATATTATTAGATATTAATAATACATATAAAGATGATGCAAAGGATCTAAGTTCGGATTTAAAACAATTAGGATCAAAAGACAATAAGTTAACACATATCTTATATTCTAATATAGAAGGAAAATATTTTAATGATATAAAAACTGATAGTAATGATATATTTATATTAACAAAAAAAAATGGCATAATTGTAGATCCATCTATATCGACAAGTTCAAATAAAAGACCGAGATCGATAGAAGAAGAAATAGCTGATCACTATAATGAACAGTTAGCGACTGACGCATTCAATACGATTCTTGAACAAAACTATCAAAGACAATTTATATTTAGACAATTTTTTGAGCCTGAAAATATGAATTCTAAGATAATAACACAAATGCGAATGTCTGAATTGGAAGAGGTATTTAATCAGAGCAATGGAGACTTATCTTCTTTAAAGTCATATGAGTTTATGGTTCCAAGATATATCCATTGTGATAGAGATATATTAGGAGATAAACTAGTTGATGAGCGAGGAGTGCGACAAGATATATATCAAATAATATTGGTCCAATCCTTTAATATCTCAGAAATTATAGAGAATAATTCAATTCTGTATAAAATATATAAGAATATACACCCGGATAATACATATGCAAAATACCAAAATTTTATACTCTTAAATAGGGTTCAACAAATAATGTTAATATTGGGCCTTACTTCGATTATATTTTTAATACAATTTTCTATAAAAGTTCGCAATCATCTATTTAATATACCTAAATGATAATAGTCTATGGTAACTTAATACTATAATACAGATAAAAAGGAGGGAGGGCTAACAAATAGAGAATATGGGTAGTGAAAATTTTAAAATAGAGAATATGGTAAATAACGATATTGGACTTATTACCCTTATTTTTTCCATGGTTCTCCTAGGATCTTTTGCAAAAAAAATGTTTATTAATAGAAATAATAAGGATTATAAGTTACATAATATCTATATATCAGCTACGGTAATATCCTTAATAATATTTTCATTAATCGATGTAATTTTAAAATATGTTTCTGAAAGAATGGTAATCGCACTATGTATATTATCAGGCCTAGTCTCTATTGAAGCACTTAAAAAAATCTCAACTTTACGCGGATTAAAGAGCTTTCTCGATTATGTTTTAGGATACTTTCACTATAAAAAAGAATAGGCAATGCCTATTCTTTCTTATTTTAGTCTTCATCTTCATTATCTAAATCGATTACTAGACATGTTCCATATGTTGAAAAATCGAAATCCTCCATTTATCCACCTCCTAGAAATGATAAACTATCTATCTGTTTATAAAATAATAATATTCGCGTAATATTGCATCTTTTACCATATCTTCATATTTTCTAGCAAGATCTTCTTTCTTGAATCTACCTCCACATTTTATATAAAGGCTAATACCATATGTTCCCTTATTAGGGCCAGGAATTTCTGTGGATAATACATATTTAAATACATGACCAGTGTTCATCGTTATGATTCCAGTATATATTGCAATACCATCTTCTTTATTAACCATTTTTGCAGTATGTGTAGCACAGTATATCTCATAATCCATTTTTTATACACCCTCCTAAATAATATGTTTAATGTCTATATATATAATATATAATTAAATTCTCTATGTATAGCGGGTAAAAAAGAAATGGGAAATTAATCCCATTTCTTTTTATATTTTAGTTGCTAACTCATTATAGTAGTCAATTAGTGATTGTTGAGAATTATAATCTCCTAAATCTTTATTATAGATACAATCATATTGCATAGTATAGTTATTATAAGTATCTCCTAACATCATTAGAATACTCTTATACAAATCCGATTTTAATTTACTTGATTCTATTTCAAATAATACTTCCAATCTCCTATCAAGATTTCTGGTCATTAAATCAGAAGATGTGATAAATGCTCTCATCTGATCTTGTGTGCCAAATATTAACACCCTACTATGTTCAAGAAATCTTCCTATGATAGATGTAACATTTATATTTTCACTATATCCAATAACTTTTGGTATTACGGAACATGATCCTCTACAGATTATATCAATTTTGACTCCGGCATTTGATGCGTCATATAATTTCTTTGTTAATTCGATATCTGAAATATTATTTACTTTTATGCATATATATCCATTGTTTCTTTTACTAATTTCTTCATCTATTTCTTTTACTAATTTCTTCATCTATAAGATCATATATATGCTTCCTATTATATATAGGAGATATCTTAACCTTATCTAGATTAATAGAATTAGATATGAACCCACCAGTTAGCATATTGAATATATTATTTATATCAGAACAAATTTTTTTATTAGATGTAAAATATCCAAAATCTGTATATGTTCTGGAATTTTTCTCGGAATAGTTTCCAGTTCCGATATGGACAAATTGCTCAGATTTTCCATCTTTCAATTTAAAGATATGAATCAATTTGGCATGTGTTTTAATATGCTCATAACCATAGACTACAATAGCACCAGCTCGTTTTAATTTCTCAGCCCATTCAATATTAACTTCTTCATCAAATCTGGCTTTTAACTCGATTACAACAACAACATTCTTACCGGCCTCAGCAGCCTTAAGAAGATATTTCAAGATATTGGAATCAGTTCCTGATCTATACAATATTTGCTTAATCGATATAACGTGTGGATCTACACAGGCTTCTTGGATTAATCTCAATACTGAGTCATTGAAACTTTCATATGGATGATGCACTAAGATATCTCGTTTAGCTATTGTGGACATAAGTGTTTTATCTGGAATATGCAACTTAGTTGGTTTAAATTCTGGATATTTTAAGTCAACTTTATTTATCTTATTGTATAGTATCATAATGTCTGATAATTTTAATCTCATAGATGTATTAAATATAAATTTCTTTGTAATATCTAAAGACTCCTTAATCATATTGATAATTTTCTTTCTAGGAAATCCCCAGATATCAACTCTGACCGGTTCGTTGAACAACATCCTACTCCGAACATGTTTTACCATCGATTCTACATATTTATTATCATCAAGTTCCTCTGGATTACCTTCTCTCAATATTCGAAATGCTGTTATATCCGAATATGTCATTCCAGGATATAATTGATCAAGATTGGAAATTATGATATCTTCAATAAAATACCACTTACTAGACTCTTTATTTCCAAATTTGATAAGTCTCTCTAATTGAGGTGTTACTTCAATTAGGCCTATTCTTTCTGAACCATTTTTAACGATTAGAGTTATATATATTGAAAATGGTTTAAGATGTGGGATAGGTCTTGTTTTATCTAATATTAATGGTGTTAATGATGGTTGTATATTATTCTTAAAATAGTTAAACATTTCTTTAGTACATCCTAAATTATTAAGAATAGTTCTAGATGAATTTTCATCTACGTCATCATCAGAATAACTATTCTTTTGTATGTGTTGAATATCTGAGTCAGATATATCAATGTCATAATTTCTAAGATTAAGTCGAAGTTCGCTATAACTAGAATCTATTCTTAATAGCATATCTCGGCATTCTTTTAATATTTTAGATACATTCTGATTGGAATCTTTATTCTCATTTAATCTAGATGATACTCTAATACTAAAGAATTCATCCAAATTTGAGTTTGCGATAGATAAGAATTTAACTCGTTCCAGTATTGGAATATTTCCAGAGTCTACGAGATCCAATACTCTATTATTAAAATTTAACCACGATAACTCTCTATCCATAAATGGAAACTCGGTGCTTGGAGGTACAGATATCAATCTATCTATATCAGATATCTGATCTTCCGACTCGGAAAAATTAATAGGGATTTGCGATAGATAAGAATTTAACTCGCTCTAGTATTGGAATATTTCCTGAGTCTACGAGATCCAATACTCTATTATTAAAATTTAACCACGATAACTCTCTATCCATAAATGGAAACTCAGTGCTTGGAGGTACAGATATCAATCTATCTATATCAGATATCTGATCTTCCGACTCGGAAAAATTAATAGGGATCATTATTTATCATTTCCTTTCAAATTGGATATTTGTATATTCTATATATTATATATAATTTAAAAGAAAAATAATTAAATATTTATATAAAATTTAAATTTTATATAAAATAGCATATGCATACTTTTTTATAGCTATCTAGTAAAGACAAAATGTAAATCTATATAAGAAAGGGAGTGAATTATATGGCTTGGAGAAAGGCAGGCGGCTCAGGATTTATCCCCGTATCCAAAGAAGAATTTGACAGTGGTATATTACTTAAATCATATATTGGCGATACACCATCCATGTATGATTGGAGACTAACTGATATAGCTGGGTTATTATCATATTATCAATATCAGAGAATCGGAGAGGTAGATCAATGGGTTCTGATAAGTAATATCGGATCATTATCGACCGATAAATTTATTGTATGGGATGCTACTGGTGGGATATTTTATAAATCGGAAAAATCATTAACTAAGGTTAATGATTGGTTAAGGCCTAGTTCATCATTAAAAGGTCTTATTGTTAGCAATATTGGTGGAGATTTATCTTTAGTAAGTGATGGGGAGTTAATTAAAATTTCTCCTTTTCACGATACTGAAATATCTTTTAATTTTTTTAATTTAGATTCAATCATAGTCGAATCAAATGAATTTACATCATTAAGAAAAACTCAATTTAATTATATTCACAACTCAATATCATTTGAACTATTTGAAGAACCACCAGCTGATACATTATGTTATGTAGCATTTAAGATATATGATATGGAATCGAATATTTATGTCCCAATAATTGAAAATATAGAATTTTCTAAATATGAAAATATTTCATCGAATCCAAGTTTAAAACCATCACTAATTGTCCATACTGGGTTAAACACCTGTGTATTTTCAGCTCCTAGGCCTATAAAGGAAGGTCGTATAATACAATTATATTTCAAATTTACTAATCCAGTAAAAATTAAAGGTGGTTATTATAACCAACCAAATGTAGAGGTTGATAACACATTTATTCCAAAATTCACATCAACTGGAAAAATATTTGATAGAGAAGCAATAACGAGTGAAGAATGGACTCGTCAAAATGTATTTAATGATATACTAGCATCTTTAAAAATTAAAGATAGTGAAGGATCTTTTAGATCTATAGCCGAGTGGGATGCGAATGGAGGATTCCTATTTGGAAATAATAATAGTTTAGGGAATCAATTATGGCTTCAAACCGATAAAGATTTGGGAGTTGGAGTTTCATATAATGGAGATGTATTTTCTCAAACTTCCGGAACTGATGTAGAAGATATAACTGGAACTATATTTACTATTACAAATTTTAGTCCAACTAAAAATATGAAATTTGAAATATTGAAACTTAATGTTGTAACGGCACCAGCTGGAACTCAAATGAGATTGATGATCCATGATGTTGCTAGTGACGTACATTTTTGGAAAAATGGAGTATATGACCACGCATTTGCATATAGTGTAGATAAAAATGTTTGGCAAGTCACGACTGGATTACAAGAATATGATTTACGTGAAGTTGTAGGAGCTTCATATATAGTAAAAGGAGATCTTTATAATCTAGAAATTACATTTTCAAATACTGTAAAACTACGTGGTAATAATAATATACCATATGCAATTTTATCTGGAAAAGAAGATATATACGAAAATGCTGTAGCATATTCATATTGGGAAAAAGATAAATCTTATTTTACTGGAGATATTATTAGTAAACTAGGAAAATTATATATATGCCAAGTAGACGGGATTCAAACAGGAACTTTCGCTTCTAATATATCAAAATGGAATACACTTAGAGATGTTGTGTCAAATATTGCAACTGGTGTTATATCTGGGGGATCTTGGTAAATTAGTACCATAGAGGGGAGAATATTTAAATGGATCGTATTTTATTAAGAAGAGGAACCAATTCTGAAAGAGAACTCATGATTCCTGCATCCAGCGAACCAATATGGATTACGGATACTAAAAGATTGTATGTAGGAGATGGTTCGACATCTGGTGGTATTTTAGTCTCTTCAGCAACGAAAGAAGTTGCAAAGACTAGTGATTATACAATAGTTACAACCGATTCTCATGTGGACTTTACTAATCAGGCATCGACCGGAGTTATAATTTTAACACTCCCAACGGCTGTAACAGGATTAAGATTCACATTTGCTGTAACTACCGCATTTGAACTTCGAGTTCTTGGAACTATAAGATCTGGCGGATCTACTATTTCTAATATTAATTCTAATAGTATCGGAAGCTATTTATGTATAGAAGTAAGAAATAATACATATTTTGTTACTTCTAAATTAGGAACATGGACTGAGAGTTAAGAACTGATTTTTTAGTAAAAGGAATGATTTATTATGACCACTACAATAAAACTAAAAAATGGGTTAGAGTCGACTAGAACTACGATTACTCCAATAGTCGGAGAACCAATCATAAGTTACGATGCCAATAGTAAAGCTCGATTATATATTGGAGATGGTACGACAGCTGGAGGTCAAAATGTCGCATTACAAGTTATTACTGATGTTAGAGCACAGCCAAATGGAATTGCTCCATTAAATGCAAGTAAAAAACTTGAATTAATATATTTACCAGACACTGCCAGTATTGATTTATGCGTTGGAAAAATAGGAACTACCCATATTGCAGATGATGATCTACCATTAACTGATGATCATAATAGTGCAGAAATTCATTTTGAAGGATTAGGAGATATTACATTAGATGGAGACTCGATAACTACGGACACATTTGTTTGCAGAATCGTGAATACTGATGCTGGTGAGAATAGATTAGTAGCAACATCCAACTTCGAAGGAGTATTTATTCGAGATGGTTCATCAGTTATTTTTACCGGTACAGATTTAACAGTAAGGCCGAATGAGACATTTCTTTTATCTGTAACTAATAACGAAGGAAATAAATATCTTAATATATTTCCAACATTAGGAATTCATACTCATCCAATATCAGACGTGGTTAATTTACAAAGCGACTTAGACTTAAAAGCGCCATTAGAATCTCCAGAATTAACTGGAACTCCAACGGCACCTACTCCTAGTATATCAACATATACTGATCAGATAGCCACTACAAAACTGATCAGATAGCCACTACAAAATTCACAAAAGATCTTATATCTGATGAATTATTTGGAGTATTAGATTATAGAACCAGCTTTGACCCAGCAGTCGAAAGCGGTTCAGATGGATTTCCAACGACTGGAGGTTCCGGAGCTTCTGGCGAAATAATGAAAGGTAATGTTTTCATAGTAGCTTCTGATGGCTATCTTACAACAGAAGCTGTTTTTGCTGGTGATATTATTATTGCTAACATTAATGATCCTGGACAGATTTTAAATAATTGGGATATAGTAGAGAGAAATATAACATATGTCCCAGAAGATGTTATCAATAAAGTAAGTAATTTTCAAGTTACTCCAGATAATACTCATTATCCTACAGAGAAATTAGTTAAAGATAAATTAGATTTAAAAGAAGTATTGGCTAATAAAGTAACCGCATTTCAGGTTACTCCAGATAATACGCACTATCCTACAGAGAAACTTGTTAAAGATACCTTAGATTTAAAAGAAGTATTAGTTAATAAAACAACTTCATTTCAAGTTACTCCAGATAATACGCATTATCCTACAGAGAAACTTGTTAAAGATACCTTAGATTTAAAAGAAGTATTAGTTAATAAAGTAAGCGATTTTCAAGTTACTCCAGATAATACGCATTATCCTACAGAGAAATTAGTTAAAGATAAATTAGATTTAAAAATAAATACTACAATAGCACTCATATCAAGATTTGAAGAAATGGATGCGTCTAGTGTTGAAACTTTACACGATACTGATTTATATATATTAGCAACAGAAACTGGAGAATTTATCAATTTTAGAAGTTTATATATATAAATAAACATAGGTGGGTGATTATACTATGGCAAAACGAATAGATCAGTTACCATTAGTAGTCCTTGGAGATGGAGATAGGATTCCAATTTATGACTCTTCGACAAATAGTGTTGCAGTCATAAATCCAAGCGATATTGTTACTAGTCAAGTATTGACAAATGTTGTATCAAAATCTGCTAATTATACAATCATATCAGATGATAATTCAACTGTATTTTCTAATAATGGCCAAACTATCGATCTTATTTTTACACTTCCGGCAGTAAATACAGGAGTTGAATATGGATTTCTTGTAGAAGTAAATGGTAAATTTATTACAGTACGTGGTCAGACTATAAATTTATCAGACAATACTACAACCACAGAAATTAAAAGTAGCATTAAAGGAAGCAAATTAGTATTGTTTGGAGGATTAGATGGTTATTATATCCACTCCATGTCCGGTACTTGGGAAGTTGTGTGATGATATATGGTAAGAAAGTTTATTGGAAATTTAGATAGTGAATCTCCTATATATGAAGATGCATGTAAAAATATAGTAGATAAAAGTCTAATAGTCTACAGTAATAAAATTAGATCAGTATTAAAACCAAGTGCCGAATATATAATAACCTTAACAGAAATAACGGGTGTTGATGAATTAGTGTCCTTAATAGTATTCTCTGAATATTATGATGCGTCAGTTATGGATTTTCATATTAATGGCAAATCACAAAAGGTTCCAGAGAATGCATATGATAGCGGCGATCTTATATTTACAGATAAATATAATAATGAATTAGAATTTATAATTACACACGTCGAAAATGCTTATCCGGCATATGGTTTAAGATTGCTCATACTATGTAGCAATATTGATACTATTATTCTTAGATGTGTTGGAGGCTCAAATGCACCAAACAGAGGATATTCATCTACTAAATTTATTTGGGATAAATCATATGATTTCACTGATTATTCATATGAAGCATTTCGCCCAGTATTAAGGTATTTACCAGAAGATTTAACTTCTGAAGGATTATTATCTACATGGGTAGATAGTGGATATTCTCCATCATTAGTTAGAGATGCTATTCAAAATACAGATATGAATAAACCATCTGTTGTGTCAAATGTATTAAATGGATATCCTATATTAAGATTTTCTGGAGATAATTATCTAGATATATCTAATGCTGCATCAGTAACAAGACAAAATAAATATTCAAATATTTTTGCAGTTGTAAGATGTACTAATATTATTACATCTCCACAATATATTATACTTTTTAAAGATAATTCTGATGGAATACGATTTGCCTTAGGTATTGAATTAGGAAAATGGAAAATATGGGGTAAATTTCTAGATTCAGAATCTACGAATTCTCTAACATATGGAGATGTCATATTAAATGAATGGGTTATAATTCATGCAAAAATAGCAGATTCAATCGCAGATACTAAATATATTATTAGACTTAATGGTATTGAGACATTAAGAACTGCTACTAGAAATACAACTACTGGGATTAGCAATACTGATTCTACAGCAGTTAGAATAGGATGTAGAGATCCAGGAGATGGCCATTTTATAGGAGATATTGCTGAGATTAGATTTTCGCAGGAGTTCACTACGACTGAACATAGGTGGGAAGATGCTAGAGCTGCTAAAAAATATAATCTAGAATCATTATTACCTACAAACTATCCATGGTATAAAACCACATATAAAAAATTAAGACAAAATATGTTTTCTACTGTAGAGATTATTATATGAGTAGGTGAATATGAATGGTTCGTAAATATATTATGGGTATTGATTTTTATTCAGATGAAGACTTTGTTTCAAAGATAATAGAACTTGGAGATCCAAATATTGTGATTATCGATCAAAAAATTAGGACCCTATTCGATTCAAATTATATCTATAAAATATTATTCACATCAGCAACTACTGCTAGAATTATTGGAGATTTCTTTATAGGTGAAAGTTCTAGTAGTGACTCTAATATATATGACTTTCACGTGGATAATAAAAGCGAAGTATTTCCATCTGATATATATAACAGTGGAGAATTAGCATTTTTTGATCAAAATGGAAATTTAATAAAATTCTTAGTTAATTCAATTTCTGGAATAGCCCCAAATAGAATTGCAGAATTATATGTAGATATTGCAACAAATTCGGATTTTATATATTTATGTGGTATAAATAATCAATTATCTGTAAATCGAAGCGAAAGTTCATATATCTGGGATGGGTCTATAGTTAAACAAACTATATCTCATACAATACAACTTATTTAGAGGGGGAAATAACAATGTCAATGTCTTATCAAAGAGCCGATACAACCCTTAATGCAGCTTTAAGAAATACTGCAACTCCACATATTCAATTACACACGGCAAATCCTGGAGCTACTGGTGTAGCTAGTTTAGCAAGCACTACAAGAAAATCAATAGCATTCAATGCGCCTGAAAATCATCCATCTGCTACTAGCCGACGAGTATTGTCGTCTAGTGGTGCAACTTGGACTGGTGCTGAAATAGCAGCAAGTCAAACAGGCAACTTGGACTGGTGCTGAAATAGCAGCAAGTCAAACAGTTACACATTTTAGTATTTGGTCTGCGGCAACTGGTGGAACCGTAGAGTTCATATCGACAGTTGCTGTAAATAAAGTCGTTGGTAGTGATGGTGTTGCTATAGCATCTGGAGCTATTGAGGTCATATTATCTGTATATGCTAAGCCTTGATAATATATATATTATTTTAATATTCTAAATATAATCACCTAAAATTATAATTTTAATAATTTTAGGTGATTATTCTATTTTAATAATTTATTAGCATATATAACTGTGAGGATGGTGTATAATGCGAGGAACATATGCCGTAACTGGTAGTGCAACTACAATAACTGCAATTTCTGCAACATTATTCGGTAAAGCAAATCTGTGGGTATTCGAATTTAACAATCTTGTACCAGCCACAGGAGAGAAAATAGCGGCGACGTCAAATACTGAAATAATACCAGAAGATTGTACATTATATATAGAATTTACTGGAACTCTATTATTATTACAGTATATAGTGAATGCTTCAACTAATGTTATTGCATATAAAACAGCAGATGGTGGTTGGGTTAATCAAATAAATTCATTTACTAAAAATACGTCAATAGCTTTATATATTAGTCACCTAGGGAATTCTGCAGTATCTGGCACTATTACTATTAGAATAAATAATTCCAGTGGCCGCATTATGTCACAAATTACTTGGGATCTATACAAATGTTATTTAACAACAGCATGCGTAGTTTATAAAAATCTACCAGATGACTGTTCAGAATTACAAGCTATGAGAAAATTGCGAGACTACTATAGTGACAAACCTGGATATTCTGAGTTAATAATGGAATATTATGAACTATCGCCAAAAATTATTAGCCGTATAAATCTAGAAAATGACCCAAGTATGATGTATGATAAAATATATGATAGTGTAAAGATATGTGAAGGGTTTATCGCCATAGGAGATTGGCAAAATGCTCATGATGAATATTTAAATATGTATAATACACTTTTAGTTAAATATAATATTAAAGAGTTATAATGAAAAGTGGTGATGATTAATGGCGGAGTTATATTCGCAATATCGTAAAGTTGGAGACTCCGTATGGTTAGAAACTAATAAATCCACATTATCGTCTATAAATGGCGAGCAAGAGTTTTCATTCAATATATCCAATTTAATATATGGTACAGTATATGAATACAGAGCAGCTGTTGATTGGGGAAGTGGGCCATCATATGGATCAATAGCGCAGTTTACAACACCTACTCCAGTATTTGTTACTGGAATATCACAATCTACCAACTCAACCACATTATCATTGACTTCTATTTCAAGACCAACTGGGATATCACAATCTACTAACTCAACCACATTAGCATTAACATCTATTTCTAGACCTACTGGAATATCCCAATCAACTAATTCAACCACATTAGCATTAACATCTATTTCTAGACCTACTGGAATATCCCAATCAACTAATTCAACCACATTAGCATTAACATCTATTTCCATCCCTACTGGTGTATCCCAATCAACTAATTCAACCACATTAGCATTAACATCTATTTCCATCCCTACTGGTATGTCAGATTCCAGCAGCTCAACTATATTAGAATTGATTTCCATTCTCGATTCGCTTAGTTCACTATCTATAACTGATAGTATATCTGATATTATTTTAAATACACAAATATCATTATCGATGGAGTCACAATCTGAGGCCAGCTCAACATATGATATGTTTTTTGTCCCAAAATTAGATATCTTAACAGAGACTTTTACAGATACGATTAGTTATATAATAAGTGAGTCATATCCAATATGCGAATCGAATGTTGAGACACGTTCTAGTATTGAATTTAACACATTAATCGACTTAAGCTTAACATGTCCATCCTACACCTTTTTAAATTTACAATTTGAGGCTGGTGATGAAATAGTGTCGAAATTGTATTATAATGGAATAAACTTCGAAGATGAATATTTTGCAGATGCTGCAAGATCAATTTTAAATAATGATATAGATAGTATTAATGGTAGATTAAAATTAACATCAATGTCGTCTTTTATATATCAGATAAATTTAAGTAATATTTCCACACTTTCATCAATAATCGATTTAATTATCGGAGAATCAGATACCATAACAGATACGATTGACTTATCTGTAGAAAGTGAAAAATTTCCTTCTTGCTCATATGAAGGTGGAGATTTTGCATTTTTAGATTATACTGGAAAAGAATTACCATTCGCGATAATATCCGTATCCGGAATATCGCCAAATAAAATTGCCAGAGTATATATAGATATAGAGAATTCAAATACCAAATATATTGTAATTAGAGGTTTTGGTGGATTAAATTCTCAAAATAGGAGTAGAGGTGAGGGTTTATATGATTGGACGAATCCTCAAAGACCTACGGTTTCTATCTTATAAAAATTAATATAAAATAGGGGTGATGAGAAATGAAGTTTAGACGAGGAAAGAATATTGATATCAATAAAGTAATACCAGATAAGGAGACTATTATTTATAATGAGGAAACTGGACGATTGCTTGTTGGTGATGGAGTAACAATAGGCGGTGTTTCAATAACGTCTGATGTTGCAGATGATGTATATAATAAAGATGAGGTAAATACTTTAATTTCAAATAAGGCTAATACAGTTCATACACATACAGAATCCCAAATATCTAATCTTGATAAATATACAAAATCAGAAGTAACTGCATATTTAGAAACTAAAGAAATTCTCACTAATAAAGTTGCAGAATTTCAAACTATTCCAGATAATACTCATTATCCTACAGAAAAATTAGTTAAAGATCAATTAGATACTAAATCTCCTACAGCACATACTCATGTAGAAGCTGATATTACAGATTTAGATAAATATACTCAAGACGAAGTTGATACATTATTACTTGAAAAATCAGATACTACTCATAATCATCCACAATCAGATATAGCCAATTTAGATACAGCATTAGCTGCAAAAGAGAATAATTCTAATAAGGTAGCTGAATTTCAAGCTATTCCAGATTATATACATTATCCATCTGAGAGATTAGTTAAGGATCAATTAGACACTAAAGAGAATCTTACTAATAAGGTTACAGCATTTAGTTCTCCTACTGATACTCAATATCCTACTGCCAAATTAGTTAAAGATCAATTAGATACTAAATCTGTAACTGGTCATACACATGTAGAAGCTAATATTACTGACTTAGATAAATATACACAAGCCGAGACGAATACTTTACTGGATACCAAAGAGAATCTTACTAATAAAGTTACAGAATTTCAAACTACCACAGATAATACTCACTATCCTACTGAAAAATTAGTTAAGGATCAATTAGATACTAAATCTAATACCGGACATATTCATACTGAAACTGATATAACGAATTTAACTTCCGATTTGGCATTAAAAGCTCCACTAGATTCTCCAGCTTTAACTGGAACACCAACTGCACCGACAGCCGCTGTCGGTACAAATAGTACTCAAATAGCGACAACAGCATTCACAAAAGCCCTTGTGGATGCTAGTGTTTCAGGATTATTAGATTACCGAGGAGGATTTGTCCCAGAAACAACTAGTGGAGCTACCGGATTTCCAACAACTGAAGGTTCTGGTACTTCTGGAGCTATTATGAAAGGAGATGCATTTATTGCATCTGCAAATGGATTTATAACAACTGAGGTTATTAATTCTGGAGATATGATTATTGCAAGTATAGATTCTCCAGGTCAAATATTGGCTAATTGGAATATTATACAGAGAAATATTACATATACACCAGAAGATCAAGCAAATAAAGCTACAGTATTTACTACAGTTAATGATACATTATATCCAACAGTAAAAGCTGTTAAGGATCAATTAGATACTAAATCTGTAACTGGCCATACTCACGTGGAAGCTAATATTACAGATTTAGATAAATATACTCAGGCCGCAACTAATACTCTATTAGCAACAAAAGAAAATCTTACTAATAAAGTTACATCATTTAGTTCGCCAACAGATACTCAATATCCATCTGCTAAATTAGTTAAAGATCAATTAGATACTAAATCAGTGACAAGTCATACTCACGTGGAAGCTAATATTACAGATTTAGATAAATATACTCAGGCCGCAACTAATACTTTATTAGCTACTAAAGAAAATCTTACTAATAAAGTTACGGCATTTAGTTCTCCTACCGATACTCAATATCCTACAGCTAAATTAGTTAGTGATCAATTAGCCACTAAGTCAGCTACAGGACATACTCATGTAGAGGCTAATATTACAAATCTAGATAAATACACTCAAGCAGCTACTGATACACTATTATCAGCTAAAGAGAATACTATTAATAAAGTAACAATATTTAGTTCTCCTACAGATACTCAATACCCTACGGCTAAATTAGTTAAAGATCAATTAGATACTAAATCAGTAACTGGTCATACTCATGTAGAAGCTAACATTACAGATTTAGATAAATATACACAAGCAGCTACTAATACTTTATTAGCAGCTAAAGAAAACCTAAGCAATAGAGTCTCTACATTTCAAACTACTCCAGATAATACACATTATCCTACAGAAAAATTAGTTAAAGATCAATTAGATACTAAATCCGCAACTGGTCATACACATTCAGAATCAGATGTTACGAATTTAATATCAGATCTATCGTTGAAAGCGCCATTAGCTTCTCCAAGTTTAACTGGTATTCCAACCGCTCCTACAGCAACTATTGGTACTAATACAACTCAATTAGCGACAACGGCATTTGTTAAAGCGACTATAGATACAAATATTGCAGGATTATTAGATTATAGAGGCGGATTTACTCCAGCTGCATCTAGTGGAGCAGCTGGATTTCCAACAACTGGTGGTTCTGGAACTGCTGGTGCTATATTAAAAGGAGATGCATTTATTGCATCCGCAAATGGATTTGTAGCAACAGAAAGTATTCAATCTGGGGATATGATTATATCGACTATAGATTCTCCAGGGCAAACAATAACTAATTGGGATATGATACAAAGAAATATCACATATACGCCAGAAAACAACTCTAATAAAGTTACGGCATTTAGTTCACCGACAGATATACAATACCCATCTGCTAAATTAGTTAAAGATCAATTAGATACTAAAACTAATACTGGCCATACTCATGTAGAGGCTAATATTACAGATTTAGATAAATACACCCAAGCAGCTACTAATACTTTATTAGCTACTAAAGAAAATCTTATTAATAAAGTAACAATATTTAGTTCTCCTACAGATACTCAATATCCTACGGCTAAATTAGTTAGTGATCAATTAAATACAAAATCATCAACTGGTCATACTCATGTAGAAGCTAACATTACAGATTTAGATAAATATACACAAGCAGCTACTAATACTTTATTAGCAGCTAAAGAGAATATTAGTAATAAAGTTACGGCATTTAGTTCTCCTACAGATACACAATATCCATCTGCTAAATTAGTTAGTGATCAATTGGCAACTAAAACCAATACTGGCCATACTCATGTAGAAGCTAATATTACAAATTTAGATAAATACACTCAAGCAGAGACTAATACTTTATTAGCCACTAAAGAGAATTTGACTAATAGAGTCTCTACATTCCAAACTACTCCAGATGATACACACTATCCAACTGAGAAATTAGTTAAAGATCAATTAGACTTAAAGACAAATACTGGCCATACTCATGTAGAGGCTAATATTACAGATCTAGATAAATATACTCAAGCAGCTACAGATACATTATTATCAGCTAAAGAAAATACTAGCAATAAAGTTACAGCATTTCAAACTACTCCAGATAATACACACTATCCTACTGAAAAATTATTAAGTGATCAATTAGCATTAAAAGATGATAAGACTAATAAGGTAATTCAAATTTTAGGGTATAGCGGTATTAAATATCCATCAACATTTGCATTGCTTAATTATATTAAAAATATAATATATGCACGACGAGCAACTTTAGTTGATATAACTTCTGAAGGAACTATAACGACATATATTGCAGATAGTTGGCATTATACTCAAGTAACTTTTACTAGTCATATACAAACTGGCAGAGCATTTATTTCACACCCGTCATCAGGAATTGGTTTACTAAAAATTCAATATTCTGACGATGGAGCTACGTGGACAAATTTTGCAACATCTGGCACAGAATATTGGTATAATATAACAAGCGCAGCTGTTGTAGTTTCACGATATTACAGATTCTGCGGTCAAGCAACGGATGGATCGCCATTGGCTGTTAGTTCTTACCGTATTGAAGAATATGATTTAACGGCAACGTCTGAAAAATTGAGTAATAAAGTATCTACATTTCAAACTACTCCAGATGATACGCATTATCCTACAGAGAAATTAGTTAAAGATCAATTAGATACTAAGTCGTCTACTGATCATACTCATGTAGAGGCTAATATTACAGATTTAGATAAATATACTCAATCGGAAACGGATACATTATTAAGCGGAAAATCCAATAGTATTCATACCCATGATCAATCATCTATTACAAATCTAGAAACAGTTTTAACCGAGAAGTTAGTTAAATCTTCCAATTTATCCGATATACCAGATGTGAATATTGCAAGAACCAATCTTGGTGTAGAAGCAGTATCTAATAAATCTACTAATCTTACCTCTCCAAATGACATAAAATATCCATCAGTTAAGGCAGTAGTTGACTATGTTGATATTGTAATAAATGCAGAAACCTTTACACAAACACTACCAACATCAACATTAACTATGGCTATTACAAAAGAAAATATTATTCATCAAACCAGCGGATATACATTTGCATCAGATAGGGATTATATAGCTGCATTTACCGGATTAATTTCTGGAAGAATGTATAAAGTTCGTGTAACTGATACAGAATCGTTATTAAATGCAATACGATATAATGGTTTAATAACACCAAGTGGTAGTGACTTTTATATAACAGATCCTGGAACGACGGAGAAGATATTCTCGTTTATTGCAAAATCATCAACAACTGGAGTTGTCGTATCAGCATCGGATGAAAATACTTTAGAATTTATCAATAGTGGAGAAATAGTAGATATCACAGCAGATGGTGTAATCTCAACCTATATTATCACTCCAGAATCCACTGATTGGCATTGTACTCAAATTGTTTTTCCAGAAATAAGAAGAATAGAATATGCAGTAATTAAAGCTCCGACGTCAGCGTCGCTTGCAAAAATTGATTACTCAGATAATGGAATTTTCTGGACACTTGATGCATTTACTTTTTCAGAAAATACAAGAGATGGTTATTATACAATTCCAATTTCTGCAAAATATTGGAGATTTAGGGGGCAAGATTCTATTCTTGGAAGTTGGCTCCCACTTCAGATATCCGACTATTCACTACATGCATTTGAGTGGCATCGTGAAAGATCTACAAATAAATTTAGATTAAGAGGAGTTAGCGGAGCCGGTGAAGATGTTGCAAATAAAGTAACAATATTCAATAGCCCCACAGACGAGCAATATCCTTCTGCTAAATTAGTTAGTGATCAATTAGATTTAAAAGAAAATATGGGACATGGACATTTAGAAGAAGACGTTTTTGATTTAGATAAATATACACAAGCAGCGACGAATACTTTATTAGCAGCTAAAGAAAATTTAACAAATAAAGCTATTAACTTTAATACAATTAACGATACATTATATCCATCAATTAAAGCAGTTAATGATCGTCTTAATACAAATTTTCAAGGCGCTATAGTAAATGATATACAACTTGATGCTGTTGTAACAACAAGCGACAATGGCACTTGGTATTTTACGGAATTAGCATTTGCTACTACGAGAAAATTTCTTGCAGGTACTGCAACTATTGTTAACGGCTCCGATGCGTGTGCTGTAATGGTAAGTTATTCAACAGATGGAGTTAGTTATACACTACTAGCTGGACCTACTGAAACAATAGACTTTTCTCAAACTATAATAGCTCGTTATTGGAGATATTCAGGGCGTAATTATTCAACTAGTACCTCCAATCCAGTAACTACGTATACGCTATCTGCCTATGATTGGGAAAAGGATATTACAGCTAATGAATTTAAACTAAGAGGCGCTATCGGAATATTAGGAGATAAAGAAAGTAAATCTAATAAAGTTACGGTATTTAGTTCTCCTACTAATACACAATATCCATCTGCTAAATTAGTCAACGATACAATAACTGCACTAAACTTAGCTTCCAACACTTGGACCCCTACGATTACTGGAACTGGAACTGTAATATCTGCAATGTATAGTCGAGTTCTTAATGTTGTCAATTTTTCATTAAGAATTCATAATACTCTGGACACTATTAAATTCACTTTACCAGTTGGAAGTAATTTTACAAATGTGTATGATCTTATTGGGACTGTGACCTGCTTTGGCACTACAGGAAGTTCTACGATTGTCGAAGCTGATATTGCATTAGATCGAGGTAGTGTATATACTGTAAACACATCAACAAATGCATTAATAGTTGGTCAATACATGGTTAAATAGTATAAATAAAAAAATTGTAATATTACATTATAGAGATTTTGAATTTAAAATTCATGGATCTGAAATATAATTAGGAGATGATATGTTATGCCAATTATTAAACCAAAATTGCACGAACCTAAACCAGAGTTTATTTCAAGATGTATGTCTGATGATGAGTTAGTTAAAGAATTTCCAGATAATAAACAACGAGTAGCCGTTTGTTATAGTTTTTGGAATAGAAAGAATGAAAATCGTAACGAGAGTGATGGCTGGGAGAAATTTAGATTATATTAATAAAACTAACTAGGAGGAAAATATAATGATCAGATATGTATGTAAAGATTGTCAAACTAACTACTATACATCAATAGACAGCAATAATCTTAAATGTGAAAGCAATAATCTTAAATGTGAAAAATGCGATTCTGACTTAATTAATGAAGGTCCAGCAAACTAGATTAATTAACCTAATGAGATATTTTTCTCATTAGGTTAATTTTTATATACATATAACTTATATATAAGAAAAATATAAGAAAGGATTTGACTTTAATGTGTATGACGTTTGCTTAGTTATTTCTATGTACGTAATAATAGGAATGATGCTATATGTTACAGATAGACCATAAAAGATAAAATTGATATATTTAATAATACGCACCTTTTACTGAAATAATTTTAAAAAATAAGGAGTTGGAATTATTAATGATGAATACAGTCGAACTTTGGATACTATTAACTATTTGTATCGGACTACTAATCACGCTGGCCAGATTTGGATATTCAAAATTATATAAAACAGATATTACTAGTGCTGCTCCAGATACTATATTAGAAGTTAGAAATAAAATTATAGCTGGAATAACAAATGCTGTTCTATTATCTGATATTAAAAAGGAAAAAGGAAATATCGCAGTTAAATCTGAAATTTCAAATCAAATAAGAACTATCATCAATGAAACTGAATTGTTAACAGATTCTGAAAAAATAATAATAAGTAATTTGAATATTGTCTATTTTGTTGATATTGTTGAGAAAGAGTTATTACGATTAGGAATATTAAAAGAATAAATTAAATATAGCATAGGATTACTTTCCTATGCTATATTTTTTAGTTACATATTATATATGTGAATAATATAAAAAGAAGGAGAGTTAATATATGGAATATTCAAACTATGGAAGTATGCTGCATACCGAATTTGGAAAATTTAAGTTGCATGTACTTAACATGTGTCCATTCTTAGTTAAATCTCATCCAGAATATTCAGAAGAATTAAAGAACTTGCTTGAGTCGCAGATTATAGAATACAGAATAGAAAATACCATTAATGATATTAGTGGATGTGTGGAAATTAAGAGTTATATCATATTTAATGACAATATTAAAGAATTAATAATTAGAGCATCTAAAGATATACATGATGTTATTATGGCTGATAATTTCATATTACAATGTGTAGAATCTGGATTTAATATTAATAATTATTCTTTTAATATTCTTGTATATGAATATAAGCAATATGCTAAATCAATATCGATCAAATCGGCTCATTGCTTAACAAATGCGATACCGATATTAACATTAATAAATCCTGGAACCGACCTATTTGATAATAAAATAATTACAGTAGAATTTAATGCCGCAGTTTATACTACGCCTAGAATTAATAATCTTGCTAGAAACCTAGCTAAAAAAGTTAATATAAAATAGAGAGAGGTGTGATAACTATGGAAATATACGATATTGGCTATGGCTTACATGTTATTAGAATGTGTCCATTGCTAGTTAAATTTTACCCAGAAGATGCGCAGATATTGAAGGGATTACTAGAAAGAACAATTATGTCATATGCGTTAGAAAATGATATATTAGTCAATAGTGGTAATGATAATACAGAAGTTACTATTGTATTCAATATAGAGAATATAGCAATATTATTAAAAACATTTAAAACTATCTATGATAATATAATAAGCGACTATCTTAATAGATCTGGAGAAATAGAAGGTGGATACAATATTATTAATCATTCATTCGATATTCTTTTATATAAATATAAGAGAAATGATGGAATTTTCATTAAATCGGCTCATTATTTAAGATTTGCTATGTCGAATTCAATAATTTGTAATTATAATGTGGGATTAAATAAAAAATTAAATACTAGTAAATATTCAGCAACATTTAATGCCGTAGTTTATGCTGGGAAAGAAGTTAATAAATTAGCTGAATGTATGCATATATCTCCATATTTATATAGGGACAAAATTAATAGCGTTTTGGGTTTATATAAAGAATAGAAAGTATAATATACTTTCTATTCTTTTTTTTTAATAATCTGTTCCGATAGTATTAACTGGTTGTATAAACTTTTTAATCTTAGCTATATAATTCATATCAAAATAAATAGCAAATGTATAGAAATCTTCTAATGATGGAGGGTGAAATGTCGCTTTAAGTGTTGAAGAACTAAATGATATTATAGTTGTATCTGTATTATTCAGTTCAACATTTATCCTATATACATATAATGCGGTAAATGGATCAGTTAAATTATTATCTTTAATATATTTTAAAACATCTTTTGTATCATCACCCATAAATCTATTGAAATCAATTTCTTCCGATGGCTGATCAAATTCGATTGTTATTTTAGTATATAATGTCATATTATTTCTAATTTTAGAAATTGTTGGATTCATATCATTTAAGCTGGCTCTTGTCATATATTCAGAAGTTAGTTCTCCAGTGGTAATTACATCATAAGATAATAGTAAAAAATTGTTCATAATATTTGTCTCAACTTCTATAGAAAATCCAACTTGTGAATATTTTTCTATCCTACCAATTCGGACACTATCCTCATTAGGATATGATGGAAGTTTAAGTTGTAGCTTAGACATTAGTAAAATAAAAAACTCAGTTTTATTAGTAGCCGGTCTATGTAAACGCAATATTGTATATGGAGATTCTCTATTTAATCTCTGAATAAAATCGTTAGATGTTATAGCCATCCCCCATGCATCTGCTATATATTGTATATATGAATTAGGAATTAATGTTTCGGTATATCTATCAATAGGAAACAGATGTCTGAATCTAAAATTAGATTTTAGATAATTCATTAATGATAGACGCTGCATTTGAGTATTTACAAGTATATTTATATCGAATTGAAATTTATACCTATTTAACGTATATCCAAGCATGAATTTATTTGTGGTATTATCTGCATTTTTAATAAAGAACTCATGATTCATCATATATAAACTAGGCATATCTGTATGATCCGTAGGATTAAATCTATCCCAATTAAGTTGTGGTAAAGCATCGGATTCCTCGGATAGTAATAATTTAGGATCTATTATCATATAGGGCTTTTCAGCAACAATTAAATTTTTCTTAAAATCCTTAATATCTCTAAATGCAACTTCTGTAGTAGCACGAACCTGTTTAAAGTACTCATTTGGCATCATTTTAGTAATATAATCTTCAATAAGTGCTGTTATATTTCCAAGAACATGACTGAATGAACTTGTTTCTTTATATAATTTAGCAGATGATAATTCAGTCTCTATGATAGGCATTTTCAATACACCATCTTTCTTTTAACATCGTATTTAATATTAATTAGCTGTTTTTATGAGAACAAAAAAATAATAAGCAATAGATTATATGAAAGCCTGGTGATTAATTTGTGTTTTCAGATATATTAGAAGCCAATGACTTAAAAAATAAGATACATAATTATCGCATTATCATATTCGGAGAAAATCATGGAAATGATAAAGAGCGACTATACTATTATGATATAATAAAACAATTTAAACCAGAATATCTATTACATGAGTTGTTATATGAGGATATATCATTGACTAGTAGTGTAATACAAGATAGACTAAATAAATGCGATAAAGAAAATCTATGCGACTCTAGGTACAATAAAGATATCTATGAATTTGGACTAAAGTCAAATATTAAGCTAGTGGGAATTGATATTAATGATATTCCTAATGCTAAACAATTATCTACAAGAGATAAATTTAAAATTAGAGAAGCTCATATGATAAAAATAATTGATAGATATTCAGGTAGCAAAATATGTGTAGTCGTTGGAGATACTCATTTGAGAAAGATAGAAACTAAAGAACTTGGAAGTGTATCTCCAATATATGAAAAGTATAAAGATAAAGCATTAATTATAAGAAGCAAACATAGAGAAATTAAATAAAGGAGGAAAACTAAATGGCATTATCGCGTGGTCAATTATTGTATTTAATCGAACATAATGGAGCGGATGATTGGAAGAATATCAGTTTCATTAGTGCTACGACGCATTATCCAATCTATTTTTCAGAGTATAATATAGTTGGACAGAAAGGAATCGACTTTGTCGATATAGATCTAGGTAGTGGAGAATTTTTATGTGGGTTCTTAATCTACGGACTTTTACCTGTTGGTGCCAGAACAAGTGACAATGAACGCGTTGAGCATTATGTTGACGTATCGGAGATCATTAGAATTGGGTTCAAAAGAGATACAGCACCTAGTTATGTTCCAACAGAATAAAAAAATAGAAGAGGTGATTTGTGCTCACCTCTTCTTTATCTTAAAAATATGGATAAGAAATTTTAGTTCGGTATTTTTAAGTTTTATATTTACTCATCTTGTATATATCGTATATACTCAGGAGGTATTACAATCTTTGAAATTTTCTCATATTCAACAATGCTATCAAAGATAGGGAAATCGTCTGGTATAGTTATTTCAAGAGACATTAATATTGTATTTTCAAGAAACAAATCTCCGAACCACTGATCTAATGCATTGTTCATATCATCAATAGAAGGAAATAAAAATATACCAAACTCATCTTCGGCCCATTTTGATCGCGGGCCAATTTGTGGAATTAACCCATTCTTCATAATAGAATTTAACTTTTTTTTCAATGTTATATGATAAAATTTTTTCACTATACTACCATCTCCTATCTTTTCATATCATATATATAATATATATCTAGATTCGTTTATTATTCTAGATTCGTTTATTATTATAAAAAATAGAAATGGGGTGTTTTAAATGGCTAAAGTAGATATACTCAATGATCCGAATGGGCAATTTAATTCATATATGATTTATTGCCCTGGATGTAAACGATATCATGCATTTGATAGCCGGTGGAATTTTAATGGAAACTTTGAAAAACCGACATTTACACCATCGATGTTAGTTTTTCAAAGTCGTCCAGAGCGTAGATGTCATAGTTTCATAACTGATGGTAAGATTATATTTTTATCAGATTGCTACCATGAACTTGCTGGTAAAACAGTAGTTTTGGAAGATATTGAGTAATATAAAAAATAAGAGATAGCATTTTTTGCTATCTCTTTTATTTAATATCGAATTTCCAGTACTGTGATATCGATAAGTATTTTTGCGGTAAAATAATGATCGCAATCAGGACAGTTACACTGTGCGATATAGTAATTTTCAAAGTCGTCTTTTTCTCCAAATTCTTTTTTAAATCGCGCACATGTCTCTTCGTCAAAGAAATGCATACCAAGCCAGGACCATTGTTTAGCATTTGTGGAACCACAACTTGGACATACTAATTCTAATTTTTTTATTAGAACTACCTCCTATCAGTTTTAATTTCTCAATATCCTCTTTTCCTGTTCATCCGTTATTGTAACTAAATGAAATTGTTTCTTTTCATTAACTAATGATGCTAACCTGGAATCAAACGTAGTATGCAGATTATCGATAACATATTCATAGATTTCACCAACTCGCAACATTGTGTCATGATTAATCCCACTAAACTCAAATTTGAATAGATAGAAGTATGATTTCCGATTTGTTTTAATATTTCTCAATATGATCTTATAGTCGTGTCTCAACTTTAAGATATTCTCAATTTTAACAAATACATTCATGTTAATATCTCCTACCTTATCCGAGTTATTACATTTTGATCATGTGATATATTGAATAACTTAAAACAGTTTAACGAATAACCTTTAATTTCATTATTTCTGCAGACATATTTCCTTCCATAACATCTCCAGAAACCCAATCATCGCCATTCCAATCTTTTGAGCATATTTTATCTCGATAGATGTTGAACCTTTCTGGTGAGGTTTTAGCATTTTCGACAATTCGCAACCATCTCATATGCATCTTTGCAGTCTCGGTGGATGGATAAATATCCGATTTATAGCAAACGTCGTACATTTCTTGCATACCATAGTCAAATCCTTTGTATATATCAACATATGATACATATTTACCGACAAAAGGTAATTCAATAGAATCAACATAGACACTCTCGCCATTAAATTCATATTCGCTTACACGTCGCTCGGCTTTTTCTTTACTTAGATAGACAGTCTCACCCTTAATCTCGTTCGTATGTATAGATTTAATTACAAATATAACAGTAGTATCCATAATTCTGTTTGCCATGATATCATCTCTCCTTATTTAATTAAATTTACTTTATACATATATAATATATAATTAGATTATACTGCTATAGCGGTATAAAAAATTAAAAGATAGTATTTTTTACTATCTCTTAATCCTATAAGTTATAAAACACACTTCTCTAATATTAATTTACATTTTAATAGTTTTATCTTGTCTTTCATAGTACACCCTTTGTTAAATAGAATATAGTCCAATATTGGCATATAGTTTATTGTATTTACATATTTAGGTGAGAATATGACAACAGGAGTAGATATTTTATGTATTTTAATAAGATTTAAGAATCCCAGCCCAATATTGGTTTCGATGAAACTATCATCATATAGTGGAAAATCCATACCGAGTATTAAACAATCATAGTCCTCCATATTCTGTATCAATTCACTAATTCCACTACTAAATGATTTTGTTATTTTGAATGAATCATCAACTGTTAATTGTGTAATAAATTTGTCTATCATATATTCATCATTATTTACTATTAAAAATCTCATAATATCAATCTCCTTTTAAATATATAGATATTTATTAATTAAATATGACTGATATGTAAGTATTTTTATCTACAAGCCTCCTTTATATCTTGAGTATATAATATATAACTAGACTATAACAAAATTACGGGTCGATAACTTTTATATTATAGATAAAAAAAGAGATAGCAGAAATGCTATCTCTAAATTTTTTATAGTTTACATATGATGATAACTCAATAGCTCCATAGATTAAATTTAAGTTTTAATAGATCCACTTTACTCTCCATGCTATCTGCCATATCAAATACGATATAATCAAATACAGCTATATTATTTGCCATATCGACATATTTGCTAGAGTATATAGCTATAGGTATATAAATGCGACGTCTTTCAAGTTCTCTTATTACAACTATACCAGTATTGACTTCAATTTTACCATTATCGAACATTGGAAAATTCATATCCAATATTAGACAATCATAACTTTGCCTATTCCCAATTAGTTCCTTAAGACCACTGTTATATGATTGAAATACTTTAAATGTATCAGTAGGATCTAAATGTTCTACAAATTTTTCTACTTTAATAGGATCATCATCTATTATTAAAAAATTCACTAGAATTCCTCCAAATTGATAATTTTATTGAACGCATATAAAGAGATAGCATTTCTGCTATCTCCTTCTTCTATTAGAATCATTCCAGTATCGTCTAGATTCCCTAGAATCAATTTGTAGACTAATATGCGTTATTATAAGATAACAGCCTCCAAAAAGTAATATACCAGCTAATACGCTAAGCATCATATAGCCAATCTTAATATCTAGTGGCATTGTATTAACCTCCTTTTATTCTAATATCTTAATTTATCTAGGACTTCCTCCGCCACCTCCGCCACCTCCGCCACCACCTCCGCCACCACCGCCTCCTCCGACGATTCCAAACGTAGATTTGTTAATGGCATAGTTATTACTACTATTAGTAAATGCTATATTTTGAATTTGGCCCATATCTTTATTTTTATGGACCCAAAATAAATCAATATCATTATAATCTACGACATGATCAACTTTTGTTATCGCCATTTAACACCACAACTTTCTTAATTAAGTTAACCTTCCTCCTCTAGCTTTTCAACTAATGATATACCGCCAGCTTTAGCTCTGGCATATGGTCCAATATTCTTTACTTTCTTATTCCTATTATCATCTTCAATATCTGATTGATACTCCATATGTTTCTGTAGATGATCTAATTTTTCAAATTTTAATTTTTCACAGGCTCTTTTAACAGCAACTTCAAGAGATATCTTCATATTATTAATTAGTATATAATTTACACTAGTTATAATTTCTTTAAGATCCGACATTGGTAAGCCATTTGTATAATCAACAAATGTCTTTACGATATCTTTAGAGTATAATCCTGTAAGATCCTTAATTAATTCATCAATATTATGACTTTGAAAGAATAACTCTCGCATTTTATTTGATGGATTTTCAATTCTAAATATTTGATCAAATCTGCCGGATCTATTGATAAATGCCGGATCAATTCTTTCTGGATAATTTGTAGTTCCAATAAAGTATACTCCAGATTTCATATCTATTCCATCTAAGATATTTAGAAATTGAGATCTGTTAGCATGTGCTATAAATGAATCTAAATCTTCCATAATAATTATGGAAGGAGCTCCATCTAATGCTGTTATTAATTCTGGTAAAATATTTGTAATCTCATATGATATGTTAGGATTTATGACGATTTTATTAATGTCCGTTCCAACTCTTCGGATAATCTCGCGGATCACTGAACTTTTTCCATTTCCTGGATTTCCATACATAATAACACCGCGTTTATAATTAATCTGCATTTTCTTATATAATTTTTCTGTATCACTATTGAAAAAGTGTACCATATCTGTATCACTATTGAAAAAGTGTACCATATCTTTCATAATATCAGATAATGCTGAAGTATCTTCAAATACTAGTTTTTCATCATGGATCTCTTTCTTTAAAACATTTACTGGCATATCTTTCATATGATCATCATGTTTGCGTTTATTTTTCTTATTGGATATCTTAGAAATTTCAATATATTCTCCAGAACTGCATTGAAAATTCATATCTTTAAATATATTATCGGCATCCTTTGTACCGAAATTATTTTGCATTATAGGATTAAGAAGTTTAGAAAAGTCCATAAGTTTTCTTGGGTGAATTAAGCAAATGCAATATACGGAACCATTCTGAGCATTATATGCGAGTATTGCTTTAAACTTTTTAGATATAGCAATACGATTTATCATAGCATCATCAGTTGGTAATTCATATCCAAGAATTGTCTCAGTGGATACTTTTAAGACTATTCATATCCAAGAATTGTCTCAGTGGATACTTTTAAGACTTTTTCTATTCTCTTATTTTGTTTAATAATTTTAAAATCACATTTAGTAATAAGCATATTGACGGCATCTGGATCATCAATATAAAATACGATTTTTCTATATTTTTTAAGATTTAAATTATATTTTTCAGCGGATAATACTATAAGGTTATCACATAGATCATCAGTTATATTCAATATGAGCAGCCCCTTTTTTATTTATTTTAGAAAACTCCTTTATATGCTATTATCTTAAGTATCTTTTTTAATATTATTTCCATTAGCAATATCTTCATAGCATTTTTTACAAATATGATGACATTTTTGCAATCCGGTATATATCGTATATGCTTTATAATCGCTTGGTATTTCTTTAATTCCTTTAATATCGCATCTTTTACATATTGGTATAACATATTCTGTATATAATAATTTACCACACATAAGACACTCGCTGTCGTAGAATAGTATTTTTGGCATATCACTAAGTTCCATATCTAAAATCTCATGCTCAAAATAATATGGAATTTGGACAGCTTGGGTACTTGGCGTTTTAATTTCTAGTATGGTTGGTTTACTATACATCACTATTTCTTCTGCAAGTATACTAATAATTTCTATTGAACTTAATTTATGTTTAGAAGTCAATTCACGAATAAATAGTTTAAGATCGGCTTTTACTGCCGTAAGATCATCCATACACATATATAATTCGACAACCTTTCTATATATTATTCAATATCTTCTATAATACAAGATTGTCTTCTATATTGAGATACTGATAATTCTAAGTCTATCGTATACTCATCATAACAAGCTTTACAAAGATAGACAAGTTTTCCACACTTAATGATAAGATGTGGTTTAAATGCTTCTGGAATTTCTCTAAGTCTTTCAAATGGAGGCATAGTATTTTCAATAGAAGAACGATTAGTTTCAAAATATATAGGTCTATTGCAGAGACATCTACAATTGGCAGTTAATACCTCAAACGTATCCGGCGGCTCATTAATTGGTAATTCATGTTCAAAGTAATATGGTAATTTCATTATTAATCCTCCTTTTTATAATTATTATACTGCTAAGACATAAATGATAATTTATATCTTAATTATATAATATATAATTAAATTATATTACATAAAAAATGAGGAGGTGGCATGATACCACCTCCTAATTATCTCTACCTAATTCATATAACTCTGAAAGAACGATTATATAGTCTTTAATATAACTCATTCTTGGAGAGTATTTTCCATCGGTTCGTGAGATATAATTATATCTTGGAGATAATGTCGGTTTAAAGGTTTCAACTAACCTAGAGTCCCTTACAGCTAAACTATATAATGCATCCAATATCTTCACATAGGTCGCTAATCTATGCAGTTCCCATAATCTTATTAGATTAATGAACTTCTCTAGGTTTTCCCTAGAAGTTGAGACTATATCATTATCCATAGAATATTACTATTCTTTAGGATTCTGTCATTTCCATTTAAGGGATTCTCACCCACTCGCTTGAGCCGTACTCCTAATGCTCATTTCAGAGCTACTCACTACTATAAATTAGTAGTTTTCGGATAGTCGTTGAACTACATAATATTTAAATTTATTGATCTACTAGAGGTGTTAGTATATAATTACGACTAACATCGGTCCATGTTAGCTTATTCGAAATTCTAGATAATACGCTTTTTGTTACAGTGTAATTATATTTATTCTTTATATATATAAGATAATTGAATTATATGACCAATTTGGAATTTCCATAAGTTTACATACATCATGAACTAAGTCTAATGAATATAACGAAAAACTCTTAGCATGTTTTAGGATATTATAGTTTTTACTTATATAAGTAAAAGTTCTTTTTTCATATATCGCACGTATACTAGTTATAGGTATACTATAATTATATTTATTCTTTATATATAATGTAATTGAATTATATGTCCAAGTTGGAATCTCCATAAGTTTACATATCTCATGAACTATTTTATATAGTACTTTTTTAGATTTCGGGTTAGAATGCCTAACTATTTTATATTGGCTACTTATATTTAAATATGCTTTTTTATGATATATATGAATTATTGCCAATTTATATAGATTATGCTTAATATCTTTTTCTAGATCGAAGTGTCTTATAATACTAGAGAAAGTCCAATTTGGAATCTCCATAAGTTTACATATCTCATGAACTTGATCAATAGTAAAATATGAAGTTCTTAATTTATGTATCAACGCATGCCTGATATTATCCGGCCCGGTTGACCATTCAAGTTTAAAGCTAAGATTAAGATCCTTATATCCAGATTTATGATTAACTTGTGGCAATTTATTTGGATTTGGGATAAAAGCTAATGCGACTAATCTATGAATTCTATAAGTTACTTTTAATACATTAAGTTCGGCTTCATGTAATGTCACTATTCTATACTCTCTATTAGATCTTATAGATGGGTATATATCACTAAGTTTATTATAAACTCTTCCATGTGATGATATTAAATACTTTTTACTTTCTATAAGAATTCTAGTTTTATCATAAATTAGCGGTTTCCAGTTTTCTTCCTTGTACACAAAATTGTCTTTCTTAATTTTCCACATAGATATCCACAACCTTTACCTTGTAATACACCTCTAAGTAATGAATGTTGACCAGACATTCATGTAAGATACAATAATATAAATATTATATAGCTGCTGATTCCCCATTTTGTTAACTTATATTAAGCTAACTATCCCTTAGGCTTACTATCACCATAGAACATCCTCTAACTTATTTCTACTTTCGTTCCTATATAAATAAATCATATAGGCATAGAGGCTCTTAGTGGGTCCCAGCAATTAAACAGATTATTCAATTAACCCTTTCGAGTTAAAGGCGGCAATCGATTACCGTCGAAATCTCCAGAGTACCCATCTAGTAGAGATGGACTAACGCTGAGTGTTAAGTCGTCGATATTTTTCTTAATATTTCGTATTCTTAATATCCGTATAGAGTAGTTGGATAGCGTAGGCAGTATCTTCACATAGGTCGCTAATCTATGCAGTTCTCATAGCCTAATAGACTAATGAACTTCTCTAGGTTTTCCCTAGAAGTCGAGACTATATCATTATCCATAAGACATAGTAAGTGTCTTTTAGGATTCTGCTGTTTCCATTTAAGGGATTCTCACCCACCTGCTTAGGCCGTACTCCTAATGTCCATCTCAGGACTACTCACTATATACTTATATAGCTTTCGGATAGTCGTATTACTGATTTAATATAACTATCCCTTAGGCTTACTATCACCATAGGACATCCTCTAACTTATTTCTACTTTCGTTCCTATATTAATATAGGCATAGAGGCTCTTAGTGAGTTCCAGCAATTAAGCAGATTATTCAACTAAGAATTTCTTCTTAGAGGGCCCCATACTAAGGCCGTCCTACGAGAAGGTATACTCCATCTTTACTTCTATCGCAGATAGATTGTGCAAGAGAATGTAATCTTGGATTATACGTTCTTAATCCATGATTAATGATCATATATGCTTCATTCTCTGTGATATCATCTAAAATTCTTAATAGGTATATCAATTCTAATTCTAAAAATGTAATCGCTGTAATATATGGAACATCAATTTCATCTGGCTTTAAATCTTTTCCGTTTACAATTACACTTCTGGAACCGTAATCAATTCTTATTCCTCCCATATTTGCTCTAAATAATCCATCTTTTCCAGAATAGCTATCTATGATAATATCATACAATTCATTAAATTCTGTTTGTATTTCATACAATACAGGTAATATAGTAAACATATTACCAACTTCGGTATTTATTAAGTTATACTGATTCATTATCGTATCATATATCTTATTTGCTTGAAATAATCGTATTTTTTCATTACTTTCTATTCTTGGTCTTATTATCGCACTATAGACTGGTATATGATGCGTGAATATTGAATCTTTATATTCTATCAATAGTTTATAGTGGTTAGAATACTTAGAATTTTTAGTCACATAGAATTTTAAGATTTCATCTATATTCTGATATAGGGCCATCATTCCTATTCCGGCATATGGTTTATCCGGATTTATATCCTTTTGAACTATCCCATCGACATTCATTTTTGCAGAAGTTAAATGTAATATACTATATAATTCTTCTTTACCAATAAGAGATTCCAAATGAGTATACATAGCTGGATTAATTACAACATATTCATTCAATGGTATCCAACCCATAATTGATAAATCGGCATCAGCAAAACTAACTTTAGTATTACAGTTTGGACATAATTCATCTAGGTAAATAGCCCCTGTTAATTTTCCACAATAGCATCTATATGAATCTTTCGTCCCAGCCTGATCATCAAATTGGCTAAATCCAAACTTTGGAGAAAATATACCATCTTCAGTTTTATTTCCATTCTTATCTACACTTATATGATTTGTAATTAAAAAGTCTTTACCTTTCTTTAATCTAGAATCTGATATCTTATCTAGATTAGCTTTAACTAATTTTTCTTTTTTAATTACACTATCATACTTATCAAAATATCTCGTTATTTTTGGAAGCTTAAACTGTTTAGTATCTCCAAAATCTATAACATCACCATTCGACATAGTTTCTATCAATAAAAACACCACCCTTTTTAATGTATTAGTAAACTATCGAAATTGTAATATATAACATAGTAAAATCGTTTAAGTGTGTATCTTTTATACTTTCTAAATAATGATGAACTATGTCCATCTCGTGGATATGAGTACACTCGTCCAGTTGTATCACATTTTTGTATTACTTCAGTATATAGATTTTTTAAAAATGAATCCACTATATTATGAATATCATCTATTCCATTACTGAATAATATAGCTACTGCATCATCATATAACCTATTTTGTTTAATTATAGTCAATTTATCGGATAGTGTGTGTAAGAATATAACAATAGCTTCTGCAAATAATATATATACTTCTTTTTTAAGTATATATTTTTCTATAATATTAAAATTTGTCTTGATATAGTAATCAATCTTATCAATATCCACAGTGCAACTTTTCATTCTTACTATATTATAATTGATAAAGTTAACCCTAAACATAGTATCTCGTTGAAGTGAATCGATATTGATACTAAAATTTGATAAATTTAAAGAATTATAGTGTTCAAATACCTTTCTAATAATTTCCTTCATTAGTGTAATAACCTCACTTTCTGTTGATCTACATATATAATATATAATTAGTTTATGAATATGTAAAAAAAGATAGCTTAGATGCTATCTTTTTTTATACTTAAATAAGACTTCTAATATACTGGATCATTCCGATATACTCTTTAAGAGCTTGTTTATTATTTGCATGTGTTTTAGTAATAGCCTGTTCGAAATCGTCCAAACTTCCCTTGAAACACCCACACCATATATGATCATTATTGAAACAATAGACAGATGTTCCTTTTCGGCTACCAATGAGGGAGATACTGATATATCTTTTATCTGAAATTACATCATTTAAGTTTACACCACTTAGATCTACGCCAATTAGATCAACATTGCTCAGATCTGTCCCAATCAAATTTGAACCACTTAAGTTTACTCTAATCAAAGTTGCACCACCTAGATCTGCCCAGCTTAAATTTGATCCACCTAAGTTTGCAACACTTAGGTTTGCCCCATGTAGACTTGCTTTATGCAAATTCGAATTACTTAAGTCTGCCCAGAATAAGTCGGCCTCACTTAGATTTGCAGCATCCAAATTTGCCCCACTCAGGTTTGCCCCATTTAGGTTTACTTTATGCAAGTTTGCCCCACTCAGGTTTGCCCTATTCAGATTTACTTTATGCAGATTTGCCTCACTCAGGTTGGCCCCGCTTAGATTGGCCCTGCCTATATCGGCCCCATTCAGATTTGCTTTATGCAGATTTGCCCCACTTAGGTCTACTTCAGTCAAATCTGATTCACTTAAATTAACCCAACGTAAATCTGCCATTCGTAAGTCGGCTTTTTTCAGGTCAGCTTTACGTAGGTTTGCCCCACATAAATCCATCTTGCGCAAGTCAGCCCGAATGCCGATTCGATTATCGCTTAACCATCTATTATGATTTTCCAAAATTGTGTTTAGATCGCCAATAGTTATTAACATTTCAAACACTCTCCTTATATATAATCTAGATATATAATATATAATTAAAATTCTCACCTATATCGAATAATAATAAAAGAAGATAGTTTAATTACTATCTTCTTTTATTATTATTTAAATAAGTCATCTAATGTGATTTTATAAAGATGGACTGTCTTTTCATGGAATGATTTTAAACTCTTAGTTTTGAGCGTTTCACTTATCCTGGTGGTTGCTAATCCTATAGTAGTCATTCCTAATGTATATGGATGAGTTCCAACGCATTTACTACAGATATTAGGAACTTCCCATTTGCAATACATAGGCGACCTAAATTTTATCTTCTTCCACACATATTGATCAAAATTATCTGGAGTTAATAGTTTAAGTTTTGTACCTTCAACCATATACAAATATAATAATTCATTTTTAAAATATGGATCGACTAATATTTCTAGATAATCAGTCGTTTTACAATCAGAGCCTTCCTCAGCTATCGAAACATCCTGCAATGTTGCTATAATCTTTTTACTTTCATATCCACCAACAGCAACACCCTTTGCCCGACTATATATTCCAGAGGTTGCACTATTTGCAAATAACGAATATTCTTCCTTAGATATTCCAGTATCGTAATTTGATTTTGCTATCTCCCATTTACCAGTTCCAGTATTTAATATCGGACCTTTCATTAATACCATTGTTTTATAGTGATTTTCAAAATCTAGTTTAGAGCCAGATGCAAAATTATCATTTTCTGGCAATTTTGACATATAATCCTTTGATAAATTTATTAATTCTTTTTCAACCTTAGATGCTATTATGACATCACCAGCTTTAAATTCTTTATCATATTTATCAAATAATTCTTCTCGACGTTTTTGTATATCTGGAGGTAATGAAAACATCTTACTAGAAAATGACACATTTATTAGTTCTGATATATCAGATCCACCTAACCATTCAAAAATATCGATTAATTCAAAAAATTGTTCAGATATAATCTTATTGGCATAGAATGCTTGTGATATTAATTCATAGATTTTTTTCATAATTTTATTAGTAACTGGTATATTAACATAACCAACAATATCCGATAGATATTTATCAGTTACCAATCTATTGAATAGATATAATGCAATAGTAGTTACTCCAGCTATATTATTACTACAAGTATTTTCTGGGATATGAAAATAATCAGTTACTTTAAATCTAGATATAGGATGTTTAATAGTTCGTCCAAAATACGATTTAAATAGGGTATTTGTAATATCTGTATGGCGTATTTTTAATACTTCATCTATTTCAGCATTAGTCAATAGTCTCATATCCTCAAGTCTCCTTTTTTAGCGATCATATTTCATAACTTTTATACATTAAATGCTATATAATTTGTAGATAAAACGAAAATAATTTTCGCTATTAGATAGGTATAAGTCTCTTAAATTTATTTTAGTTGTTACTCTAACTCCGGCATAGTCAGTACCATCTAAGAATCCTGTAACTAGACCAATAGAATTAAATCTGCAATTATCGATATTTCCGTATACATTTATAAAATATTCTCTTAAATCAGCAGTCGAAATTGTAAATACCATTTCTCCAAATACTAATAGCCCAAGATTTGTATCAGTCTCATTAATATTTGGAGGTATCTCAGTTCCATCTGTAAATAGATGGCGTATTACGATATCTGTATCAAATTTTTTAGCATAATAATAATAATTGGAACCGACAGTCTTCTTTAGAGCATATTTTGCTTGATCTGATGCAGATAAGTCAGCAGTAATTGGAACAACTCGTAATGGAACAATAGTATCTACAGATTTATCTTTAAACTTAACAGCTTTAATCAGATTGGCAGAATCACTTCCACCAATTCCGACAACAAACCCAAATGTTAATTCATTTTTAAGATTTTCTTGTGTAATAGCAATATCTGCTTTAATTCCAAGATCGGTAGATAGTGTTGTCATTGCAAAGGTCGATCTCTTTTTAAAAAACTGCTCTAATACATAAGTTGCTCCTGGTAATATAACATCATTAAATGTAAATAGTTTACTACCAGTTAATCCATTATATACTTCAACAACGCCTATGAGCTTAGATTCGTGTTTTCCTCTTGAGGATTCTAGCTTTCCATTTATGAAAAGTTCCTCTGATAATCCTAATTTTTCTATAATCTCGCCCATATTAACAATCCCCTTTTCATATTATTCTATAAATACTCTAATGAGTCTATAATTTCCAATTTATCGTTGATTAAAAACCGCTCTTCAGAAGTTAAAGTTGTACTAACCTGCAATGTGTCTGTCAGTGTTATATTATTATGCGAGAATACATTACCTTCAGTATAGTTTTTATCTATTATTTTAATATTATTTAGATAGCTATCAATATTATATGTAGTGGTCATTGAGAATATATTAATAGTAAATGCTTTAAATACTGATAGTATTTTCAATATATATTTCATAAATACATCACTTCCAGATGATGATGATATATTTAAAAATAAATATTGAAATCTGTCAGTTTGAATGTAATCTTCCAATGCTGTTAATATTTTTAATACCGCAGAATCGATATCGGAGATAGCTATTGTCTCAATATAATTAGCTATTAATATATTTTCATCATATAAATAATCTATATATGTCGTTGCAATCGAACCATCTGATTTTTTATAAACATTAGAAGATAGTTTTGATTGCATTGTATATTCTAATAAATTTCGTATTGCTAGATATTCCTTATAATTGCGAGTAGATGTTTTTACTTTAACCAATAGATCATATATCTCTTTATTTCTAAAATATAGATCTACTAGATCCGATGTCTTAGTATACTCACTAGTAGGCAACAATGGAGCATAGTTTGAAGATGATGTATACCCATATTTTTTCATTATATTATTTATTTCGGTTAAACTTCTATCAAAATTAAATTTATAAATAACTGCAATATCTTCAGGATTTGTTATTATATTTCCGGTAAATCCAGATTTTTTACTTAATAATGCTGTTAGCATAGTTATCGAATAAAATAAACTAATTTCTTGTCCAAATATTGGTTCTATTAATAGCAGTTTTTTAAAGGAATCCTTCAATGCCAAACACATTGAAAAGAAATATGTAACTTCAAATGATAAGTTAGATAATGCATATGCAATATCGATATTGATATAATCAGTATTGATATAGTTAAAATTTTCTTTAAGTAGTTTTTGTCTTATGGCCTCGTCAGTCTCATAGCCACCCCAATATATATCATTATTAGTTATATCTGTATATACTAACTTATTTTCCGGCTTTCGTATTTCGGCATCGATGTTAGTTGACTTAATATCAACTTGTGCAAATTCGATATCAAACATCTCATTATATTTTGGAGTAACGAGATCTGCTTCATAGCTAAATATATACTTTCCATTAATATCTTTTTTATGTTGCTTTATTAGTAGGAACTTCTTGACTGAGATATCATCGAATCCAAATATTTTAAATATCTTAAAAAGAACTTCATCAGTTCCTTTAGACACAATCAATGATTCTATATTATCCACTATTTTTCTTCTATATGATAATGGTATATCATCAAATATATTAAGATTGTGGGACTGTAATATTTCTTTAACCATTACTTCATTGAAATATTCTTTCTTATTAAATATATCTAGTGATTCATTAATAGTCATTACAATACTATTAATTAATATAATGAATCCTATATATGCATCAAAATATGTTTGATCTATCGAAAATCTTTTTTTATAATAGTTATTTAATATATATGCCCTGGATAGTTCATAATTTATATTAAATCGATTTTTAATGAATATATTAGACATTTCTCCAGATTGTATAATTTCAAACCTTTTAGCTGTTCTAGCTATAATAAAATTAATTTTATTATCTCCAAGATATCTTAGATATGGACGAGTTGGATATTGCACTATTAACTTATCTATATATCCTAATGCCGATAATATATCTATCTCACTACTAGACATACTATGAACTGGTAGTGTTGTATTAACGCCAACTATTGTATCTTCAATATAAATATTTAAGTAGTCTTCGTTTGCAGGTAATCCATACAGCATTCTATAATAGTTATTAGATTCGATATATTCATCCAATATTTTGGCTCTTTGCAATAAAACGACAGCATCTCTCTTATCGCTTGGTATATTCATTTTAAATTGTAATGCTAATGCCACTTCTTCTGTCGTCAATCCAGCGTCAATCAGTACTTGTTCATCGAATGTTTCATATGTTTCGAATCTGTCTGTTTTAGTATATGCTGATAGATATAAATCATAATTTTTTAAAGTATTCAATGTTTCATATTTAGAAGCTAGATCCTCCCGTTTTATTATAATACTAGATATAAAAGTTATTAAATCATTAGAAATTCCCATGACATATGCTTGATCGAGTAATAAGTCATCCATGCTATCACCTACCTTATTTATATTAAACAAGTAATAAACTATATTATCTTTTTGTTTTCCAGATATAAATATAATACATAAACTTTAAAGTAGGAGGCATTGAAATATGGATCAATTTGAAACAGTTGGAACTAAAAATCCTAAAATTATAGCAGTAGATAGTGAAGCAGTTTTAAAATACTATTTAACTAGAAAGGATCTATCAGATTATGAACTATTTTGTCAATTCATCAATAAAGTTAAATCAACAGTTAGGCATGATTTGAGGTATACTAATT